>Ga0075152_10001723_pt1 | contig 15841 bp, 12 predicted proteins | sample JI61114C2DNA_FD_70964 | JGI IMG/M metagenome (GOLD analysis project Ga0075152, IMG submission 70964) | Wastewater effluent complex algal communities from Wisconsin, to seasonally profile nutrient transformation and Carbon sequestration -... | ecosystem: Engineered > WWTP > Effluent > Algae...
GCGGCCTTAATGTTTTCAAACGCATTGCGGAATAAGTATGATCATTTCCTGGTAGGTCCGGCGGAGCCTGTAATCGGACGTATCCGCAATCAGTACCTGATGGAATTACTCATAAAACTTCCCCGTGATGCACGTACCATCCAGCAATGTAAAAAAGATGTGCTGGAACAGGTGGCCATCCTCCATCAGCACGCATCCTTCCGGAGTGTAACGGTGGTACCGGATGTGGACGCTGTTTAATCGGGTGCCTGGTGTCAGGTGCCGGGTGCCAGGAACGCGATGATGGATGGAGCCGCGTACTTCGTCTCCGTCTACTTATTTTGTTTAACCGCCAATATCATTGCTCTGGCCACCTCATCCGCTTTTACAGGACGGTATTTTGCCGGAAGAACAAAAGCAAATGGCCGTATAAGCCAACCGGCTATTTTCTCACCCAGCCTGAACTCTTTCCGGTTGCCAAGCAGAAATGATGGGCGCATGATGTAGACGGATTCAATGCCTGATGCCTGCACGGCTTCTTCAATTTCACCTTTCAACTGCAGGTAAAAATTGCGGCTTTTGCTGTCAGCTCCAACGGCCGAGACCAAAACAAATTTCTCACAGCCGCATTCTTTTCCCAACCGGGCGGCATTGACGGCGATATCATAGTCTACTTTACGGTAGGCTTCTTTATCGCCCTTCATTTTTTTCATCGTGGTACCGATTGCGCAAAAGATCACATCTGTTCCTTCGAGGGCCAGCCGGAAATCTTCAGGATCGGCAAAGTCAACCAGTTTTTTTTCCAGTTTTGATTGCGTCAGATTTATTGGCCTGCGGACCAATATCCGAACTGTTTCAAAAGCCGGATCCTGCAGCAGGAGTTCCAGCAGATGACCGCCAATGAGGCCGGTGGCCCCGATAAGAGTTGCATGCATGATTTACGGGTTATATACGTATAAGGCAAAACCCCAGGGTTCCATCTTCCAGGCTGTTTCAGCAAGTGTTTCCTCTCTGCCCTCAAAGACATTGCTGGCTTTACCCAACAGGTTCTTGTCTGTAAGTTGAATGGCCTGTTCCGTTTTGGAAAGGTTGAGGATCACCAGTATTTTCTTTCCGGCTTTTTCCCTGACAAACGCATATACCGCTTTCTCATCACCCGCTTTTATTTTTTTGAAAGTTGCATCCGCAGCCAGCGCCTCATTATTCTTACGGAGTTCCTGTAAGGTTTTATAAAATTTCGACCGGACCAGTTTACCAAATGTAATACTGTCTTTTTCAAAGAAAGGCAGGGGGCGGAGCAGTGGCTCTTCCTGTCCGCTATAAACCAACGGTACACTGCCACCCATGGTTTGGGTGAATACGGCAAATGGCGCGTGAACTGCTCCGGGGAATGTGCCATAATCTGATTTATTCCAGCTGTTTTCATCGTGGTTGCTGGTGAAATACATCGGGATGGCTTCTTTCGGATACGCCGTATCATATTTGGCCTTGATACTGTCCAGCGCAAATGCTGGACGTTCACCCGCCGCTACTTTGATCATCATCTTAAACATTTCCCATGGATAATAGGCATCGAATCCGCTGGTCATCAGGTAAGGCCTGTCGCCTTCCGCCAGGAAAAAAAGATCTGCCTTTGTCGATTTAAGGGCAGGAATACATTTTTTCCAGAATTCACCGGGTACGTTCCAGGCCACATCAACGCGATAGCCATCAATATCCGTCTCCCTGATCCAGTATTTCATGGCGGCAATCATGCTGTCCTGCATTTCCGTGTTTTTAAAATCGAGTACCCTTGTATCTGTCCAGTCAAACATCGTTGCCGGTTGGCCGGTACTGTCTTTAATAAAGAAACCGGGATGGGATTGCAACCAGGGATGATCGGCGCCGGTATGATTCGGCACCCAGTCGATCAGTACTTTCATGCCTTTATCATGTATGGTTTTTACCAGACCTTTCCAGTCGTCCAGATTGCCGTATTCCGGATTTATCCCAGTATAATCAGCCACGGCATAATAGCTGCCCAGGCTTCCTTTCCGGTCCTTTTTACTGATGGGATTGATAGGCATAAACCAGATGGTCTGTACTCCCATATCTTTTAAGCGGTCAAGATGCCGGGCAAAGGCGTTGAATGTTCCTTCTTTTGTATACTGACGGGTATTTACTTCATAAATATTTCCCTGCATGATCCAGCCGGGATGTGTACCTGTTGCCGTTATGGCGTCAGGGGAGGTGGTGGCAGTTTTGCTTTTACAGGAAAAAATAAGCGCGGGGAGGATAAACAGGATAAACCACTTTTTCATATTGGTGATTTGAAGTGTAAATAATGAATAAAAGTAGTTCATTCCATGATATCCCGAACTGACCTAATTTTGCCGTATGCCATTCCTTGAAAATATTGCCCTACGGTCTTTTACCAGTTTTGGGATTAGTGCCCGGGCCCGGTATTTTTCTCCTTTCTCCACTACGGAAGAGCTGCAGCAGCTGATAGCGGATGCCGGGCACCTGCCGGCCAGTAGCAATCAACTGAAAACACTGATATTAGGCGGGGGGAGCAATATGCTCCTGTGCGGGGACTTTAACGGAGTGGTAATGAAAAACGAAATGCCCGGTATTACGGAAGTTCATGAGGATAATGAATATGTTTATGTGAAAGCCGGGGCCGGGGAGAACTGGCATCAGTTTGTGCACTATTGCATCAGCCGGAATTGGGCAGGCGCTGAAAATCTTTCACTCATCCCGGGAAATGTGGGCGCATCACCTATGCAGAATATCGGTGCGTATGGTGTGGAACTGGAGGATATTTTCTGGGGACTGGAAGCCTGGCATCTGAACGATCAGAAGCTGGTTACGTTTACCAAAAGCGATTGCGGTTTTGGTTACCGGGAAAGTGTATTCAAAAGAAAATTCAAAGATCAGTTTGTAATATTGAATGTGACTTTTCAGTTGCGTAAGACACCCCGGTTCAATACCCGGTATGGTGCTATCGAACAGGAACTGGAGCGGATGGGCATTAAAGAACTCTCGATTAAAGCCATTTCCGATGCCGTGATCCGTATCCGGAGCTCCAAATTGCCGGATCCAAAAGAGACAGGGAATGCCGGGAGTTTCTTCAAAAATCCCTCCATACCGGCTTTGCAAAATGCCGCATTAAAAGACCGTTTTCCCGGTATCGTGGGTTATTCGAATGCAGACGGCTCTGTTAAACTGGCTGCCGGCTGGCTGATCGAGAATACAGGACCAGAGGAGAATATAAGCTGGAAAGGTTTCCGCCGCGGTGATGCAGGTTGTCATGCACGGCAAGCCCTCGTGCTGGTGAATTATGGAAATGCAACCGGGAAGGAAATATTTGATCTGAGTGAGGAGATACTGCAGTCTGTAAAAAGAAAATTCGGAGTAGAGCTTGAACGGGAAGTGAATGTAGTGAGATGTGAGATGTGAGGTGTGAGGTGCCTGTACTAAACGTCTAAACACCTCAACGCCTCAACGTCTAAACGCCTCAACGCCTCAACATCTAAACACTAACCTCTCAACTCTCCTCATCAAACTCAAAATCCTTCTCATTGAAATTCATCATACTGCCCATCAGGTCCTTAAATTCCACTTTAGATTCAAACATTTTTTTACTGATCAGGGAATAGGAGGCGAGGCCATGTAAAACAAACTCCATCAGCAGAGTGGCCTCTGTGTCGTTGGTACCCGGGAAGAATTTTTTGACCAGTGCATGAAGGCCATCTACCTGGTACAGCTGCATGAGTTTTTCCTTGTCCGGCGTATTGAAAGAAATGTTTAATTGGTTGCCCTTATCAAACCAGCCCGTAACCGGGCGATAGGGATTATCATCTTTAGCCTGTTCCTGGGAGGGTTTTCCCGTGTTTTTTCGCTTCTTTAACTGATCCGGATTCGGGAAGTATTGAATGAACTGAGTACGGATCGCTTTGTCCACCAGGTTCATGGCCACTTGAAACGGGCCTTCCTGTTCGCCTTCGTACACCAGTTCCACTTTGCCGGTAATAGAGGGGATTATACCGGCCAGGTCGCTGATCCAGACCTGGGTCCGTTTTTCTTTATTAATAATGGCTCTTCTTTCCGCTGCACTTACTGCATTTTCAAAGGCAGAAATTGTGAGGCGGGCACTCACCCCGCTTTTTTTGTCCACCAGCTCGCTGCCTCTTGCCTCAAAAGCTACCTGTTCGATCAGTCGCCTGATCAGGTCGCTGATATCCACTTTCGACTGCTGTGCTTCACTGATCTCAGCTTCCTGTGCCGTGATCTCAAGGGCATGTTCCAGGCTCTTGGGATAGTGGGTAAGTATCTGACTTTCGATTCTGTCTTTTAATGGAGTAACTATTGATCCCCGATTAGTGTAATCTTCTGGATTTGCGGTGAATACAAAGATTATATCAAGTGGAAGTCTCAGTTTGAATCCACGGATCTGAATATCGCCCTCTTCTAATATATTAAATAAGGCAACCTGTATTCTGGCTTGAAGATCAGGTAGTTCATTAATTACAAATATTCCCCTGTTACTACGGGGTATGATACCATAATGGATCACGCGGTCATCTGCAAAACTCAGTTTCAGATTTGCAGCTTTGATCGGATCCACATCACCGATCAGGTCGGCCACACTAACATCAGGCGTTGCCAGTTTCTCTCCATACCGCTCACTCCGGTGAATCCAGTGAATGGGTGTGTCATCTCCATGGGTGGCTATTTCTTCCTGGGCAAAACGGGAAGTCGGTTCTAACGGATCATCATTGATATCACTGCCGGCAACGGAAGGAATGTATTCATCGAGCAGTTCGGTCATTTGTCGGGCCATCCGGGTCTTGGCCTGTCCACGTAGGCCCAGAAACAGGATATTGTGTTTACTGAGCAGCGCCCTTTCCACATCGGGAATTACGGTATCCTCATATCCGACGATCCCCGAAAATACAGGTTCATTGTTCTGCAGCCGGTCAATCAGATTCTGCCGGACTTCTTCCTTTATACTTCTGGATTTGTATCCGGAGGCTTTGAGTTCACCAAGGGTCTTTATATGCTGTATATTCATAGTAGGAGTAATTAAAAAAGTCAAAAGTAAAAAGTAAATAATTCCTCTATTCGTATATTGTTTATAGGATAGAAAAAATTGTAACTAACATATTTTGAGTATTCGAGACTGTGATTATTGATCTGCTGTAAGCTTTTTTACTTTTTACTTTTGAATTTTTACTTTCATCAGTTTCATCAGTAAACAGTCTTCCTTTTCCCGCTTTCAAAATCTTTAAAAATAAACGCCCCCAGTTTATCAAGTGAAGCAAAAAATGCCTTCCCGTTATTCATTTCGGTAAACTCCTGAACAAAACGCTGGAGGTAGGGATCCGTGGCAATCATAAAGGTGGTGATCGGTATTTTAAGTTTTTTGCATTGTGCTGCCAGGTTCAGACAGCGGTTAACCACTTTCCGGTCAAGGCCAAAACTGTTTTTATAATACCTTTTCCCGATTTTCAGACAGGTCGGTTTCCCGTCCGTTATCATGAAAATCTGTTTGTTCGCATTTTTTCTACGCCGCAGAATATCCATCGCCAGTTCCAGTCCTGCTACGGTATTGGTATGATAGGGGCCCACCTGCAGGTAGGGCAGGTCCTTTACTTCAATGGGCCAGGCATCATTCCCAAATACCACAATATCGAGTGTGTCCTTCGGGTATTTGGTTTTGATGAGTTCGCTCAGGGCCATTGCCACTTTTTTGGCCGGTGTGATCCGGTCCTCGCCATACAGGATCATGCTATGTGAAATATCGATCATGAGCACCGTGGATGTCTGTGCCTTAAAATCCGTTTCCCGGATGCTCAGATCATCTTCCCGCATATGAAAACTGTCAATCCCATGGTTGATCTGTGCATTGCGGATGCTTTCGGTAAAATCTATTTGTTCCAGCATATCGCCGAACTGAAACTGACGGGTTTCCGGATTGGTTTCATCACCCTGTCCGGGCTTAAAACTCTGGTGATTTCCCTGTTTTGTTTTTTTCAGTTTACCGAATATTTCCTCCAGGCTTTTTTTCCGGATACCCTGTTCTGTTTTTGATGTGATTTTTATCTGTCCCTGCTGATCAGGATCGGTAATGTAGCCTTTCTCTTTCAGGTCCTCTATAAAATCGCCCATACCGTACTGGTCATCTGTAAGCTGATACTTCTTATCCAGCTCATTCATCCATTGCATGGTTTCCGTTACATCGCCACTGGTATAGGTGAGTAACTGCATGAAGAGGTCAAGCAGCTGTTCAAAGCGGCTTTTGCCATCCTTTTCAGGATCAAAACGGGAAAAATGAAAACCTCTCATCGGATCTGTAATTTACGGTAAAATAACCGGGCATATTGATATGGATAACACCCGGATGCCCCGATAGTTCATATACAAAAAAACCCTCCGGTCAGGAGGGTTTTTTATTAAAAATGTAAGTGTTATTTCTTCGTGGTGTCTTTTCCTTTGGTAGTGTCCGGAGTCCCGTTGGTCTGTATAGTACCTCCGGTTTCGTTCACCGGTTTGTTTCCGGTTTGCGGGGCATATTTATTTTCAATATCCGTCAATACATCCAGCATCCGCTCATTGATCGGCGCTTCGGATCTTTCATAATAGCCCCAGTAATCGGGCAGACTGGTACGGATATAATTATAATACCGTGCCTGCTCTTCGAGGTCTTTGCGGATGGCCAGCCTGATCTTTTCAGCCAGTTCTTTTTTACCGGCCTTGTAACAGGCTTCCAGGTAAATCATGGCCGTCTGATTATGACTGTTGTAACGGCTGGTCATGGCATAAGGAAGATTCTCAATATTGATACCCGCTTCCACTTTATCAATCAGTTGTTTGGCTTCATCAGTTTTACCGGCATCCGCCATATTTCCGGCCACTTCACCAAAAATGCTGCGGAGGTTCAGGATATGACGACGGTTTTCTTCGTCGAAATAAACGCCTTTTTTATCCGCGCCACCAAATTCATATTTGGTCATCAGGTTTTTGAAAGCGGCATCCGTATTCATATCCCGGAGGGAGGTACCACCCAGGCCTTTGCTCCTGAGTGACTGATCAACCACCCATCCCATTTGTGTAAACTTGGGCATAACCGGTACCAGGCGGTAGGCAATACCTTCTTTACGCAGGAAGGGACCGAAACCAAGTTCACCCATCGGCGACGTGAAATATATCGGACGGTTCCAGTTATTGGCCGCGATGATATTCAGGATCACCAGGTCATTTTTCATCAGGGCCCGCTTGGGTAATTCAAAACGGAATTCAGGCAGGATACTGTCGGTGGGCAATGCCGTTCCGTTTTTAATCACCAGATCACGGTTGACAGGAACTGATACTTTTGTTACCGGGAACGTATTTAACGGTTCGCCACGGGTATTATCCATCTTACCCGGATCGTCGCTGCCTACATAATCCTTCATCAGGGAGAACAGATCATAGTATACATTCTGCGGAATACTTGGTTTGGGGTCGTATACCACATAGTTCCGTTTGTTTCCGGCGATCTGGTCACTGTTCCAGATGATATTTACGGAATCGGACTCATTTACTTTATACCGGAGCTGGTTGATATACCAGTCGATACCCAGTAAACTGTTATTGACAACCCGGATATCCGGACGTATTCCTTCCACTTCCTGGGCATACCAGAGAGGATAGGTGTCATTATCGCCAAATGTGAAAATGATCGCATTGGGGGCACAGCTTTCCAGGTAGGCTTTCGCAATGGAAGGGGCTGTGGTTTTATTACTGCGGTCGTGGTCATCCCAAACCTGCTGCGCCATCAGTACAGGTACGGCCAGACATAAAACAGACGTGCTGATGTTCAGTATTTGTTCATTATTTCCATTTCCGGAAATGGCTCTTACGGCAAATGTAACACCCGCGGTTACCGCAGCGTATAATACGGTGGCAAAAAGGGAAGTAACCAGAGCACCGTTTCCGCTACCGGGGAAACAGCTCATGATGGTAACAAGGAAGGTCAGGGTACTTCCGTATATCAGCATATTCTGGAAATTCAGCTTATCGGCTTTCTCGCGGGCCATTTTTACAAAAGCAACCACAGATAATCCGATCCATATAGCAAACGCATAGAAGGAACCCACATAGGCATAGTCCCGTTCACGGGGTTGGTTACCCGGTTGATTCAGGTAGAGCACTACGGCTATACCCGTAAAGAAGAAGAGGAGGAAGGTTACAATCCAGTCCTTCCGGTTGCGGAGGAACTGGTAAACACATCCGATGATGCCTAAAATAAAGGGCAGCATATACAGCGTATTATGCGCTTTGTTGTTTTTTATACTTTCCGGCAGCATCTGCTGGTCGCCCAGGCGTTTATTATCTACAAAACCCACACCCGTGATCCAGTTGCCATCTCGTTTGTTGCCAAAGCCCTGGATATCGTTTTGTTTACCGGAAAAATTCCACATAAAATACCGCCAGTACATATGACTCATCTGGTAGGTAAAGAACCATTCCAGGTTCTGAGCATAAGAGGGTGCTTCATATTTGCCGGTCTGCGGATCCTGGGACAATCTCAGCCATTCCGCATAGGATTGGGCATGATACTGGTCATCACTGGAATCCCATACCCGGGGGAAGAGTTGTTTTACTTCACTTTTAAAATTGTATTCCCTGGACCTTCCAATGGGCTCATATTTATCCTTGCCCTTCATATACTTCATCTCAGATTCCACAAAGGGTTCGCCCTCTACCAGGTCCTCAGGAACGGATGCGGCGAAATGCGGGCCATATACCAACGGCGCACTGCCATATTGTTCACGGCTCAGGTAATACACCAGGCTGATGGGATTGTCCACATTGTTCATGTCAATACTTGGATTGGCATTGGAACGGATGATGGCGGTGAAATACATAAAATAACCCAGCAGCATAAACGCGTAACACCAGAGACTGAGTTTAATAATCCGGAGTGCCGATGGTTTAATAAAATAACCCAGTGCCACCGCTGCTGCAATGACCAGCAGGAATGGAGCAAATTTCAGTCCGTCGCCCGGTACAATAATAAAGGGCAGGGCAGACAGGAAAAGGAATGCAATAAACCAGGCAATCAGTTTAGCCGGAGTAATGGTTTTTTCCTTGAAACCAAGCGCCCACAATATCGTAGCGGCCAGTAACAGGAAATATATAGCAAAACCGGAGAAGAAGGGCATGCCCATCTCATTAACAAAATATACGTCAAACTGTCCGGCCGCTTTCATGGAGAACTGGATGATACCTACCTGCACGACACCGGTAATCAGACAGCCAATCAGGAACGCGCTGATCGCGCCCCAGGTACTGGCCTGGTAACGGCGGTAATAATAAATCATCACGATAGCCGGGATGGTCAGGAGGTTTAATAAGTGGACGCCGATAGACAATCCCATCATAAAAAACAGGAAAACAATCCACCGGTCACTTTTCAACCGGGCATCAGGATCATTACCGGCATGTTCATCGGCATGTTCCCATTTCAGCATAGCCCAGAAAACAAGGGCGGTAAAGAATGAAGACAAAGCATATACTTCACCTTCCACAGCACTGAACCAGAATGAATCACTGAAGGTATAAGCCAGTCCGCCAACCACACCGGCAGCCATGGTGGTGAAAAGTTGTTGCGGGGTCAGTTCCTCGCCCACGCTCACAAACATTTTGCGGGCAAAGTGGGTAACACTCCAGAACAAAAACAGAATAGTACCGGCACTTGCCATGGCACTCATAAAGTTAACCGCACTGGCAGCCGTCTGCGTATTATCGCCAAAGAGGATAATAAAGAAGCGGCCCAGCAGAACAAACAGCGGTGCTCCAGGAGGGTGGGGTAACTGCATTTTATCTGCACTGGATACAAACTCGCCGCAATCCCATAAACTGCCCCTTGCTTCGCGGGTCAGGAAATACGTGCCGAGTGCTACTAAGAAAATAAGCCAGCCGGTAATATTGTTGACTTTTCTGAAGTTCATAAAAACCTGATTTTGATGGTTTATTAGGCCCCAACGCCTGCGGGTCGGGACGGGGGCAAAAATAGGGTTTCAGGGACAGATTTCAGTTGTATTTGCCCGGTTTTAGCAAATTATGAAGACTTTCGTACTTTATTATACCCGGGTTATTCACAATCAGGTAAAATAAACGCGGACGATCTGGTAGGAGAGCTGGCCCTGACGCATTTTTTCAGAGAAACCTTTCAGTCCGAAAAGTCCGGCAGCATTGCCTTTATTAATCGCTATTTCGAGATAGCCAGCCGCGTTAAAGAAAGCCAGTTTTTCGCCTTCGGGTACATCGGCATATGTCTCACTTATTTTATCAATCACTTCATCCCGTTTAAATACAATACTGAAGGGGCGGCCTTTCCGTTGTTCTTCAAACTGCTCCTTTGTGATGTTGACAATCACGTTTTCAAAACTGTCAATAAATATAATCTGTCCTTCCATGCTGTTGTTGTCCAACATTGGACGGAGATGCCGTTTTTCCATATAGCTGGTATCCGGTATGCCGATCCGTTGAATCGACTCCCCTTTAACCAGTTTATTAACGGCCTCAGCCATTACCGATGAAAGATAAATGGTGTCCTTGGTTGCAGCCGGGTCCAGCGGCAGCCCGATAATAATTTCAGGTGTGTCTTCCAGGATCATGGTGAGCAGACCATTATCTGCGCATAAAAAATACTGGTTCTGGTGAAAGGCCAGCAGCAGCTGTTCCGGTTTTTTTTCAAACAGATTTACCAGGATAAGATGATAGGAAAATTCTGGGAAATGCCTGATCGCGCTGCGGCATACATAGGCAGCCTGCGGATAATTAAACGGGGGAATGGTATGGGAAATATCAATCAGCCTGAAATCCGGATTCACCTGCAACAGTTGTGCCTTGATGGCCCCGACCAGGTAATCGGGACTGCCAATATCTGATGTCAGGGTGATTAAAGCCAAAACGATGTTGGGTTTTAGGATGCAGGTTGATTATTTGGCCAGTTTTCCGTCTTTAAAGAAAAAATTATAGGTCAGTTTATCCGCCAGACCGGGGAAAAATTTCTGCATGAAAACAGTACGCTTGCCGGTAAAAGTGAGTACCAGCGTGCGCTTCTTTTTCCGGATCGAACGCAGGATATGATCGGCGCAAACATCAGCCGGCATCATTTTGCTTTCATCCATGGGTGTCTCGCCATGTGAACTGGCGGATTCATTGAGGGCGGCATTACGGATATTGGAACTGGTGAATCCCGGGCATACCCACATCACATGTACCCCATCACCCATCAGTTCAGTCCGGATCGATTCCAGGAATCCCTGCAGGGCAAACTTGCTGGCCGAATAACCACTGCGACCAGGGAGACCCCGGTAACCGGCAATGGAAGAAACGCCGACAATGGTTCCTTTTCTTTCGATGATAGAATCCAGGGCATACTTGGTGCAATAGATCACCCCGAAATAGTTAATGTCCATTACTTTTTTAAAAACTTCAGTACCGGCATCTTTCAGCAGGGCCCGCATGGAAATCCCCGCATTGTTTACCAATATGTCAATGCCTCCGAACATTTTAATGGTGGTTTCCATCAGGCGGCGGCAGTCGTTTTCATTGCTTACATCGGCCACCATGGTGTGCAGGGCAGAAGAGGGGTGTGAAGCCTGTAACTGGTAAAGCTTATCATGGCTACGGCCACAGGTAGCCACTTTGGCTCCCATATCAAGCAGTTTTTCCACCAGCGCTTTTCCGATCCCGTCGGTGCCGCCGGTTACAACCACCACTTTATCTTTAAAGTAAGCAGACATAAAAAAGAGATTATATGCAAACCTACTAAAAAAGTTGGAGGTTGGAGGTTGGAAGTTCGAGGTTTGGGAACAGTACTAAAGATTGAAAATTCTGATTAGAGCAAATGCGTATTCAGGTTTTATTGCGTGGCTTGCTTTTATATGGGGAAGATGACAAATAGTCCAGAAAAGATTTTATTTTTCTGCCTAGTAATTCAGAAAATTCAAGCCGTTTTTTCAGCATTTCATTACTTATATAATGGCGATCATTTGCCCTGTATAATTGTGATCGTATTTCTCCGTTAGACCCTTTTGCAATAACAAGGAACTGCGTAAACTCTTTGTTAGAAAACCGTTCAAACCCTTCTGCAATATTATCCATTACAGAGCCTGCGGCTGCATTAATTTGTTTTCTCAGTTCAAAATCTGTGGAAAACTGGCCCATACGTGTTATTTCAAAAATAGCCATGGCCTGTTCCCTTGCCATTTTCCAGATATCAAGTTCTTCAAATCGTGAAACAGTCGCCATAAAATTGAATTTTCATAAAAAAGGGAAATAAGTCATTTCAACCAGAAGAACTCAATATCTACAAAATAACTTTCACAAACCCATACTGTCTCCAACCTTTTTTTAAGATCCGAACTATCAACCTCCAACCTCCAACTTCCAACTTCCAACCTCCAACCTCCAACTTCCAACCTCCAACCTCCAACTACTCCTTCAGCCACTCCAAAAAATCCGGAACCCGGTTCTTACTGATAATGACTTCATAGTCGCCCTTCACTTTCAGTTTGAGCACAAGTTTGCGGGCAAAATACTGTAGCGCTTCACTGATGGCGTCCCGGTTGACCAGGTATTGACGGTTGGCCCGGTAAAAGGGCAGGCCGCAGATTTGTTCCAGTTCATCGAGCGGCTGATTGATATAGTACTGCTGATTATCGAAGGTGATCACCTGTGTCATTTTATATTCAATACTGAACAATGCAATATCCCGGATTTTTACCGGTATAATCTTATCCTTCCAGTTAATCAGGAGGGCACCGTTTTTACGGGGTTGTTCCGGCTTGTCTACCTGGGAAAATACCTGATCATAAGTCACCGTATTCCGGCCTATTTGCTTGCGCAATGTGCTGTATTTTTCCATCGAATTACGGATCGATTGCGCGGAAAAGGGCTTCATTACATAATCTATCCCATTATTTCGGAAAGCGTCCAATGCATATTCGTTGTAGGCCGTACAGAAAATTACAGGGCAGTTTACCTCCGTTTGCCTGAAGATTTCAAAGCTTTGGCCATCACCCAGCTGTATATCGCTAAAGACCAGGTCCGGACACTCGTTTTCCCGGAACCAGGTCACCGCTTCGGAAACCGAAGGAAGTATTTTTATTATTTGTACGGCACCGGGTTGTTGCCGGAGTATATCGGCGAGATCACGCGCTGTCAGTTCTTCATCTTCAATGATTACTATATTCATCATTCAGCAGTTTTATAGTTACAGAAAATTCACCTCTTCCGCGGCTGATACTCAGCCCGGGTTTACCAAGCAACCGGTACCGCTCAGTCAGATTGGAAAGACCAAGCCCATTACCCGTTTCCACGGTCAGCCGGGGCTGCAGGTTATTGATTAGTGTAATGCTGCCCGATTTTTCATCCCCGGTAATCCGGATATACAGGGGTTGTTGCACTGTGAGCTGATTATGTTTTATCGCGTTTTCAGCCAGTAACTGGACAGAGTACACAGGTAATAATCCAGTATGCAGTATGTTATCCGGGATGTCAATCCTGTAATCCAATGCGGCACCGAAACGTACCTGCTGCATGTTGAGGTAATTTACACAAAGCTCAATTTCTTTTTCCACGGTTACTTTTTCTTCTTTATTGGCATAGATGGAAAACCGCAACAGGTCCGCCAGCCGGATCAGGTAATCCTCAGCCTGTTCCGGGGTTTTCCGGATCAACGCTTTTAATACATTTAAAGAATTAAAAAGGAAATGCGGATGTAATTGCTGCTTGAGCTGGTTATGCCGTGCTTCCAGGTTGGCCAGGCGCAGCCGGGCATTCTCCGTTTCGATTTTTTCTTTGCGGTTGCGCAGCAGAATCAATTCGGTCAGCACCAGGCTGATGATATTAATAGACAGGGCCTGTATGGCCGGCATCAGGTAACGACCGGATTTACCCGGCCTTGGCATTTGCTGATCTAACAGCTGCTGAATATTGGCGGGCAGGGGAGGCCTGTTGTTCCGGAAAATATATTCGAAAAAAAGGAGGACCACTACCGTACAACTGAGAATGCTGAGCACATATCGCAAGACTGTCTGCCAACGGGTACGATAGTTTTGAAATACAACCAACAGCAGTATGTTGATACTCCAGAAAATAAAACTGAACACCACTACCGCGGCAAAACTGTTCAGGATCCGGCTATACCCGGCTTCATTCATCGCAAAGGCGGGTACCGCTCCCAGTATGCCGAAAAACGGGGTGGTGATCAACGCCAGTTTTATCAGCTTACTATACGGGATTTCTTCTTTCATCGGTTAAAAGTAACAGGCAAAAGCCGGATCAGCAGACATGTACAGACAGAACCGGCACATGTAACGGTGAATAGAGTTACGCATCTGTACAGTCTTTTCAATGAAACCGAAATACTGTTAAAGTTTACTTATAAAAGCGGATCCCGGTACCATCGTATGGTGACATCCATTATCAACATACGTTTTAATTTCAGCAACATCACCCGGTTGTTTTTCCGGCTGACCCGGATGGTGACAGTGGTTTTCAGTTCACCATCTGCAGCACTGATGATTCCCCGGTATTTATTTTTTTTCCGCCTGAGTTTGCTTAGTACCAGCCGGCCTTCTTTTTCCCCCGGACGTTCACTGTGTATCAGGGTAGCCTCCCATTGTCCGTTGGACTGACTGACCTGGTATTGTCGGGTGCCGTCTCGTGAGTACCAATGCCCGTTGATGGATTGTGTATTACCCATTAAACCCGTCAGCAGCAGGGTGGCTATGATGAAGTGTATTTTTTTCATAATCATTTTACAGTAGGACAGTCAAATAAACCTTGAGTAACTCCGGATTTGCTGAAACGGGCAGAGATGCACCTGAACCGGACTTTTGCCGGTTAATAATAACGCCCGAATTTTTTTGTGCCGATCCAGATGTCTTTTACTGTAATACCGAAAATGAACTGAGTATAATTTTCCTTAATAAGCCCCAGCCGGGTTTCCCCTTTTTTGCCGAGTTCCACTCCGCCATAAAGTGATATTGTGCGGGCCGGACTGACACCTGCGCCAAATGAAACAGAAAGATCACGGAGCCGCTTTCCATTGATACGCATATACGATTCTTCCGCATGAAGGCCCCATCCCACAAAGGCTTTTTCAAAGTTGCCGTTCATGGTTTTGATTTTTGAAGCGTATTCCATGCCGGCAGATAACCGGAAAGCGGGTGCTGTATAGGAGTTTTTATAGTCCAGGTCCTGGTATTTCCAGTGCGCATAGCCGGCATCAGCAGCGAAAGTCAATTGATCTTTAAAGGTGGCTGAATACCCGATATTTCCCTGCAGCGGCAGGGAGAAATGCCGGCCATTGGTTACTTTTTTTATCAATGCCGTACTGTTTTCCGTGTAGGTGCTGGTCAGCTGACCATTCAGCCCGGTGTTGATGGTGCCGGTCAGGCCCACCGTATGTTTCCATTTGCGCTTACTGCTGGCTGTTGTATAGTATTGCAATCCGCCTTTTATCTGCCCGCCGGTATAGAAGTCCCGGTCTTCTTTCACCATATTCATGGACAACGCCTCGCTGTAATAAGTGGTGTTTCGTTGCAGGGAGCCAAACAGCCAGGACGTCGTGATGCCGGCCGACAGATGTTTGCCAAAACTCCGGCCCAGCGAAAAGAAGAACTGGTTGATTCCTCCACTTCCTTCGGTGATTTTGGTATAGGCGTCATTTCCGTCGGAAATATTCGCCGTTTCCGCATACAGGTAATTGACTGTACTGAAGGGCTGAATACCGAAAGCAAGCCCGGTTTTCTGATTGACCTTAAAGGCCAGTGTGCCACGTTTAAAGGTAAAGTCCTTGCTGATATCCGTCCGTTCG
>Ga0075152_10001732_pt1 | contig 15788 bp, 21 predicted proteins | sample JI61114C2DNA_FD_70964 | JGI IMG/M metagenome (GOLD analysis project Ga0075152, IMG submission 70964) | Wastewater effluent complex algal communities from Wisconsin, to seasonally profile nutrient transformation and Carbon sequestration -... | ecosystem: Engineered > WWTP > Effluent > Algae...
TCCATTCAAACCTTTCTAGGCCAATCTGCCCACTTTAGTTGGTAGCTATAACGCATATACGGCTCCGGATTCGGAGAGGTTGATTAGCAATAAACGATGCACCAATGAAGTCAGATGGTCCATTCCCGAGAAAGCTTTTGCTTGCGAATGCACCTCATCAACTCCTCCTCGCCAAGCCTGTTGGAGCATGTCTTTATGAGGTGCAGAGTGCCTTCGTAGTCCTTTTCCAGCAGCTGCTGTTCCACCAACTCTAAAATCGCCAGAGCTGTTCTGAAGAATACTGAGCTTCCCTCACAGAGCCATATGTCCCATATCTTGCTAGCCAGCTCAAGTTCGAACGCCCTGCTGAAAAAGGTATACGCCCACTCGACCAAGTAAATATCTGCTGTGATTGCGTGCTCCTCCAGATGCTTGCTCAGCTTAGGCTTTTTCTCCTTCAGGTTTGCACAAAAAAACTCGGTGACTGACTTGATGCAGGTCTGGTTGAATGTCATCAAGCCATAGATGAGTGGGTCCTTGACTACAATGGTACAGAACATTCTGAAGGCCTGGAACTTGTTCATGCGGATGATGAGCATCCACATAAAGTAAGGCATTCCCTGCACGTAGCCGATGTCTGGCCGGAAGTGAATGAAGGCGTACAGGCATTGCTCAATGTCGGCGAGCAGATCTTTTGCTGTCTCAGCATCCAAAAGCACGTTGAGTCTCTTCAGGTCCATACTCACGATTGTCAGCTTGGGTTATTCGGCTGTTCGTTCAAGTATTGTATAGAATAGCTTTGGAGTAATTTCTAAACTATTGTCCAGCAGCTGCATTATTGACTTATGTTACCCATCGCCAGAACAAGTGGCGGTACTGCTCAGGGAAGGTCCGTTTTGCACCAAGAGTCTTGAGCTTGCTTCTTACCTTGTTCAGGTTTTGTGGGTTCGCCTGCAATACATCGAATACCTCGGTTTGCCAATAGCGACTATTGCCGCTATCTGTAAATTCATACTGGTAGAGCAGGCAGTAAGGGGAGGGCGCATCCAATTACGGACTATCTGAAGGCTCTCTGTCTTGATGCAGCTTAATCCTTGCTCGTAGGCTTTATGAAAGGTGGCTGCCCACCTAACCTATACGCTTCTCCGACGAACATCGTTTGAGCTGGCCAGTCTCGCTATCGTTGAGCACTTGCTTGTATGCCTGAAACGTTTGGATGAGGGAATCATTGTTCTCTCGCATGTTATGCAGCTACACTCTGAGCCGATGGATTTCGATGGTACTGCTTATCAGCTTACTTTCGATTTGTTCGGAGGTGCGGCTCGGCTGCTGATTAAGCTGTCGAATCTCATGCTTAAGCAAGTTGATTAGCTGCTCTTGCGCAAGCAACAGCTCATCCTGCTCACGGATGGTTCGCAGAGTTTTCTGTTAGTGCGTTAGTTCCATATTAATTACGAATCGCGGCTAGTGAGAGTCATCAGAGGAAGGTAGTTTGGCGCGACAGCCGGCTGTTCCCGCCTTTGACTGGTAGCTACAATCTCCGAACTGGACGCCCTTGTGGGGTATTCTAAACAAACGAGTCTTAGTTTGCTTCTGATTCGTCCTCTTCTTCTTACTCCTCCTCTTCGCTTGATGCGCCTAAAATTCCCTCAATATCAGGATTTTTAGTCGATTCCGTAAAAATGTGTTTTTTCTCAACTACCCAAAACGAACGACGGGAAGTTTTTGGTTCCCCAGCAATGATTTTGGTGAGTTGCTTTTCGCCTACGACAATCTTATTGTCGAATATGCTGAGCCAACTCAAGTCATCACCGAGTGTTTTGAGCTTATCTTGAGGCACCTCGATCGGATAGGACAGTTCTATGGTTGAGCGCTTTCCCTACCGTTGGCTTTTGATTGAAATGTTCAGTATAAGTTCCGAGACGCAGTAGGCAATGTTGAGGTCGCAGGTGTAGGAAGCATTGTTCTCTGTTGTTAGTATCTGTCCGTTGTATACTTCGATCAGCTCCTTAACAGGTGGTGGTGGTTTGGGTTTACTCTGCGATTTGCATCTTCTGGCCCATTCTAGTTCCTGACTATAAGTGAGTTCCATCCGCTTTGCAAGGATACTTTCACGCCCAAACAGGTCAACCACACTTCGCTTAGCTACTAACAGATGTTCCAGCATGCCCTCATGCTTCTGCTGGATTCGTTCCAGTATCGAAAGGCGATAATGGCATTGCACCATACAAAGCTTTAACTGTTCAAGTATCGTGCCGTTGCGCTGTTTAACACTCTAAGTTTGGCACACCTCCAGGCACTCTAAGTAGGCCTCTGATGCACGATTTACATCCACCTCAAAGAAAATATTTCCTTCAAGTTCAAGAATTCTGCTCAACAAATAGCGTCTACTCAAGACATCTGTAGCGATGCATCTCGCCTGTCTAAGCAGCTCCTATACCATACTCGGAGACTCCATTGTTGCGAGTTGTACCCTACCCAGCAACATCAGGATTAGCGGTTAACCTCCAGCATTGTACTATTCCACCCAGCTCTCCATCGTCTGCACAAGGCTACTAAGTGAGCAGCCATCTCCTACTTACCACCTTTCGCAAACATTGTCGTAGAGTTCCCGGGTGGCGTACACCAGCATCGATTGAAACTTTTCCACATCTACCGTTTCATAGGCTTCCTGCAGAAGCTTGTCGAGCCTGCGAACGACCCTCAGACAGCAATCACTCTAATCTAACTCTTGCTGTGCGTAATGTGATGACAGTTTCCTCGCCCTGCCCTCCTTCATAATTATGTAAATTCACTAGGCATATCACACCTTCTTCAGCTGCAGGCTTCGCTCGAAGAGTTTGTCGATGACAGTGTCCAGATTGCCCATCAACTTTTCGGAATTTGGGTACAGATCATCGCAGGGGAGGTCGTGATAGAGAATGAGGCAGTGGTGGGCCTGATCCAAAGTGCCCTGAATCTTCTTGTCAAGAATCCTGCATGAGTAAAATATGTACATTTCGGCGAGTTTACGCTCCACAGTGATCTCGTCCAGCTTAATCTTCTTGGAGATATGACTCAATTCGACTTTTGTGTATGACTCGATGACTTTGAATAAGTTCTTCTCGAGAAGGTTATCGTAAAGGCTGCGGATGTGAGTGTTTAGCACCTCGTCCTGCTGAATATCGGGGTGGTTCTGGATCACATCCCTCAGGGCCACAATAGACTCCTTGGAATTCGCATTGGAAACTGCTTTGACAGTGAGCACCTGTGGCTCCGATCCATACTTAAGGCCGTATTTGCCGTTGAGCAGCTGAGTAATTTCATCCTTGGCATTGCGCATGATCTTGCAAAGGATCATATACTTGAAGGCCTTGACTGCTCGAGGATCATTTAAAGCACTGCGTTACAGATATTGTTACTTGAGGCATTCAAAGGCTTCGTAGAAGTAGCTATAGGCAGTCTTGAAATCTTTGTCCTGGGAGTAGAGGATACCAGACACCAAATCGATGTCAGCGGTAAGCAGTGGCTGCACATAAACAGCGTTGCTAGCTGCTCGTGAAGCAGTTAGGGAAGCCTTCGCCTTAGCATAGTTCTTTATGTGGAAGAAGATCTTGCTTTATAGAAGATGGAGCTCCACCAACAAGTGCTTATCATCAGCCTTTCGCACATCCACAAGGATAGGGTCGATGATATCCAGCGCGTCAGCAGGCTTGTTGATCGTCAGGTAGAGAGTGGCCAGCCTCAGCTCAATTCGGTGCTTGAGGGGTGTTCGCTTCTCTTCCACGCACCATCGGATGAGGTACTTACACAGCTCAATCTGCAGATCCTCCGAGTTGGGCACTTGAGCGACATAATCAATGAGGTTCTTCGTAATCTTGGCTGCGCGTGGCTTGCTGAATACTTTGAAGACTTCCTTGTTCCTGGGTAAGCGATAAACAATACTCCAGCAGGATCTGCTTGATCTTTTCGGGTTGGCTCTTTGCAACATAGCCCTCAGCAAGGAAGTTAATGATGTTTTCCTTGGTCTTAGAGTTCTCCTCGCTCTCCTCTTGATTCTCCTGAAGGAGGGCGAGCAATGCTTCCTCCTTGTCGGCTCTGCGCTTGGCGGCTTCGAACTTGGCTTCGTAGCTGGTCATGCAATTTAAAAAATATTTAAATTATGTTGCCCGTGCCATAACTCTTCCCTCCAGCTAATTGCATTCGATGAGTCAGTTGTAGACCATATACTTGCCGGTAGCGCTGAACTTGCGGTAGCCCTTGATAACCTTGTCGATGGAGTCCAAGAGGTCCTTCTCAGTGATGGCTTTACGTCGGGCTCGAATAGCGAACATTCCTGCCTCAGTGCAGACAGAGCGCAGATCTGCTCCGGTAGTGTTGGGGCACAGTCGGGCCAACAGTTCGAAACGAATCTTTTTTTCCATGGACATATGCCTGGCGTGAATTCTGAAAATCTGGGTACGACCCTCGAGGTCAGGGAGCCCAAATTCAATTTTTCTGTCGATACGACCAGGCCTGAGTAAAATCAGCACCTTACCTCATTAGAGCTGGATCAAGAGTATCGGGCCTGTTGGTTGCCATCAGTACTTTGATGTTTCCTCGGCTTTCGAAGCCGTCCATCTGGTTGACTATTTCGAGCATAGTACGTTGCACTTCGTGATCTCCTCCACTTCCATCATCAAAACGCGCTCCTCCGATAGCGTCAATTTCATCGAAGAAGATGATGCATGCTTTCTTGGTTCTTGCCATCTGGAAGATCTCTCGCACCATACGAGCACCCTCTCCAACATACTTTTGCACTAACTCCGAACCAATGACTCGAATGAAGCAAGCATCAGTTCGATTGGCGACTGCTCTTGCTGTCAGAGTTTTGCCTGTTCCAGGTGGACCGTACAACAGCACACCCTTTGGGGGGTCAATACCGAGGTTTACGAACTTTTCAGGGTCGAGCAGAGGCATTTCCACGACTTCTCTGAGCCTATCCAACTGCTCTTTGCAGCCTCCAATATCACCATAGGTAACATCGGGCTTCTCCTCCACGGTCATCATCGTGACGGTGGGATCGATGCGTGGTGGGAGCGGCAACTGAATCTTGTACTTTTGTCGATCGACACCAACTCGCATACCTTCTTCGACATCAGTTGTTGCTACCTTTTCGTCGAGAGCCACCACGAACTTTGCCATTTGTTTGATGTTGATAACGTACTTCATCTCCTTGGGGTTTCCTTCATCGATGATCTTGGTGCAGCGAGCAACTTGTAGAGCATGCTCAGAAGCTAACTTGACGTCTGCTGGGATATTCCACTGAGTGGGGAGTGCCAGCCCCGTATCAAGCTCCTTGACTCCCATTAGCTTATTGATCTTCAGCAGTGATTCCTTGTTCTCTTCCTCCAGCTTTTTGATGCTTTCGGAGTACGGACCCATTCCGTAGGCCTTGAACAGGTTGATGTCAGCCTCATCGAGTGGGATGTACTTCTTGTCCTCCTTCTTCTTCTCGTCCATTCGACCCCAATCAAAAATATTTCAAATAATATAGCGATCCGGCGAGCCAACTACAGCTTTTAGTGTTGTTATGGCGAGGCTTGTCCAAATGTGGGAGCAGCGGCAAGCGTTATTGATTGTAATGCTGACTAAAATTTAAAGGGCGTTGTTCCCTCACGACTTTGCGGACATTCGTGGAAGGGGGCTACTCTTCCAACTGCCAGGTCGTCACTTCTATCTGGTGCTGATGATACTGTTATCGGCAACTCTACTCACCTTTCTGATGCTGTACGGTCCAGAAATATAGTACTTCATGATTGAAATCAAGGAACTTCGTGTATCTCACCTATTGGGGCTTTATGGCAACTGCTTTCTACTTCTGTGTTGCCTTCATATAGTAAACACTCTATCGAGCATATCCTCCACCGAGTTACGCCTCCCTCTGGAAGCTCAGCCATTACATCTTTATCGATTTACTCTGCCTGGAAATCGTGATCAACTGTGTCTACTGGTTCGGATTCTTCCCGTACATCGCGACCCATCGGAAAGAGGACGAACCGTTAAGATGGCTGGACGTGTTGCAAGCAGTGGGTGCACATTTCGTTCCATTGTGTATGGTTGTGCTGGAAACCTTTGACAACGCAGTCGGGTTTTGGAACTGGAAGCGCATTTCGCCTACTGTTGTGATGTTCTTCGGGTATCTCTTCATCAACGTGGTCTACACTGTCAGTACAAAGTATGTTACGCAGAGAAGGAACCGGTCTACCCTATCCTCATCTTCACTGATTGGATCTCTTACGCGTTCGTTGTTGGAATGGTTGGACTTGTAGTGCTTGTCTACTACATTTTGATGCTCTTCACTCGCTTCTACAAGAAGGGCAGGATTGAAAGATTACTGGGAAGGCAGCTATAGACAGCTTAACCAGCAGACAAACGTGCTAATTAACAGCAATCCATCGAAGCCATTCACTAGTCAAACCCGACAAACAAGCTTGCCAAGGTTGATGGCGCGGATGTTTTGTCCACACTAAACCAGTGATTCCCTTTATCAACCAATTGCGATAGCTCGGCAAACTTACCTCCCACTTCCGTAGAAATATCGAATGGAAAATGCAATGAAAAAGAAGTCGTGCTGCTAAAAACTAAAGGACTACTTGTTCCCCCATGATATGTCAGCGGTCAATCTGCACGGCATGTATCTGCCACCCGACGCCTACAGTATCTACCGGGTTATCTTGGCGATATCGGCAGCTGCTCTCCAGACCGCCCTCATTGTGTATGGGCCAGACGTCGAGTAAGACAAGTCGACTATGCAGAAACTTCACTTACCTGACCTACTGGGGTTTCACGGCAACTAACTTGTACTTCTTTATTGCCATGCTGCAAAACATTGTCGGCAGGGTGTATGGCGACGTTGCCCACAGCTGGAAATTCACTCACTTCATCTTTCCGGATGTTATGTGCATTGAACTGCTGATTAGCTCAGTATTCTGGCTGGTCTTCTTTCCCTACATGATGCAAAACAATCGGCAGCTGAAGGAAATTGATATTGCGCAGGCAGTCGGTGCTCACCTTATCCCCCTACTAATGTTACTGGCTGAACTCGCCAACAACACAGTGTGCTTCTGGAATTTTAAGCGAGCAGCAACCACAATGATTGTCATGGGAGGCTACCTCATTGTCAACATCGCATATACTCTCGGTAAAGAGACTAACTCACTTAGAGGTTGACATCATCTACGACCTGCTCAGTTACGACAACTGGATTTCAGCAATGTTCATTGTTGGCTGTGTTGCGGGAGTGGTGTTCTGGCATTCCATGCTTCGCCTGTATTCGAAATACGTTAAAGAACCCAAGATTAGGCAAATGTTGGGAATACCAGAAGAGGCCACAGCAGAAGAACAAAATAATCAGTTTGAAGGGACACCCTCTTGTGTGTTACACTCGCACCAAGGCAAGATAGAGGAGCGGCAAGTACCAGCATTAGCTGTTGACGAAGTTGGAAAGACCATACCCATAGACTCTTAACTGAACCTAAACGGTCCAAGAGATTCATCCACGCCAAGCAGCTACGCCAGATAACATACATTGGTTGCCTGACTTATAGTTGATGAAGGCGGTTCATGAGTCTGCTTTTTGCTTTAGTCCGGAACTCTCTCGACTTCTCCAGTCTCAAGGTCTGCGCATGTGAGATGCCTGTATCTCTTCCTCAATCATGCCTACATATTGGAGACGTCGCTTTCGTAGAATACTGTTCCACCACAGCAGGCTCGTGATGATGAACACTGCAGCATATATCTACATTGAGGGATGGTTGTACTGCCAGCACGATGATGCATGCGTTGATAGTATGCTGAACATTGTTAGACTTGAACGGTAGGAACTGCGGTTGGCGGCTGAGCATGATGATCATGTAGGTCTATTTTAACCACTCCTTACGAAGAAGATCAGACCGAAGACGCTGCAAAGCCACAGAAACTTGATGCACCAGTGCATTCTACTCCCAATTATAAGTGCGCTTAACAAATTATAGGCATCAACTTTCGGTTGCGACGATTGTTATCTATATTCGATGGTTTGTGCGTTGGCAGCTGATTCCGACGGGGTTATAATAATTACCTTCAAAATATGAGCGAAGAAGAACCCGTTCCCGTCAAAATCGTCGTTGTTGGTGACGGTACCGTCGGCAAGACCTGTGTTCTCATGAGGTATCCACACCCATCCACGCAGCTACACCAAGGATGAGTTTCCAACTGACTATGTCCCCACAGTCTTCGAAAACTACGCAGCTGCCATTCGAATCGACAACAAGATGGTCAACCTAAGTCTATGGTACTTTGCTACTAAAATGTAGGGATACAGCTGGACAGGAGGGCTTCGATAAGCTACGGTTGCTAGCCTATCCTCACACAGATGCCTTTCTGGTGATCTTTTCAGTGATGGAGCCAGCTTCTTTCGTCAATGCTCGGAAGAAGGTACTTGGCTATTGATGGTAGTGGTTTACCGAGCTCGAGCAGCACGTGAGCGATGTACCGAAGATCTTCGTGGGCAACAAGATAGATCTGCGCAGCCCAACAGCTAAAAACGACATAAAGAATGGCCCAATAACAAAGGAGTACGCCGAACGAGTGATTGACGAGGAGCTAAAGTGTAGATATATGGAGTGCAGTGCATTGACGCAAGTGGGACTCAAGGAAGTGTTTGACGAGGCGCTACGCATGGTTGTTAAAAGCAAGCACAAGATGATCTCTAAGAAGAAGCCACAAAAGGAGCCGAGGACCTGCAGTTTGATTTGATTCCATCAAAGCTCATCATTGCAAGAGTTTCTTATCCAAATGAGGCTATCGCCCAGCAAACTTGCGTATAGATACTGTGAATGTAAAGGTGAGCAGCGGCTCAAAGACTGTCAACTGATATACACCTCCAATGAGGTCTTCCGATCCATTTCGTTGGCGTGCTCCAGCTGTTTCTACATCGGTAACTTTAGACTATTCTAGTGGATAGCTCGCAGCCGCTATTCGAGGTCTTTCTTTTGTAGGTGAATTTCGTTTGTGACGAGAAGGTTGTTCTCCACGCACTCGTCGTAATATTTGTTCAGGATGTTCTTAGCGTTGGATCGTTTGTGGGTCTTTTTGACCTCCAGTGTGATCTGCACCTTCTTTGATCGCTCTTTGCGCTTCGACTCGAGGTCGTACCGAGAGGGGGAGCTCCAGTTGACCTCCTTGAAGTCCTGAATGGGAGTGCCCTGCGAGGCAATCTCTTCGGCGAAGCTCATAGTGGTAACCTCTTGCGTTTTGTCTAGCGTTTCGATAGCAGCCTGGCACGATATCAGGTTCTGCATCTTTTCCGTGAAGTACAGGGCAATAGTGTCCTGCTTGGAACTGTAGTACTCAACGAGCTTCTTGTAGTCGTTGAGAAGGGCAAGAATGCTTTCCTCGGTCATGTGCTTCCTACATTTCTCCTATTCTGACAGCACCCGCATCACGAACTCCTAGCTGAGCTTTTGCTATTTCATGGCTGGTGAGGCCTTTAGGGTTATCCTACTTGGGCTGTATTGCTCCTAGAGTGGCTTCTTCTTCATAGACATGGCTCACCAACTGGATAACAATTAATAACCTCCCATGGCGGTGAGTCTGGCCGGCTCAGAAGTACACTTACAGTAGCTACATAGCAGTCGAAAACATTAGTGACCAATGAAAGACTCAACTGCTGGGTTGATAAAATAAACTTCGGACTGACTTATGTTTGCTCTGGATTGATGCTAGTTTGACAGACAGGTGCTTTATCTATCAAACCAGTTGATTTTCCCTTTGACAATTATAGGGTTAGCACTATAATAACAAGGTCATATGAAGGAGCTCATCCAAAATGCTATACAGGTAAACCTGCGTCCAAGGAGGGGACGAATCATAGCAGCAACCACCAAGAAGCCCAGTTCCTTCAAGCCTCCAAAGACTCCGACCACCAAGGCCCCTAGCAAGCCAAACCCCAAGATTAACATTGCTAAGCTACAGCGTCCTCGAAAGAGTATTGTTGAACAATTAGAGCAGCTCTTTCAAGCACTGCGCTTCCTTACTGCAGAGATGTAGTATGATTAGGACTGCTACCAGGCTTGCTTGGAGCTGATTCACCGATACCAATGCCGTAAACGGAACGGTGAGAGGAAGAAGGGTCGGTAGATCTTTGTCGCTATTTTCTACATGTATTCTAAGATGTACGAGTACCGGCAGCTTTATATGTGCCAGATCCATGAACTCACCGAAAGCAAACTAACAACTTAGCATTGGGTAAGTATGGAGGCGCACGTGCTGGAGCAGCTAGACTTCGACCTCAGCATCACCTACAAGTTGGACCCAGTCGACGAGATCGAGCAACGGATAGTACAGTGGTAGCAGAACCATCATGGATTGCTACTGGGGTGATCTTCCACTAAGAGTCGGGTTGAATAGCCTCCCAATCAGCTTATTTTGAGGATAACTAAGGTTATTTTGTGAAGTTGTTGGAGATAGGAAGTTCACCCTCCTAACCGACAATCATTCGAATATTGCCCACTGTCTAATAAAGTTGACGGATAGCCATTTGCTTGGGAAAGTCATCAATGCAATGGTTTATGTCGAAGGGACGGTTGCTGGGTGCATCCATCACATTATTCAATTTGTTGGCAATGCAAACACTACTTCCCATCAAAAGTTCCGATTTCTTGGCGGGAACTTCCGCAAACGGAAGAGAAGGACGAGGGGGAAGCGACTTAGAGTTTTCAAAGGTGTGTATTTCCCAGTTTTCACCGAAGGGTAGTTCAAATATCTCCAGTTAGTGTGGAATAAAGTTTTTAAATTTTAAAGCGGCAGCCGCTGCTGAGGGTGCCCAACCCTCTAAGACGGACCTAGCCTCAGCTGGGAGGCCGACTGCTTGCTGGCGCAAGGCCTCGACCTCTTGCAAGTAGCAGGGTCCCCGCTGTAGCTAATTCCAAGGGGCTGTAATGTCAACTTCAGCAATTATATTTATAAAGTTTGATGCCGCAAGCTCAACTAATAATGCTGCTAATAATAATCCTGCAGATGACCTCGCAACAGCCGATCTGTACTCCTACAGTTTCAAATAATAACCTCGCAGCAGGTAACTCAGACGTTATTCAGACAATTTCGTTGTTGTAGCAGGCGCAGCCAGCCCAGCCTTCTATCAACTCAACGATCAAGTCAGGCTCCTCAACTATACCTTCAGAGCTCCCTTTTCGAGACCTCCTTCCCTTGCCATTGGTACCACAATCCCATTACACAGCCATCGTCCAGCTCGACTCCCCACCAGCCCAGGAGCTGTACATCGCAATTAAAAGCTAACCGTCTCCCACTGCAACAATAGCGTCCTTCGCAATATACTCAAATTGGAGAAGAACTACATGGACGAAAGTCACGATCAGTTTTCTCGCAGAGTCACTCGATAGCCTAACCATTGCACAGCAGCAGATGAGAGTCAACAGCATTGATGGATGCTGTCTCGATCGAGTCCATAATGGCTTCTTTCCCTATCCGCAGGGATGGACCCGCCGATCCTAAACCTCGGTCAGAGTATGGCTGAGCGGATTCCAGCTGCTGGTGGATAATTAACGCAACGACCAGAGCTACTCGATGTCGCTGTAACGTCCCACACTCAATGACACTGGCATTTCCTGGTCAGTTAGTACTGGTGAATTTACGAGGCTTAAGCTGGTTGAGGCAAACTTCGTTCTTTTCGTCTCATATGGAGGTTCGACAATAAACGATGGGCAAATAATTCGAACTGGCATTCAAAGCAACAGGTTTCAAGACCTTCCACGGAATGGACTGCCGTCTTACACCGCTTCGCTATTTGGATTTAGCGCTCTGCAGCTACCGAATACTGCACCGCTGAGCCTTTCAGTGACGGCAGTCAATACTTGGCAGCTTCAGTTCGACGTGACGTCACTTGTGCAGAACATTGCTGTGGAATATTTCTTAATAAGCTTGGCCCAGTGTGCCAGCTGCCCTGGCAGCCCGTACTTTTTCAACGGAGGATGCTACCAACAGTGTCCATATCCAACCGTAGCCAATGGAGATGTATGTTCGAACTGTAACTACACCCAATAGTTAATAAATGGGAGGTGTGTGTGCAAGCAGGACTATAACAATCTGTCAGGATATTGTGTTAAGTGCTCTCCCGGGTCCATATGGAATGGTAGTTTGTGTGTACAAAGACCAGATAATTGTATGGACCGGCCTGGAACAGTTTGGAGTGGGGTTGCCTGTGTTTGTTCCCAACAATTTGCAGTATGGGATGGGAAGCAATGCACCTCATCAACAGCTCAACAGGCTCCGCAAATGCCGCAGGTTCAGCAGATTCCTCAAGGGCCACAAGGACCTCAATTGCCTCAACAGCCACAAGCCCCATCATTTTCAAACCCTTTTTCAAACATTATGAACCGTCTGTTCGGCAGTACTGCCCAGACTCCTGAACCTCCACCATAGATGCTTTTCCAGCAACCAAATTCTGCCTCACAAATCTCCTTCTCACAATCACAGGCACAGTCTCAAATACAGTCCATCCAGCAGTCAGCTCAGCAGTCTATCATACAGACGATCCAACAGGCAGTTCCGATACCACCACAACAACTCATGCAGCCATTCGCAGTGCCGACAAGCCAGTCCCTTCAAATTCAATCCCAGTCGCAAAACGGCCAGCAAATTCAGCTTTCTGTACAGCAACAGATTAGTCCCGGTGGAACTTCTGTCCAGCAGAAAGCTTTTATAGTCAGCCAACCTCTCCTTCCTCCTATTCCAACATTCTCTCAGCCGGAGGTTCCACAAGACACATCTAACAATGTATGTGGCGATAAAAAATATATAGACCCAGAAAATGGGTCATGTAAATCCTGTTCGTTGGGATGCTCGAGCTGTAATTCCTCGTCCACCTGTGTAGGTTGTATACAAGGATTCAAAATGTAAGATAATCTTCCAGTGTGTACAGAGATCTGCGGAGATGGAAGTCGTTTTGTCCTTATATGCGACGATGGAAATCGCGACGATGGGGACGGCTGTTCAGGCAGCTGCACCATTGAAACAGGCTTCAAATGCGATGGTGGTTCGCCCACAAGTAGAGATATCTGCAACTATACCAAACCCGATGCAGTAAGAATAACCCAAGTCGATCAGATACAGCTCGATCGGAATCTCACCCGAGCAGTGATGAATATTAAAGTGAACTGGCTACCACCAGGTCTGGCTTCTGGCGAATGTAGACGATGCAACGGTTTATTGTTGGTGACTATCAGCCAGTGTTCGTACACACCAGAATTTTCGGTCAACTATCTATCCGGCACAACCTACAACTTCGCCATCATATTGAAGCTGGTTACCCCTTGCTATTTCAATGTGAGGGTGCAGATACGCCCCGTGTTGCAGACTCCCCACTTCACCGGAGTGGATATCTCCAACGTTCTGAACATTAAGGCTGATTCGGCCACGTACGCAAGAGCCAGTGCCAATAACTCTTGATATTTCACACTTGTATATTTTCGACGCTAATTTGATGCGCTTGCTCATACTCTCCTTCCTGTTCGTGCTAGTGATTCAGGCTGAAACTGAGGGACATACCCCAACTGAGTAACCACAAGAGGACTAACATGGGCACTTCCACAGCATCCAGGATAAGTAGTTCTGGATAAATTCGGCAATCGCTGCTTGTAAGTAGTTTGACACTATGTAGTTCTTTGCTGCATGGCTGGCTTCTGTTCCGGTAATACTGTCGGTTTGCTGTCTATCGATCCCCTTGAGTTAGAAATACGTAAGCAGAACGGTACCAATCAGGAGAAAGCACAAGCCGATATGATATTGGAAGTGCTGCACAATCACCATCTGCTACTGGTAACACTGCTGCTATACAACGCTATCGCTATGGAAACCCTGCCGCTAGTCATTCACACCATTGTTCCGGCCTGGTTGGCAATCGTGTTATCAACGTGCGTTGTTCTCATCGTGGGAGAGATAGTTCCACAAGCGTTATGCACTGGCCCAAACAAACTCATAATTGCGCAGCGATGTGTCCCGTTGATCCGCATTATGATAAAAATCTTCTGGGTGGTGAGTTACCCGATTAGCCTGGCTCTTGACAAAGTGCTGGGTTAACATTCGAACCACCGCTTGGAGAGGAAAGACCTTGCGGCGCTGCTGAAAATGCAGGATGAGGTACTTGCTTGGTTGCACCTTAGTCGAGCCTTAAAAGCTCGGAAATCATGCTCTTGGGAGCTATTCTTAAGCTTCGTGAACTCAAAGTCAACAGCATCTTAATCCCACTTAAAGATGTCTTTATGGTTGACATCGACAGTCGCATCGACCGGGCGAAGATTCAAGAACTTAGGCAGCGTGAACTGTCCTTTGTGCCAGTTTACAAATAACGCCGTGGTAATATAGTTGCGCTCCTCAAGACGAAGGAGTTTGTTGTGGTTGGTGCTAACCGCTTGAACTACGGCAAACCGTTCTCTGAATTCGTACACGAGGACGACAGCCTGCTGATGATCTACGAAGACACCAATCTCATGGAACTACTGATGCTGTTTGAAGCCAAAAAGGCGAGGATAGCCTTAGTGGCCAATAAGAAGAGAAAGGTTGAGGCTGGCCTAAATTCAATCTATTACAGTGTACCACATTGCCTCGACTTAGAAATCCGATATGGTCCTGCAACGCAGCGAAAGTAATTTCCAGGTCACTGGAATTGTAGCGCTGAACAATGTCTTCAGTCAGCTCAGTGGCATCGTCGAGGAAACTCAAGGAGAGAAACAACCAGCTGCGACAATAACTCGATAAACCGAAATGAGTTCGCTACGAAGACCCCTGCTGGACGACAAGCACTGATACTAATTCGGGGACTGTCGCTATCACTTATTCTCTCGGGGAACCTTGCAACGGTTGCACTACAACCTTCTTGCGTAGTTGATGTTATTGCATTTCAAGCAACGCCAGTCCTATGGGCCAGGCATGAAGCTCTTCGTTGCTTTGGATTCGTTGCAGCGTTTGCAGCGGTCGCGCCATTCGTAGTTTGAGAACGAACATTTAGGGCATAGCCAGTCCATACCACCTGAATTACTTCCGGCACCTCCACCAGAAGAACCTCCAGCGGGCATTTGCTGTGGGGATCGACTTCGACTACGACGTCTGGATGGGGCTGGCGGTCGAGGGTCCCGCTCTCGATTTCTATCCCTGGACCTCGAGCGAGAGCGCTTACGATAATAGTCGTCCACCGGACGGCGGTAGTCGGCTGTACCCATTGACAGACTCTGTAGGTGGGGCAGCTGCGATTTGATTAACATGGAAAGGCGCTGAAGGAGCGTGACAGAGGGCGACTGTTCGACAGGGCCTCCACTTGAGGCATACGCCTTTGATTCTACCGGTTAGCCCCAGCCCTTACCATAGAACTTGTCGTAGGCGGGTGCCTGAGACTGCTGCGGAACGGGAGCTTGTTCGTGGTACCTACCAGGTTCAAAGTTGGTAGGTTGATAGTCGAAGAACGGACCGCTTTCGGGACGATGGTGGGTAGAGGAAGGCTGTTGCATGCCTCCACTATCCATCCCGTAACCAGTTGGTGGGTTCATGTAACCACCCGTACCACCGTACATTCCGCCCGACATCTCGTTTATTATAAACGTCATGCGCAAGACCTTGCTAAAAAATTTCCATCAACTGAAGCTGGAAACCCCTATCTTCGAATCAACGATTCGCATTGAGCAAGAAATCAATGACAAGCCACGGACTGTCACGGACTACCACTTTTGTCGCAGCCAACCGAAGGTGCGAAAGAACCCACATACTGCCGGACTATCTGCCGGGGCTCTTGAACTACT
>Ga0075152_10001734_pt1 | contig 15764 bp, 12 predicted proteins | sample JI61114C2DNA_FD_70964 | JGI IMG/M metagenome (GOLD analysis project Ga0075152, IMG submission 70964) | Wastewater effluent complex algal communities from Wisconsin, to seasonally profile nutrient transformation and Carbon sequestration -... | ecosystem: Engineered > WWTP > Effluent > Algae...
CATCACCTCGACCGCTCACTGGCTCAGCTGGGCCTGCTCGATGAGCGGCGGGGCCGCGCGCGAGCACGTCCGGGTCGCGCGGGCGCTCCGCGACCTGCCGCTGGTCGACATGCTGTTCGCAGAGGGGCGGCTGACCTACTCGAAGGTCCGCGAGCTGACCCGCCTCGTCGGGCGGGCTCGGGAGCAGGAGCTCTGCGACATCGCGCTCGAGATGACGGCGTCCCAGCTCGCCCGAACGGTCCGCGCGTTCCGCGCCTGCGACGGGTCGCGGCTGGAGGCCGAGTCGCGCAAACGGCTGATCTGGCGCGAGAACCTGGACGGCACGGTGCGCGTCAGCGTCTGCCTCCCCGCCGAGGACGCCGCCCTCCTGCGCGCCGCCGTGGAGACGGCGGTCGTCCACGAACGCCCGGACACCGCGGCCGACCCGCTGCCGCCCGGCTCGACCGGCGCCGAGCAGGCCGACGCGCTGGTCGAGTTGGCCCGCACCTACCTGGCCGTGGGGTCGCTGGATGCCCTCGACGACGACCGCCACCTGGTCGTCGTCCAGGTGAGCGCCGAGAACCTGGCGCACGAGTCAGGCGCGCTGGACGTTCCCGCGGGAACGTCCGCCGTCCTCTCCACGCACCCCGACCGGGCCCCAGCGGCGGCGTCCTCCCTTGTCGCGGGCATGTGCGTCATCGAGTCGGCGGGTCCGATCGAGCCCGCGACGGCGTCCCGGCTGGCATGCACGGCGTCCCTCGTCGGCGCCGTCGTGGACGCGACCGGCGACGTCCTCGCGCTCGGGCGGACGCGGCGGCTCGCATCCCGGGCCCAGCGGCGCGCGCTCCGGGTTCGCGACCATGGCATGTGCCAGTACCCGGGCTGCGGGGCGACCCGCCACGTGGAGGCGCACCACCGGGCGCCGTGGGCGGCCGGCGGCGGCACCGACCTCGACAACCTCGTCCTGCTCTGCGGCCGCCATCACGTGTGCGTGCACGAGGGCGGGGTTCGGATCGTCCCTAACCCGGACGCCGGCGTCCGCTGGCTGTTCGTGCTGCCGGACGGGCGCCTCGTACGGCCCCCGGGGTGGGAGCCGCGGGTCGCCTGGCCCGTCCCGGCGACCCTCGCCCGGGAGCTCGACGCCGACACGCGGAGCGAGGCCGTCCCCGCCGGGAGCGTGTTCCCACCCGGTGGCGGGGCGGGCTTCAGCCTCGCCGACTGCGTCGCCGTGCTCTTCGACATCCGCCTGGACGAGTTGCCCCTGGCGTCGTAGCGCCACAGGGGTTGGTGCGGAGGGTCAGGCGTCCGCGATCGAGAAGGTGATCCGCTTGTTGCGGCTGCCCTTGTTCTCGAACTTCTCGAACACGATGCGCCCGATCTCGGACGTGTCGGACACGTGCGTGCCCCCGTCCGCCTGCCGGTCGACGCCCTCGATGGTGACGATGCGCACGGGGTCAACGTCGGGCACCAGGTCGGTCGCGAGCCTGACGAGCCCGGGGTCGGCCTCGAAATCGGCCCTGGCCAGCCACTCGACCCGCACCGGGTGCCCCTCCGCCGCGAGCGCGTCGGCCCGCTCGACGGCGCCCCGGGCGGCACCGGCGTCGATGCCGGTGAAGTCCCCCCGTGCGCGCCCGGGCTCGAGATTGCAGCCGGTGACCTGGCTGCCGCCCTCCCCGAGCACCGCCGCCAGGATGTGGAACGCCGTGTGCGTGCGCATCAGCAGGCGCCGACGCGGGGCGTCCAGCGCGCACTCCAGCACGTGAGCGCCGTCGGGCACATTGGTATCCAGCGCGATGACGATTTCGCCGTCCACTTCGTTCACGGCCACGACGGACGCCTCGCCACCCGACCAGCGGACGCGTCCGGTGTCGGCGGGCTGCCCACCCCCGCCCGGGAAGAACGCGGACGCGTCGAGACGAAGGCGTCCGTTCTCCGCCGTGGCGCAGGTGACCCAGTTGGTGAGGTTCGCGTTCTCGCGGTCCAGGCGTGCCGTCATGAGGGGCATCGTGCCATGGACGCGACGCCGTGGGCGTTCTCGCCGAACGCTCGCGTGCGGCGTGGACGTTCCCGCGGGAACGTTCCGGCGGGAACGCTCCGCATGAGTCCCGCGGGAAGGCGACCCGAGAATTGGCCCCACCCGAGAACGGTCGGTCGGCGGCAGCGCCCACCCGCTCGAGGCCCACACCGAAGAGACATAGTGTCGCAACATCCCGAAAGGTTGTATGCTGCACGCAAATGACTGCTTCGATCTCACTACACACGCCCCTGGCGCCGACGGGCCCGGTGGGGACGGGACCGGACGGGACGTCCCCAGCGCCGCCCGAGACACCCCCCTGCCTGACCAGCGAGCTCGCCGGCGACCTGGCGTACGACCTCATCCGGGTGCTGAAGCTGATGCACGCCCTCCGCGACCGCGCCCCGCGCATCGCGCCGGGGCTCGACCCGACCACCCAACCCCTGATGCACAAGCTGGCCCGCTGCGAGAGCACGCGGGTCACCGACCTCGCCGCTGAGCTGCACGCGGACGTCTCGACGATCAGCCGGTACGCCAGCACCCTCGCGCACGCGGGCCTGGTCGACAAAACGGCCGACCCGCTGGACCGGCGCGTCCAGATGCTGGCGCTGACCGACACCGGACGCGAGGCCGTCGCGTCCCTCTACCAGCAGCGCGCCGACAGCTTCGCCCGCATCCTGCAGGACTGGACGCCGACCGAGATCACCTCGTTCCGAGGCTTCGTCAACCGGTTTGCCGACGACCTCGCGCGCGACCTCGTCGACGACCCCCAGAAGGACCCGCTCAACCCGCGAGACCCGCGCGACCCCGGGGGACCAGGCCAAACCGGACGCGGCGGCGTCCCACTCAACGTGAAGATACCGACCCAGGAGTAACGATCTTGACCAGAACCATTGCCGCGCCGCGGCCGGCCGGCGAACTGACGCACCGGCAGATCACCACCATCATCATCGGGCTGATGACGGGCATGTTCCTGTCCGCGCTCGACCAGAACGTCGTCGGCACGGCCATCAAGACGATCGCGGACGACCTGTCCGGGCTCGACCAGCAGGCCTGGGTGACCACCGCCTACCTGATCACCTCGACGATCGCGACGCCGATCTACGGGAAGCTGTCCGACCTCTACGGACGCAAGCCGTTCTACCTGGCCGCGATCACGATCTTCGTGGTCGGCTCGCTGCTGTGCACCTTCTCGACGTCGATGTACATGCTGGCCGCCTTCCGCGCGGTGCAGGGGCTCGGCGCCGGCGGACTGATGTCGCTGGCGCTCGCCATCATCGGCGACATCGTGGCCCCCCGTGAGCGCGCGAAGTACCAGGGCTACTTCCTGGCGGTCTTCGGCACCTCGTCGGTGCTCGGCCCGATCGTGGGCGGCTTCTTCGCCCAGGCCGACAAGTTTCTGGGCATCACCGGGTGGCGCTGGGTGTTCCTCATCAACGTCCCCGTCGGGATCGTCGCGTTCGCCGTCGTCACCGCCACGCTGCACCTCCACCACGTCCAGAAACGGGCGACCATCGACTGGGGCGGCGCGCTGTTCCTGATCGTCGGCCTCGTCCCCGCCCTGCTGGTCGCCGAGCAGGGCCGCACCTGGGGCTGGACAGACACCCGCTCTCTCGCCTGTTACTCCATCGCGGTCGTCGGCGTCCTCGCCTTCATCGCGGTCGAGTGGCGGCAGGGCGACAACGCGCTCATCCCCCTGCGGATCTTCCGCAACCGCACCATCCTGATCGGCCTGACGGGCGGCTTCGCGATCGGCGCCGGCATGTTCGGCGGCATGATCACGATCCCGCAGTACCTCCAGATCGTTCACGGCGCGACCCCGATGGGCTCGGGCTTCATGATGCTGCCGATGGTCCTCGGCATGATGATCGCGTCGATCGCGTCCGGCCAACTGATGTCGCGGACGGGTCGCGTGCGCATCTTCCCCCTGGTCGGTATCACGCTGATGACCCTGACGTTGCTGGCGTTCTCCCAGGTCACCGCCGACACGCCGCTGTGGCAGTTCATGACCGCGATGTTCTTCTTCGGCTTCGGCCTGGGCAACACGATGCAGCCGCTGACGCTGGCCGTCCAGGCGTCGGTGCACCCCCGTGAGATGGGGATGGCGACGTCGTCCGCGACGTTCTTCCGCCAGATCGGCGGCACCGCCGGGGTCGCCGTGTTCATCTCGGTGCTGTTCAACTCGTTGACGGACAACATCGCGAACGCCTTCAAGGACGCGGCCGCCACGACCCAGTTCAAGACCGCGATCGCGACGGCGCTGCAATCCGGGGACGCCACCAACAAGGCCTTCGCCCAGGCCCTCGTCAAGGGCGACACCTCTGCCCTGTCGGGGGTGGCGAGCGACTCGTCCCTGATCGGCAAGCTCGATCCCGTCCTGTCGCACCCGTTCAAGGTGGGCTTCAGCCAGTCGATGGATCAGGTCTTCCTCCTCGGCGCCGTCGTCTGTGCCGTCGGGTTCGCGATCCTGTTGTTCATGCCGAACGTGAAGCTGTCGAGCAGGTCCGCGGCCGCGAAGCTCGCGGCGGAGGCGGGGGCCGACGCGGAGTCGGTGCCGGCGGCGTCCACGGCGTCCGAGATCCGGACGCCGACGGCGCCGGTCGGCCCGTCGCCCAAGCGGGTGCGCGAAGAGCCCCGGACGCCCGCGTACGTGCCCCAGCGGGCCTGGCGCGACGACCTCGTGGACGCCGCCGCCTGGGAGTCCGCGGGCCACACGCTCGCCGAACTCCCCGACTCCGGGGACGCCGACTGATCGCGACCGCAGGGGTATCGACAGGGCGTCGCAAAAAGCGCACCCTGTGGTCGTGACAGACCATGGGACCCCGCCAGACCGGACCCCGACGGACCGCACCCCGCCAGACCGGACGCCGACGGGGCGGGCGTCCGCGGGTGTGGGGATCGTCGCGACGCTCGCCGGCCTCGGGGCGGGGCACCTGGCGGCCGCGCTGGTGGCGCCAGAGGCGTCCCCGATCGTGGCGGTGGGCTCGCGCGTGGTCGACCTGACCCCGTTCGCGGTCAAAGAATGGGCGATCGGCGCGTTCGGGACCAACGACAAGGCGGTGCTGATCGGGGGCGTCCTGGTTCTCACCCTCGCGCTGGCGGCAGGCCTGGGCCTGCTGGCGCGCCGGGCGCTGGCGTCCGGGCTCGTCGCCGGCGGCGTCCTCGCGTCGGTGGCGCTCGCGGCGGCGTTCGTCGACCGCGGGCGCTCTCTCGCCTGGCCCGTGCCGGCCCTCGTCGCGCTGGCCGTCGGGGCCCTCGCGCTACGCGCGCTGTGGGGGCGGCTGACGGCTCCGGTCGACCGGCGCTCCCCCGTCGGCGACCTGACCTCGCGGCGGCGGTTCGTGACGCTCGCGGCGTCCCTCGGCGCGGTGGGCGCGGTCGGCGGGCTGCTCGGCGAGTGGCTGCGGCGCAGCAGCGTGTCGACGCCGCTGGCGTCCGGGCCCCTGGCGACCCTGCCCCCCGGCACCGCGACGCCGTTCCCGGCCGGGCTTGAGGCCCAGGTGCCGGGACTCAGCCCGTTCGTGACGCCGGCGTCCACCTTCTACCGGATCGACACCGCGATCGTCCCGCCCACGGTGGACGCCGCCACCTGGACCCTCAGCATCGAGGGCCTGGTCGACCGCCCGTTCACCATCGGCTGGGACGAACTGCTCGCGATGGACCCGATCGAGCGGGCCGTGACCCTCGAATGCGTCAGCAACGACGTCGGCGGCGGGCTGATCGGGTCGGCGCGCTGGCTCGGCGTCCGCACGGCGACGCTCCTGGCGCGGGCCGGCGTCCGGGCAGGAGCCGACATGGTCCTGTCGACGTCGCGCGACGGGTTCACCGTCGGGACGCCGCTGTCGGCGCTGCTCGACGGCCGGGACGCCCTGGTCGCCTACGGCATGAACCGCGCCGTGCTGCCCGTCGAGCACGGCTACCCGGTGCGACTCATCACGCCGGGCCTCTACGGATTCGTGGGGGCGACGAAATGGCTTGTCAAGATGGAACTGACGACCTTCCGGGCCGCCCAGGCGTACTGGACGAAACAGGGCTGGTCCGAGCGCGGACCCATCAAGCCGGGCTCTCGCATCGAGGTGCCGCGCACCGGTGCACGCGTTCCCGCGGGAACGTCGAGGGTCGGCGGGACGGCCTGGGCGCACGGCGTCGGGGTGGGCGGCGTCCAGGTGCGCGTCGACCGTGGGCCCTGGCAGGACGCCACCCTCGGCCCGGACGCCGGCGTCCAGTTCTGGCGCCAGTGGCTGTGGTCCTGGGACGCCGCCCCCGGCGACCACGAGCTCCAGGTGCGCGTGGTGGACGCCGCCGGCGCGGCCCAGGACGAGAAGGTACTCCCGCCCTTCCCCGACGGCGCGTCCGGGCTGCACACGATCAACGTGAGCGTCGGGTGACGGCCCGGGGGCGTCCCGGCTTGGGTAGAGTGAGCCGGACGTCATCGTCGGGCCTATAGCTCAACAGGCAGAGCAGCGGACTTTTAATCCGCGGGTTCTGGGTTCGATTCCCAGTGGGCCCACCATCAGTTTCAGCGCAGCGACTAGGTGATATACCCCAGGCGCCAGAACTCCCCTAAAGTCACAGATGGCCAGCCGTGCGATCCTGGATCGCACGCGGATCCTTGCCGGGAACAGCGCCGCGGCCGGGGCATCCACGGGTCAGGCTATCGGCGGTCGTAGATCTGGCGTCGGTGGCCGACGGCCACCACCAGGACGACCAACACGGAATCTCGCACTTCGTACACGATGCGGTACTCACCGGTGCGGACGCACCACTCGCCGTCCCCGCCCACCAACTTCTTCGCACCGCTCGGACGGGGCTCCACCGCCAGCAACTCGATCGCCGCCTGCACCCGGCGTTGCGCAGCCCGGTCCAGCTTTCGCAGTTGCCGGAGCGCCGCCGGCGCGAGCTCGATGCCGTAGGTCATGCCAGGCCGAGGTCGGCCTTGACCTGATCCCACGGGATCGGCGCGGCGCCGTCGGCGATCTCGTCCCGCGCCGCGCGGGCCGCCTCGATGTCGGCGAGGTCCTCGGCGGCCGAGATCAACCGATCCAGATCGTCCGCGTCGATGACCGCCGCCACCCGGTGCCCGCGTCGAGTCAGGTAAACCGGGTCATGGTTGACCCGAGCGGCATCCACCACGTCCGCCAGACGCGCACGAGCATCGCTAACCGTCATCTCGCCCATACCTACATCATGTGCGGAAACCGCCGCAATGTACATTTCAGCGCATCTGGGCCCTTCGTCCCTCGACCGGACTCTGCCATGCACCGCCCAATGGATAGCCCCTCTAGGCGTTACCGCGAATGCCCCCCAGCCGTCACCAAGCAAGCACTCGACGCCAGCGCCAAGTCCAAGGAAGGGAAGCCCGTCATGAGGATTACTGTCACCGCCCGCAAAAGGAAGCTCGGCTGGGAACTGATCCTCGACGTGAACGCCCAGTCGCGCCGCGCCATCGAGCGCACCGGACAACGCCACCCAGGTCCGCACCCTCGACCACGCCGAGGCGCAGGTCCGCGACTACCTCGACACGATCGCCCCTGACGTCGACCACTCCGACTGGGAGGTCCACGTGATCCCCGACCTCGGTCACCTGACCGCCGAGATCGCCGAGGCCCGCCAAGCCACCGCCGACGCCGCGGCAGCCCAGCAGGCCGCTGCCAGCCGCACCCGGACCGTCGTCCACGCGATGCGGGCCGCCGGCCTCAGCCTCACCGACTGCGCCGCCGCCCTCGGAGTCAGCCGAGGACGCATCTCCCAACTGGGCTAAGGGCGCAAGGCTCGGACCGACCGCAGATTGAGGTTCCCCCCTGGGCGTGGAGGCATCAGCTATAAGGGGTAGCACGATGTCTGAGAAGCGAAACACGGGGCGGCAATGCCAGGCTGACGTCGGCGTTCACGCCTGATCGGACCGGACCCGAGCCGAGGGGCTCCGGCGCACGCTTCGACCTCAGCCGTCACCGAGTGAGCCAATCCCGATTGCGCATAGATTCCTCGGCCGATGCGGTGATCCCGGCCGCCTCCCACAAGACAAGGCCGAGTGCGATGAGTAGCTACTTGGGGCGAGACCCCCATCATGCAGGCCGTCGTCGACCCGATCCGCTCGACACCGTCCGAGCGGGTTGCCTTCGGGCAGGCCACCCAAACCAACCAGGTCCGCCCCGCGGTCGTACACCACGTCCAGTACCGAGGCCTCTAGACAGGCCTCCCCGAACAGCCGACCACGACGGAGATGCCGTCCGACCCTGACGACCGGCGCGCTTCGTGCCGGAACAGCTGCTCACGCCCGGAGCCCTACCCGGCGGCCAGGAACCGGCGGTACCGGGTGGCGAGGCGATCCCGGTCGGGACGCTGCTTCTTGTCGACCGGCAGGACGAGCGTGCGGCCGTCCATCTCCTGGAGCCCGTGGCGCAGCATCGGACCGTCGGTCTCGGCGAGTAGTGCCGTGTCGATGCGGACGACGAAGTCGGGCGTGATGCCGAGCAGGTTCACGTCGAACGCGGCATGGTGGATCTTGCACAACGACAGTCCGTTGGTCACCAGCGGCAGGCCCGCGACGTCGGCGTCCTCGATGATGTGCGCGGCGTCCAGGAGCGACCCGTGCGCCAGCGAGCAGATCGCGCACCGTGTCCGGTAGGCGCGGATCACCCGACCGCGAAATTCGGCCTGGTGCAGTCGCTGGCGCACAAGGCGATCGACGTAGCGACGCTGCGGAGCGTCCTCTGGCAAGGACGCCGGCAGGAACCGAACCGCCTCGTCGATCGCCAGCAGGAACTCGCGCCTCTCGCGCAGGTCGTCGACCACGTAGGTGGGCACGTACGGCACGAAGACGCCCGGCTCGATCTTCCGAAGCAGGATGATCGGCGTCTGCAACTCGAACGCGCGGCGGAGTTTGGTGTTGTCGCCCTCGTCGCTGTTGGCGCGATAGGCGTAGTGGAACAGGCCTCCGTCCACCTCGCGGTCGGCGTACGGCCCGTCGGGGCTGCTGATGACGCTGAGGGTGGCGTCCATGTCCCTCGGGTTGCGGATGCCGCGGCTCTGGTCGACCACCTTGACCTCGCGGCCGCCCGGCAGGGTGAATCTCAGGTCGGCGCGCGTGACCGAGCCGCCGTTCTCCGAGGCGCGGTCGGTCACGGTCTTGAGGATGAGGTTCCTCAGCTCCAGGTCGGACGCCGCCACACCTGGCGTTCTACCACACCCTCCTGACCAGGGACGCCATCGGTCGCGAAGACCTACGGACGCCGCCGCCCCAGCCGGACGCTGCCCTGGGTGATCAGGACGCCGAGCAGGACGACAACACCCCCCACCGGCTCGTTCCACGACAGGCGCTCGCCGAGGACGGCGATCCCGAGGGCCACGCCGACGAGGGGGGTCAGGTACGTCACCGTGGACGCCGCGACGGGCCCCCACGCGACCACGATGCGGGTGTTCCAGGCGTAGGCGAGTCCCGTGCCGAAGGCGCCGAGGAGCGCGACCCCCGCCACGACCACCGGGTCGAGCGCGGGCGCCGGGCCGCCGAAGAAGGGCAGCGCCACGCACATCACGACCGCCGCCGTCAGCACCTGCCCGGCCGCGATCGTGACGGCGTCGTAGGGATGCCGCCCGATGACGAAGCGCCGCATGTACGCGAAGCCCGTCCCGTAACAGGCCGTCGCCCCCAGGCAGGCGAGGATGCTCGGCAGGGACGCCGCCACGTCCGGCGTCGCCAGCCGCCAAATCCCCACCACGATCGCCACGCCCGCCCCGCCGACCAGCACGCCGAGCGCCTTGCGCACCCCCAGCTTCTCGGCCGGGACCACCACCGCCGTCGCGAGCACCGTCATCAGGGGCACCGTGGCGTTGAGGATCGCCGACAGCCCCGACGGAAGCGTCTCCCCCGCGTAGGCGAAGAGCGTGAACGGGACCGCGCAGTACAGCAGCCCCAGCACGGCCAGGTGCAGCCACAGGCGCGGCTCGCGGGGCCAGCGGCGGCGTCCGAGGGTCATCATCAGCGCCAGCACCGCCGCCCCGACGACGACGCGCGCGAACACGACCTGCACCGGCGCGAGCCCGCGCAGCGCGACCTTGATCAGCAGGAAGCTGGACCCCCACGTGCCCGCCAGCGCCACGTAGCGCAGGGCCGTGCCGCGCGGCGTCCCCGCGCCGTGCTGCTCGTGGGACGCCATGGCCGCCTTCCGTTCTCAGGCCCGCATTCGCGCGGACGCCCATCGTGGCGGTCCGCGCCGCCGACGGCAACCGAGGCGTTCCCGCGGGAACGTTTCGGGGAGCCCGGGAACGCGCCAGACGTTCCCGCGGGAACGTGATCCGGGCGGCGTTTCGTACGCCCGCGCGACCGACACGCCGCCTGGATCCGCCCCACGAGGTGAGCCGACACGACCACGGGCCGGAGTCGGGCGGCGTCCACCTCCCCCCGCGGTCCGGGGACGCCCGTCCCAGGTCGGACCACGGTCCCGACTTGGGGTTTCGTCCGCCCGAGGGGACGCCACCGGACCCGCGACGTCCCTAGTCTCGGGGAATGAGCCACGCACCCGCTCCCGCCCGCGAGCCGGCCCCCACGCCGCGAGCCACGCCCCGAGCCGGGCCCCCCGCCTCGCCGGAGCCGGACTGGCGCCCGTGGGTGGACTACTTCGTCGCCCACCGCGAGGCCCAGCGAGCCGTGGACGCGATGCTGAGCCTCGAGGCGCCCGTCACCATCCCGGACGCCACCCGCCGCAGGCTGGTCGCGTCGCTGCAGCGGTTCCAGCTCGGCGAGAGCGGCGACGGCGCCCACCTGCTGGCCGGGGCGGCCCGCGGCGGCGAGGCCGGGTACGCCGAGGCGGCGTCCCTGTTCGTGGCCGAGGAACAGTCCCACGCCCGCCTGCTCGGCGACCTCCTGACCCGCTTCGGCGCCCCCACCCTGGACGCCCACTGGAGCGACGCCGCCTTCGTCGCCGCCCGCAGGCTGATGGGGGTCGCCGTCGAGCTCGCCGTGATCTGCGTGGCCGAGGGCGTCGCGCTCGTCTACTACGGGACGCTCGCCGAGGCGTCCCCGGACGCGACCGTCCGCCGGGTCGCCGCGCGCATCCTCGCCGACGAACGGGCCCACGTGCCGTTCCACGCCCAGCGCATCGGCCTCGACCTCCGCCGCTGGGGGCCCGCCCGGCGCGCCGCCCTCCGCCTGTTCTGGGGGGCGGCCGGGCTGGGCGCGACCGCGGTGGTGCTGGTCGACCACTCCGCCGCGCTGCGCGACTGCGGACTCCCCCGCCGGGACGCCGCGGCGCGGACCTGGCGGTCCGTCCGGGCCGTGCGCCTCGCCGCCTACCGCCGCGAGCTGTAACCCGGCTGGAACACGACGGGTACGGCCCCGCGGCAAGGGCCCCCTACGGTGGGCGGGTGACGATCCGAGTTGCCCTGCACCACGCCACGACGTACCGCTTCGACCATCCGGTCGACGTGCACCCCCACGTCGTGCGGCTGCGTCCGGCGCCACACTGCCGCACGCCGATCACGGCCTACTCCCTCAGCGTCTCCCCGGGCAACCACTTCATCAACTGGCAGCAGGACCCCTTCGGCAACTACCTCGCCCGCCTCGTCTTCCCCGAGCCCACCGACGAACTGCGCATCACCGTCGACCTCGTCGCCGACATGACCGTCGTCAACCCGTTCGACTTCTTCGTCGAGGAGTACGCCGAACGCTTCGGCTTCGACTACCCCGCAGACCTGGCGCGCGACCTGCAGCCCTACCTCCACCGGGTGGACGCCGAGCTGTCCGCCGGCGCCCCCGAAGCCCCGGACGCCGTCGACACCTGGATCGCCGCGCAGCTGGCCGACTTCGCGGCCACCCGGCCCCGCATCGTCGACTTCCTCGTGGGGGTCAACCGCGCCGTCCAGGAGGCCGTCGCGTACACCACCCGCCTCGAGCCCGGCGTCCAGACCCCCGGCGAGACCCTCTCGAAGGCGATCGGGTCCTGCCGCGACTCGGGCTGGCTGCTGGTGTCGGTGCTGCGGCGCTTCGGGCTGGCGTCCCGGTTCGTGTCGGGCTACCTCGTCCAGCTGAAGGCCGACACCGTCCCGCTGGACGGCCCCGCCGGCCCCGAAGCCGACTTCACCGACCTGCACGCCTGGGCCGAGGTCTACGTGCCGGGCGCCGGCTGGATCGGCCTCGACGCCACCTCGGGCCTGCTCGCCGGCGAGGGGCACATCCCCCTGTCCTGCACCCCCGAGCCCGCCAGCGCGGCCCCCATCTCGGGCTCCACCGGGATCGTCGGCGTCCACTTCGACTTCGAGAACTCGGTGCGCCGCGTCCACGAGGACGCCCGCGTGACACTTCCCTACACCGACGACCAGTGGGCCGACATCCTCGCCCTCGGCGCCGCCGTGGACGCCCGCCTGGACGCCGGCGACGTCCGGCTGACCATGGGCGGCGAACCCACCTTCGTGTCGGCGTCCGACACCTCGACCCCGCAGTGGGAGACGGACGCCGACGGCCCCGAGAAGCGCGTGCTGGCCCAACGCCTCGGACGCCTCCTGCGCGAGCGCTGGGCGCCCGGCGGCATCGTCCACCACGGGCAGGGCAAGTGGTACCCCGGCGAGGAGCTGCCCCGCTGGGCGATGCAGCTCGCCTGGCGCGCCGACGGCGTCCCGCTCTGGTCGGACGCCGCCCTGCTCGCCGACCCGTGGGGCGACCCCGACCTGGACGCCGCCGGTGCGGCCCCCGCGGCCGAGCGCCTCGCCCGCACGCTGGCGTCCCGCCTGGGCGTGGCGGGCGACCTGGTCGTCCCCGCGTACGAGGACCCTCTGGCCCAAGCCCTCGCCGAGGCCCAGCAGCCCTTCGGCCCCCGCCCGGACGACCCCGACCCGGTCGAGGTCGACGCCGTGGACGCCACAGCCACGGCCCCCGCCGGCTGGATCATCCCGCTGTTCGTCGACCCGGACGGCGGGGGTTGGGCGACGGCGCGCTGGCGTCCGCGCCGGCGGGCGGTGTTCCTGCTCCCCGGCACGTCGCCGCTGGGCCTGCGCCTGCCGCTGGCCAGCGTGGCCTGGGGCGAGCCGCCCGAGATCACGCTCAACAACACCGGCGAGGTCGACGCCCCGCTGCCCGCGCCCGTCCCGTCCCCCGCCCCCCGGCCCGCCCGCGAACTCCCCATCGACGTCGCGCCCCGCACCGCCGTCACGGTCGAGCACCGCGACGGCCACCTGTTCGTCTTCCTCCCCCCGCTCGACCGGGCCGACGACGGCATCGCGTTGCTGGCGGCGGTCGAGACGGCGGCGTCCGAGCTGGGCGTCCCGGTCGTGCTGGAGGGCTACCCGCTGCCCCACGACCCGCGGCTGCGCGAGCTGTCCGTCACCCCGGACCCGGGCGTGATCGAGGTCAACGTCCAGCCGACGTCGTCCTTCGCCGAGCTCGTCGAGCTGACCACGACCCTCTACGCGGACGCCCGCCGCGCCGGCCTGTCGACCGAGAAGTTCGACCTCGACGGCACCCACACCGGCACGGGCGGCGGCAACCACATCACCCTCGGCGGCCACGCCACGAAGGACTCACCGCTCCTGCGGCGTCCCGACGTATTGGCGTCGATGATCACCTACTGGCAGCGGCATCCGGGCTTGTCGTACCTGTTCTCCGGACGCTTCATCGGCCCCACCAGCCAGGCCCCGCGCGTCGACGAGGGCCGCTTCGAGACCCTCTACGAGCTCGAGACGGCGTTCGCCGAGCTGGACGCCATGGCGTCCGACCCGGAAGTCGACCACGACCTGGAGGCCGCGATCCGGGCCGACTGGCGCACCGACGAGACGCCCGAGGAGCGCATCGAGCGGCAGCGGCACTCCCAGCCGTGGCTCGTCGACCGGCTGCTGCGCCACCTGCTGACCGACGTCACCGGCAACACCCACCGGGCCGAGTTCTGCATCGACAAGCTCTACAACCCCGACCGGCGCGGCGGGCAGTCGGGCCTGCTGGAGCTGCGCAGCTTCGAGATGCCCCCGCACGAGCGCATGGGCCTGGCGCAGGCGCTGCTGGTGCGCACCTTGCTGGCCCGGTTCTGGGAGGCCCCGCTGACCGCCTCGCTCGTCCGCTGGGGGACGCGCCTGCACGACCGCTTCCTGCTGCCCGCCTTCGCGGCCGCCGACCTGCGGCAGGTGATCGACGAGACCAACGCGCACCTGGCCGGTTGGCCCGGCGCCCCCACCCTGGACGCTGCCTGGTTCGAGCCCTTCTTCGAGTTCCGGTTCCCGCGCCTCGGCGCGGTCGACGTCGACGGCGTCCACCTGGAGCTGCGGCAGGCGATCGAGCCGTGGCACGTCCTCGGCGAGGAGGTCACGCTCGGCGGCACGGCCCGCTACGTGGACTCCTCGGTCGAGCGCGTCCAGGTCACCGCCACCGGGCTGGTCGAGGGACGCCACGTCCTGACCTGCAACGGCGTCCCCATCCCGCTCACCGCGACCGGGCCCGAGACGCGCGTCGGCGGCGTCCGGTTCCGCGCGTGGGCGCCGCCGTCCGCGCTGCACGCGACCATCGGCGTCCACTCGCCCCTCGACGTCGACCTGGTGGACGCCGCCAACAGCGAGTCGCTGGGCGGCTTCACCTACCACGTCGTCCACCCCGGGGGACGCGCCTACGACACCTACCCCGTGAACGCCGTCGAGGCCGAATCGCGCCGGGCTAGCCGTTTCGAGCCCAACCGGACGCGCGGCCACGTGGACCTGCCGGCCGGGATCGGAGGCCCGTTCGGGGCCGCGGCGACCGACTTCCCGTGTACCCTCGACCTTCGTCGTCATGACCGAGGGCACCCGTAGCCGGAGAGGTGGTCGATGACCGTCCAGGCCGCCGCCACCAGGGCTGGGCTGGCCGAGGCGATCGCCGCCCTCGGACCCGCCGGCCTCGCCGCGCGCGCCCGGGACATCCGGCGGCTGGTCAGGGCCGACGGCATCACCTACGGCGGCGCCCCCGCCGACCGGCCGGCGCGTCCGTGGAAGATCGACCCCCTGCCCGTGGTGCTGGGCGCCGACGAGTGGGCCACGCTGGAGCGCGGCCTCGACCAGCGCGCCCGCCTCCTGGACGCCCTCCTGGCCGACCTCAACGGCCCCCGGACCCTGTTGCACCGCCGCGTCCTGCCGGCCGAGCTGATCCTGGGTCACGACGGCCTGCTGCTGCCCGCGCTCGGCATCACGCTGCCCACGAAGCGGCAACTGCCGATGGTGGCGACCGACCTCATGCGGACGGCGTCCGGCGAGTGGCTCGCCCTCTCCGACCGCACCCAGGCGCCGTCGGGCGTCGGCTACGCGATGGCGAACCGGCGGCTCACGTCGCGCGTCCTCGAGTCCCTCCACCGCCGGACGCCGCTGCGCCGCCTCCGCGCCTTCTTCGACGTCATGCGGGCCGCCCTGCGCGAGGCCGCGCCGGCCGGCGTCGAGCTGCCGCACATCGTGCTGCTGACCGCCGGGGCGGAGTCCGAGACCGCCTACGACCAGGCCCTCCTCGCGACCATGCTCGGCCACCCGCTGGCCCAGTCCGACGACCTGACGATCCGCGACGGACGCCTCTGGCTCCGCACCACCGGACGCCCCCACCGCGTCGACGTCGTGCAGCGCCGGGTGGACGCCGCCTGGTCCGACTCGCTCGACCTGCGCGCCGACTCGCGCCTCGGCGTCCCCGGCCTGACGGCCGCCGCGCGGCGCGGGGCGGTGTCGGTCGTGAACCCGCTGGGCGCGGGCGTCCTGGAGAACCACGGGCTGCTGCCGTTCCTACCGCGGCTGACCCGCGAGCTGCTCGGCGAGGAGCCCCTACTCGCCACCCCCGAGT
>Ga0075152_10001736_pt1 | contig 15759 bp, 15 predicted proteins | sample JI61114C2DNA_FD_70964 | JGI IMG/M metagenome (GOLD analysis project Ga0075152, IMG submission 70964) | Wastewater effluent complex algal communities from Wisconsin, to seasonally profile nutrient transformation and Carbon sequestration -... | ecosystem: Engineered > WWTP > Effluent > Algae...
AGCGGGATCGAGCAGGTGACGCAGGCGGTGGGTCAGATGGACGAAGTGACCCAGCAGAACGCGGCCCTGGTGGAGGAGGCCGCCGCCGCCGCCGAGAGCCTGGAGGAGCAGGCACGCAGTCTTGTTCGTTCGGTCGCGATGTTTCAGCTTCAGGCTGTCGACCCCGCCGCCGCGCAGGTAGTGCCGGTGCCTGACAACGTCGCCCGTCTGCCCGAGCGAGCCGCCAGAGCTGGGGGGGCACGTGCTGCTGTTCCTGTCCCCAAGGTACGCAGGGCGGGGGGCGGGAGCGAGGTCGATGATGAGTGGGAAGAGTTCTGAGTGAGGCCCCAGCATGTCTGAAAAGCCGCCACTTTTTCCCCGGGTATCACCGGGCGTCAAAACGGGGGGTCGCCCTTCCGTGACCGGGCAGGCTGCGCCGGTCTCTGCCCGACCCTCGATCGCTGCGCCGGAGCGTGAGTTCGCCTTTTCCAATGCGGATTTCGAGCGCGTCCGGGCGCTTATCTATCAGCACGCGGGAATCTCCCTCTCTCCGATCAAGCAGGACATGGTCTATAGCCGGCTTGCCCGGCGCCTGCGGGCCCGAGGCGACCGGACTTTTGCCGAGTACCTTGATCGTGCCCAAAGGGAGCCCGAGGAGTGGGAGACCTTCGTCAATAGTCTCACCACCAACCTCACGTCGTTCTTTCGGGAAGCTCATCACTTCGACATTCTTGCGGAGCGCCTGAAGAAGCATCTTTCGAAGGCCCCGTTCAGGATCTGGTGCAGTGCCGCCTCCACAGGCGAGGAGCCCTACAGTCTGGCCATCACGGCGTGTGAGGCCTTCAACACCCTGGCGCCGCCAGTGCAGATCGTGGCGACCGATATCGATACGAACGTACTCGCCACGGCACAAAAGGGCGTCTATGGGGCTGATCGTGTGGAGCGCCTGTCCCGGGAGCGCATGCAGCGCTTCTTTCTGAGGGGAACAGGAACTCAGGAAGGGCTGGTGCGGGTCCGTCCCGATCTGCAACGTCTTATCGAGTTCAAGCGCATCAATCTGCTCGACAAGAGTTGGGCCCTGCAGGGTCCCTTTGATGCCATGTTCTGCCGCAACGTGATGATCTACTTCGACAAACCGACCCAGCACGCCATCCTTGAGCGATTCGTGCCGCTTCTCAAGTCCGATGGGTTGCTCTTTGCGGGGCATTCCGAGAGCTTCCTGCATGCAGCCGACCTGTTCCGTTCCATGGGGCGGACGGTGTACGAAAGGACGCCAGCCCGTGCACGCTGAAGCTGGTTATGTCGAACATCTGGCCACCAACCGCTACTTTGATCGTACGTTCGGGTGTGACGCGGTCAAGGTGTTACCCGGGGAGTATTTCGTGACCACCTCCGATATCGTGCTTGTAACGGTATTGGGCTCCTGCGTGACGGCATGCGTCCGTGACCGGGACAAGGGCCTGGGTGGAATGAACCATTTCATGCTGCCGCAGAATGGTGGTGAGCCCGGCGTATTGTCGTCATCGGCACGCTACGGTGCCTATGCCATGGAGGTTCTGCTGAATCACCTGCTCAAACTGGGGGCGCGGCGCAGCAATCTGGAGGCCAAGGTCTTTGGCGGTGGTAAGGTGCTGGCGAGTCTGAGCCAGGCTCAGGTAGGGGAAAAGAACGTTGACTTTGTGCTCGACTATCTTCATACCGAACGCATACCCATTGTGGCTCAGGATCTTCTCGACATCTATCCGCGCAAGGCAGGGCTACCGCAGCTACGCACATGACATCAATCGTCGTCATCCTTATTGTCCTCCATCGCGAAGCCAAGCAACTCGGCGCGATACTGGTCCGAGGTGGAGGCCAGCAGGCGCTTGGTCTTGATGCTCGCCTTGCGCGATGTATTGAGCCGCAGGAGGTTGAGCGCGATGTGGCGCACCAGGGCCAGATTATGGGCGACATGGCCAGAGCGGCCGCGGGCATAGTCATCGCCAAACTGAACGTCGAGGCACCAGTGCAAGCGGTTTTCCACTTCCCAGTGGCTGCGTACGGCGTGGGCGATCTTCTCGGCATCCGGCGCCAGGCTGCTGATGTAGTGCCGTCGCTCGACCGTGGTCCGGTCGCCGATCGTGCGGGAGCGCTCGACCACGGCGAAGCTGCGCAGGTCGCGCCATTGTTCAGCTTTGTAGAGCCGATTCCCGGCCTCGAATGCCTGGCAGCGCCGAACTTCTTCACGGCCGTGGCCGCGCGAGCGCGTCTCGCTGGTGCTCACCGCGACCAGCGGCGCGTCGATCCTGGCGTGGGCGAGAAGGATCGACTCGAGCAGCTTCGGATGGTTGTCCTTCACGCACAGCACGTAGTTGCCGTGACCGGCGCGGATCTGGTGAGCGATCGCGGTCTGCGTACCCATTGCGTCAATGGTCACGATGCAGTCCTTGACGTCGAGCGTGCGCAACAGCTCCGGGATCGCGGTGATTTCATTGGATTTCTCGGCGGTCGCCGTTTGCCCCAGCACAATGCCAACGTTGGCCGCGAAAGCGCTCACCATGTGCAGCGGTGCGGCCGCCGCCTTGCTGGTCGTGCGCCGGCTCGTCTTGCCGTCGATGGCGATCACCTGATCGCGCCCCAGCGCCGGAATCACCAATCCCACCCAACTCCGAAACGCCCCCTCGAAGCCCTTTGGGTCGAGCAGCGCAAAGACCCGCTCGAAGGTGTCCGGAGAGGCAACCCCATAGTCCAGCGTGAGAAAGCCGCGCAGCCAATCAAGCCGCTCCCGGCCCCATTGCGAGACTTCCTCGAAATCGTCGGCGCCGCTCAGCACCGCACACACCGCCACCGTCAGCAGTTCGCTCAGCACATGTCGCGTCTGCTGCGCGTTGCGCCAGTCCTCGAGCCCCTCGAATACCTCGACCATCGATGCCAGCTTTTCCGTTTCCATGGCTCCGCCAAAAAGCCAGGAAACTACACAAAATCGGACTCCGTGAACAGCAGTTTCGTAAGTGCGTGATCGTGAACAACATTTTCGGTGGGGTAACGACATGTGGGTAGCTGCGGTAGCCCTGCCGCGCAAGGTCTATTTCTTTCCAGTCAGTGGGCGGGTGATGATGAAGAAGCTGGTGCGCGTGAAGAATGACACGCTCATCGCCCGTGAGCGTGAATATGAAGCCAGGCTTCGACGCGACAATGTTCAAGGTGATGTCGAGCTATTTGGATGACGAATTTCGGTTAGCACAGAGTTGGGATAAATGAATGGCCATCAAAGTACTTATTGTTGATGACTCGGCGCTGATGCGCGGCATCTTGAGCGAAGTGATCAATTCAGCTCCCGACCTTGAAGTGGTGGGGGTTGCCCCGGATCCCATCGTGGCCAGGGATCTGATCAAGACGCTCAATCCGGATGTCCTTACTCTGGACATCGAGATGCCGAAGATGGATGGTCTGGACTTCCTTGCGCGTTTGATGCGGCTTCGGCCCATGCCTGTTGTGATGATATCGAGTCTGACCCAGCGTGGTTCCGAGGCTACGCTACAGGCACTTGAACTCGGTGCAGTCGATTTTGTGCCCAAGCCCCGGCTTGATTCCCGCGCCGGGATCGAAGCCTATCGTGTAGAAATTTGTGACAAGGTGCGATGCGCCTTCGGTGCTCGACCGAGGGTTCAGAGGCCCGCGCCCGACCCCCTGAAACCCTTGCTGCGTGAGCCTTTCGCGGCAATCGGCAGTGCGTCGGGAGGGCTCTCTGAACGTGTCTTGCAAGAGCGTCTCGTGCTGATTGGTGCATCGACCGGAGGCACCGAGGCGATCAAGGAAGTGCTATGTTCCATGCCGGAACAAATGCCCGGGATCTTGCTGGTGCAGCACATGCCCGAGATGTTTACGGCGTCCTTTGCAAAACGTCTTGATGGCTTGTGTCGCTTGCGCGTGAAGGAAGCCGAACACGGTGAGCGGGTTGTACCCGGGACCGCCTACCTGGCTCCCGGGCATTCCCATCTATCGGTCCGGCGTGTGGCGGGAGGCTATCAGTGTGAGCTGGCCCAGTCAGAACCGGTGAATCGGCATCGCCCCGCGGTGGATGTGCTTTTCCATTCGGCTGCGAGTCAGGTGGGTGCAAATGGTGTAGGGGTGATCCTTACAGGGATGGGCAAGGATGGGGCTCAGGGATTGCTGGCGATGCGTCAGGCGGGCGCCTGGACGATTGGTCAGGATCAGGAGTCGTGCGTGGTGTACGGCATGCCGCGGGAAGCCGCTGCCATTGGCGCCCTTGATGAGGTTGGATCTCTGCGTGAGGTCGGGCAGCGTGTGCTGAGCCGTCTGCGGATGACAGAGAAACGTGGCATCAGGGTCTAAGGCCTGCATTTTGGCCAGTCGATTTCGGTAGTGTCGCTTTAGTCAGTGAAAGAACAGAGGCAATAGAATGGATACAAGCGTCAGCACCCAGCAGAGTCAGGCCAGGATTCAACTTTCCGGACGATTCGATTTCAATTCGCATCGGGAGTTTCGCGATGCGGTAGACCGTGCCCTGGGGAGTCCGGGCACAACCGAGGTGGCGGTGGATCTTGGCAATGTAGCCTATCTGGACAGTTCGGCTCTTGGCATGTTGTTGATGCTGCGGGACAAGGCCAAGAGCTCGGGAAAGACCGTTTGTCTTGCCAACGCCAAGGGTAGTGTTCGGCAGGTTCTTGATATCGCCAACTTTGGCAAGCTTTTCCCGATCGTCTGACGGTGTTTGAGAACGACGCTGAATCCCTTTTCATCCTCGTTGTTGACGACAATCCTGACGATCTCTACCTGATCCGGCGGGATCTTCTGTCGCTGGGGCATCGTGTTGCCGGGGTGAGCACCGCCACGGAGGCCCTTGAGCATATCGCCGAGGCCTATCCTGACGTCCTCATGACGGACGTTGGCCTGCCGGGCATGGACGGTATCGAGCTGCTGCAGACGGTTCGTGCCCGTACCGACGGTAGCTGGATTCCCAGCCTCGTATTTACCGGCAGTCTCGATGAGGCGACGCAGATGCGCGCCCTTGAGGCTGGCGCCGATGCCTATCTGTGCAAGCCGGCGTCGCGCGAGATGCTGCACGCCAAGCTCGGCGTGATTCTGCGTTTGAAAGCCATGCAGCGGCAGGCCGAGGCCCGGAACCGGGAGCTGGCCCGCTATCGTAGTCTTCAAGAAGAAGAACAGCGCCTTGCCCGCTTCGTGATGGAGCGCCTGATCAATCGGGAGGCATTGGGAGATCCGGCCGTATCACACTGGATTGCCTCTGCCGCGGAGTTCAGCGGTGATCTCATCGCTGCCGCGCGCACCCCTGGAAACGTGCTGCACGTCTTGCTTGCCGATGGCGCGGGTCACGGTCTGGCGGCGTCGCTCAACGTGCTTCCCGTCACGGCCCCGTTCTATCGCATGACCGAGCGTGGTTTCGGCATTGATGCCATTGCCCGGGAGATCAACAGCAAGGTGCGAGCGCTTCTGCCGGTCGACCGCTTCATCGCCGCCACCCTGGTCGCTGTCAACTTCCGGGAGCGTTACATGACGGTCTGGAATGGCGGCAATCCCGGGCCCCTGCTGGTCAGGCCGGACGGTGGCGTCCGCCTGCACTTCAATCGGCACCACTTCCCCCTAGGCGTCGTGGATGATGACGAGTTCGATGGAACCGTCGATTCCCATGTGGTCAATCCCCATGACCATCTGCTGCTGTTTTCCGATGGCCTGATTGAGCTTGAGGACGCTGCTGGCCAAGCGCTGGGCGTGGATGGTCTGGGTGCGGCACTTCAGGGATTGGGCGCCGATCTGCGTTTGCCACGACTCACGGAGATCGTGCACGATCTGACTGGTGGAAATCCGCCGCGGGATGACATATCGATCGCCCAGATCGCACTTACCGATACGCCGCAGCCCGTTCCCGCCGTCAGTTCGGCAGATTTCCCGGCCGCACCGACGGCCAGTGACTGGCGTCTTGTGCTTCGCCTTGGTGCTGCCGATCTGAAGCGTCTTGATGCGGTTCCCCTCGTACTTGGTGCCATTGAGCAGTTCGAGGGGGTGCGGCCGTTTGCGGGGCGTCTCTTCCTCGTGTTATCCGAGCTTTTCAACAACGCCCTTGACCACGGCCTCCTGCGTCTGCCCTCGTCTCTCAAGGTGGGGGCCGAGGGCATGGACGTCTTTCTTGACGAACGGGCCCGGCGTCTCGCGCGGCTGGAGATGGGGGCCGTGGAGTTTGAGCTGTCCCTGCGTCAGGGAGATGGACAGCCCCCCGTTCTGCACATCAGCTGCGCCGACACGGGCCCGGGCTTTGATCACGAGGAGCAGATTCGTTTCGCCGGGGGGGAACCCTCAAGCGAAGACATTCTCAAGGGACATGGTCGAGGCATACCCCTTTTGTTGAGGGTCTGCGAGGAAGTGCGCTACAGCGGTGTTGGAAATCGGGTCGATGTGCTTTTTCGGCTCGCTGAGCGCTTGCCGTGATGTGTGAAATAGTGCTTCGTCCGGCATGTGCGGGGCACTTAAGTTCAGCTAGGCAGCGCCGATAAACGCCTCGAAGCCTTTGACGTCTGCGCAATGCAGGGTCGAGGAAGAGGTGTCGGCGATGCGCTATCCGCCGGCTCCAGAGGGCGGGCAAATGGCCCGCTTCCTTTTCTTGATGAGCTGGGGTGGCCGACAATTATGCAAGTTCCTATCATTTCCTTGGTGGCCGGACTGGTGGCAGGGGGCGGGGCTGTGGGCGCGGGTTTCGCCTTTGGTCTGGCCTTGTCTCCGGGGTTCATCGGTGTCTGTATCGCTCTTGGCGTCACCGTAGGCGTGTTGCTACTGGTGTCGGCACGGGTCATCTTCATTCATCCCCTGGCCGAATTGCGGGACACCATTCGGGCCATGCACAAGGATGGGGATCTGTCCCGCAGGGTAAGCGTGTCGGCAGGTCAGGTGGGTGAGGTCGAAGCGGTGTTCAATGAGCTGATCAGCAGCTTCCAGGGCATCGTGGGCAAGGTCATATTCGATGCGCAGCGGGTGCACGAGGCGGCGGATCTCTTGTCTGGTCACGCAGGCCAGGTGGCTGACGGTTCAAGCAACCAACAGGGCGCTGCCGAGTGCATGGTGGCAGCCATTGAGCAGATGACCCATGGCGTGAATGTGGTTGCGGAGCACGCCAGCCAGACGGCTGCCAACGCCCAGGTGGCGCGGGATCTGTCGGTGAAAGGTGCTGAGGTCGTCACCAGCGCGTCCCGCGAGATTGAGCAGATTGCCCGGTCGGTGGAAAGTTCTGCAAAGGTGATTTCTGCCCTGGGCGAACGTTCCGAGGCGATCAGTGGCATCGTGAAAGTCATTCGCGAGATTGCCGATCAGACGAACCTGCTGGCGCTCAACGCGGCGATCGAGGCCGCCAGGGCCGGTGAGCAGGGACGCGGCTTTGCCGTCGTGGCTGACGAAGTGCGCAAGCTCGCCGAGCGTACTTCCGCAGCGACGACCGAGATCGGGATGATGATTTCGGCCATCCAGATGGAAACCCGCAGCGCCATTGCTTCCATCGACGCAGGTAGCGCCCAGGCCCATGCCGGGGCCGAGCTGGCCCAGAAGGCGGCCGGATCACTGCAGCAGATCAACGAAGGGGCGCGCCAGACCATGGAGAAGGTTGATGCCATTGCGGCAGCGATCAACACCCATAGCCGTGAGGCGGACCAGATCGTGGGTCATGTTCGCCAGATCATGGATATGGTCGGTCGCAACTCAGCCGGTGCGAAGGAAACCCTGAGTGAGGCCACCAGCCTCAGTGGCCTGGCGGTCAACCTCAAGGAGATCAGCCGGGTGTTCAAGCTCGGTGCTGCGGGGGAACTCGCCATGACCGTGCACAAGAAGATGCCGGACATCGTGAGGGACGGGGCACGCCAGATGGGCATGCTGCTTGAGCAGGCCATTGCGGGTGGGCAGTTGAGCGAGGCCGATCTGTTCGACGATGCCTACCGGCCCATCCCGAACACCCGCCCTCAGAAATACAGCTCTCGTTTCGACAGCCTGACCGACCGGATCTTTCCCGTACTCCAGGAGCGGCTGCTGGATTCGAATCCAGAGGTTGTCTATGCCATCGGGACCGATCAAAACGGCTATGTGCCCACGCACAACAAGCGTTTCTCCCAGCCACTGACGGGTGACTACGACAAGGACTTTGTCGGGAACCGCAGCAAGCGGGTATTCGATGATCCGGTAGGCAAGCAGTGTGGCAAGCATGAGATGCCCTTCCTCATCCAGACCTATCGCCGCGATACCGGCGAAATCATGCATGACATTTCCGCGCCGGTTTACGTCAATGGGCGCCACTGGGGCGGATTCCGTATCGGATACCGGGCCTGATCCAAAGGCTATCCAAGCAGGTTCAGTGAGAGTGTTTGGCCCGCCGAAAGGCGGGTCTTTTTTTGGCGAAGTGGTGCACTTCATCAGAGAAAGCGAAGCCTCAAGAATGCTCGCCCCCCGCCGATATTGCTTGCAGATCAGAGCTTGCGCCATTGGGTCGGCAGGGGTCTGAGACGGAGACTGAGCATGTCCGAACTTCTCAAGAACATTGACGCGCGAACCCGGCTTGCAGGGACCAACAAACTGGAGATCCTGCTGTTCACCCTGGGCATGGACCCCCGCACCGGGCGACGTGAAACCTTCGGGATCAACGTCTTCAAGGTTCGCGAGGTGATGAGGACGCCGCCCATCACCGCGGCGCCGGAGATGCCGTCATCCGTTGAGGGAATGGTCAGCCTGCGTGGCGTCCTGGTTCCGGTCGTCGACCTGGCGAAGTATGCCGGTATGAGTACCGACAATCCGCGGGACATCATGATCGTGACCGAGTACAACGGCCACACCCAGGGCTTCCTCGTGGAGGCTGTCGATACCATCCTGCGCCTGGATTGGTCCCAGATGCGGGTTCCTCCCGACATGTTGACGGCCAACCTGGGCGGCCTTGTCACTGCAGTGACCGAATTGCCCGGGCCGAAACTGGTGATGCTTCTTGATGTCGAGAAGGTGTTGTCCGAGACGACCCGCTATGACGACGAGTTCCTGTTCAAAGGTATCGAGCCGATCGAGGTGGAGAGTCCTGTCACGGTTTACTTTGCCGATGACTCCTCGGTAGCCCGCAAGCAGATAGAGCGCACCCTGGACGTGCTGGGCGTGCGCTATGTTGGAACGGTCAATGGCCGTGCAGCCTGGGATGAGCTTGAGAAACTGGCGTCCTACGCTGCTGCCTCGGGTCGCAAGGTCAAGGATCTGGTGGCGCTGGTGCTGACCGATGTGGAAATGCCCGAAATGGACGGCTATATCCTCACCAAGAGGATCAAATCCGACCCGCGTTTCGAAGGGGTGCCGGTGATCATGCATTCGTCCCTGTCCGGCATGTCCAATCAGCAGCTGGGTCGCTCGGTCGGCGTGGACGAGTATGTGGCGAAGTTCGAACCCCAACGCCTGGCCGAAGTGCTGCGCCGCCTGATTTCCCAGCGGGCGAACCTGGCCAAGGCCGTCTGAACACAGAGGAGCATCATGAACATGGATCGTGTCGATCGTGGACTGCTTGAGGCAGTGGATGCCCGCACCAAGCTTGCGGGATCGAACCGCATGGAGATCCTGCTGTTCTCCCTGGGCACCCAGGAGATCTTCGGGATCAACGTTTTCAAGGTTCGCGAAGTGTCGCGCACACCCTTCATCACCAAGGCGCCCAACATGCCTGCCGGTGTGGAAGGTCTGATTTCCTTGCGTGGGAACGTCATTCCTGTCCTTGCGCTGGCCAAGGTCATGGGCATCGCGGTGTCCGGTGACCCCTTGGGGGGATCCATGATGGTGACCGAATACAGCAAGCGCACCCTTGGCTTCCTGGTGCACGAGGTGGACCGCATCATCCGCGTCGAATGGGACAAGGTCCGGGCACCGGACAACGTCACGTCGGGTGGGCACCACTTCATCACGGCGATTACCGAACTCCAGGACGGCAAGCTGGTTTCCATTCTGGATGTGGAGACCATCCTGGCCAGCACCTTCGGCGAGGCGGTGGTCGGACAGATCAGTCCGTTGGAGGGCGCCCACGACGTGAATCTGTTTTTTGTCGACGATTCGGCTGTAGCCCGAAAGAAGATCGCCGAAACCCTCGATAAGCTCGGTGTGCGTCACAAGCATGCCCTCAACGGGCTGGAGGCCTGGACCCGTCTTGAGGGCATGGCCAACCATGCCCAGCAGCGCGGCGTCAGTTTGCGCGATGAACTCAACCTCATTCTGGTGGATGCGGAAATGCCCGAGATGGATGGCTATGTGCTCACCCGCAATATCAAGGCGGACAGTCGCTTTGAAGGCATTCCCGTGGTCATGCATTCATCCCTGTCGTCTGAAGCCAACCGGGCGATGGGCAAGAGCGTCGGCGTCGATTCCTATGTCGCCAAGTTCGATGCCGATGTCTTGGCGGATACCTTGCGCCCCCTCCTGATGCGGGCATACAGGGATTGAACGGAGATCAACAAAATGGCGGATCCAAAGATGAAATTTCTCGTTGTCGATGACTTTTCGACCATGCGGCGCATTGTCCGCAACCTGCTCAAGGAGCTGGGCTTCACCAATGTGGATGAAGCCGAGGACGGTCAGATTGCGCTGCAGAAGCTCAATTCCCTGCCGTTCGACTTTGTCGTCACGGACTGGAACATGCCCAACATGGATGGCCTCACCCTGCTCCAGAACATCCGGGCAACGCCATCCCTCAAGCATCTTCCGGTGTTGATGATCACCGCTGAGGCCAAGAAGGAGAACATCATTGCGGCGGCCCAGGCCGGTGCCAGTGGTTACATCGTCAAGCCCTTCACGGCTGCCACCCTGTCCGAGAAGCTCGAGAAGATCTTCGAGAAGATGGGTCAGAAAGCTGCTTGAGGCAGCCGATCAGACGGAGCTCCATCATGGCAAAGCGTCTCAAATTTGATGAATCGGGCGATAGCGACGATCTGCAATCCCTGTTTGACAGCATCGCTGGCGGGACGGTTGCGCCCATCGCACCCCCGCGCCATCTCGAAGTGGTGTCGCCAGCCGTATCGGCCGGCGGTGACGACGACGAACTCCAGGCCCTCTTCGACTCGGTGGCCGACGAGTACTCGGTCAGCGAGCAGGCTGGCGGTGGCGAGGATGAACCGGACGACAGTCGCGACAAGGTCTTCAATCGCATCGGGGTCATGACGCGTCAGCTCCATGACACCCTGCGGGAGCTTGGATACGACCGCAGTCTGCAGGAAGCGGCCCACGCCATCCCCGACGCCCGACAGCGTCTGACCTATATCGCCGAGATGACGGAGCAGGCTGCCAGCAAAGTGCTGAATGCCACCGATATTGCCAAACCCATCCAGGACAGGACTGAGAGTAATGCCGCAGCCCTGAAGGCGCGCTGGGATCGTCTCTATGCCCAGCAAATGTCGCCGGACGAGTTTCGTGTCCTGGCGGGTGAAACCCGTGACTTCCTCGGCCATGTGGTCACCGGCAGTCGGGAGACCGGTGCCCAATTGATGGAAATCATGATGGCACAGGATTTCCAGGATCTCACCGGACAGGTCATCAAGAAAGTCGTGGACCTGGCCCAGGGGCTGGAGCAACAGCTACTGCAGGTTCTGATTGAGGCAATGCCCGCTGAACGCAAGGCCGAGGCCTCGGAAACATTGATGAACGGTCCGGTGATCAACGCCGTGGGCCGGGACGACGTGGTTTCCAGCCAGGAGCAGGTGGATGACCTGCTGGAGAGCCTGGGCTTCTGATCCAGGCTGAAGCGGGGTAGCCCGCAAGGAGCGAATGCAATGAGCGATTTTTCCGGAATGGACGACCTGTTGCAGGACTTCCTCGTGGAAGCGGGGGATCTCCTCTCAGGTGTGGACAACAAGCTGGTGGATCTTGAGCGGGCACCCAATGACAAGGGGCTGCTCAACGACATCTTTCGCGGCTTTCACACGATCAAAGGGGGCGCGGGCTTCCTGAATGCCGTGGAGCTGGTCACCCTGTGCCACCTGACGGAGAACCTCTTCGACAAGTTACGCAATGGCGAACTGGCGATCACTCCCGAGGTCATGGATGTGATCCTGTCCTCCACAGGCGCCGTGCGTGACATGTTCGGTTATCTCGAGCAGGGTGTTCAGCCGACTGCAGCCGACCCGCAGCTCATCGAGCACTTGCGCCAGGCTATCGCGGGTACCCTGTCCGGTGCGACCCAGGCGCCCCAAGCGGCGCCGGTGTCGGTGCCCGCGTCCCCCGTGAAGGTCGTGGCATCAACGCCCCAGGACGGACTGGACTGGAATGCCCTGTTCGAAACGGTGACCGGCGCCGCCCCCGCAATCGTTGCGGAAAAAGCAGTGGCTCCTGCCGCTCCTCCCGCCCCTTTGCATCAGTCTGACGAAGAGCTGGCCTTGAAGTCACCTGAGCAGATCATTAAGGCCGCCGTGGGGCGGCGTGCAACGGACAAGCCGGGTGCTTCGGGCCCGGTGGGGCGACGGGACAGCGAAAAGCAGCGTGACAACTCGATCCGGGTGGATACGGCCCGCCTCGATCAGGTGCTCAATCTGTCTGGCGAAATCGGCCTCACCAAGAACCGCCTCAATGCACTGCGCAGCGACATCCTCAATGGGCGCAGCGATACCGAAACCCTTCATGCCCTTGATCTGGCGGTGAGTCAGCTCGACCTCCTGGTGTCCGACCTGCAAAACGCGGTCATGAAGACCCGGATGCAGCCCATCGGACGTCTGTTCCAGAAGTACCCGCGAATTGCCCGGGATCTGGCCCGGAATCTGGGCAAGGACGTGGAGCTTGTCCTGTCCGGAGAGGAGACCGAGATCGACAAGACCATGATCGAGGACCTTTCCGATCCGATCATCCACCTCATTCGCAATGCGGTGGACCATGGCGTCGAGGAAACCCAGGAGCGCCTCGCCAACGGCAAGCCGGAAAAGTCCATCGTGCGACTGGAGGCCCGTCAGGAGGGCGATCACATCGTGATCCTGGTGGCCGACGATGGCCGCGGCATGAATGCCGAACGGCTTCGTGCAAAGGCGGTGGAGAAGGGGCTCATCACCGACGAGGAAGCGAACACCATGGATGAGCGCCAGAGTTACAACCTGGTGTTTCTCCCCGGTTTCTCCATGGCCAGTCAGATCTCGGACGTGTCCGGCCGTGGTGTGGGCATGGATGTGGTGCGCACCAATATCCAGAAGCTCAACGGTTCCATCGAGATCCGGTCCACCCTTGGCAAGGGCACCACCTTCGTCATCAGTTTGCCGTTGACCCTGGCGATCCTTCCGGTGCTGCTGGTCCGCCTGGGCGAACAGCCGTTTGCCGTTCCCCTGTCCATGGTCCGTGAGATTCTGCCGATTGAGCCGGCCGAGGTGCAGGAGGTTGGTGGGCGGGCCACCATGGTGGTGCGGGGCGAGGTTCTCCCCATCATGCCCCTTTCGTCCCTGCTGGGATGGGAGCCCGTGCAGACTCCCGAATACGGCGTGCTGATGCAGAGTGCAGAGCAGAGTTTCATTTTGGCCATCGACAGCTTTGCCGGCCGAGAGGATGCGGTGATCAAGTCACTGGATGATTTCCGTCCCAAGGGTGTCGCCGGCGTGACGACCCTCTCCAACGGTCAGATCGTGCTCATTCTCGACATGAAGGAGTTGCTCGGTGCGCTGGGCGACTCCCGTGGCGGGGGCGTTTCGCGGCGCGCGCTGCTGGCCCGGATGGAGTTGCCCGCCTTGGCCGCCTGAGGGCGCGCCGCGCCGCGACTTATTCCACGCCGTCACACCTTGACACAGGATGGCGTGACGTACACCCCTCCCCACCGGGCAAGGGCCGGTTAGGATTCTTCCTGACTGCCCCTTGCCCGTGCTCCTTTCTCGCCGTGGCACTGATCGGCAGGGGGAGGGCGCACATGGGTGATTTTGACTTCGATTACTGGAAACTCCTTGCCGAGCGTGACCCGGTCGCCTATTTCGCAGCACGGGACATGACCTTGCGCCAGTTCATCGCGTCCCATCCCGGCCAGGCGGTCATGCTCACCGAGCTACAGGCGCGCATCGACTCCACCCGTGTGCTGGCGGGGGGGCCGACCCAGGCCTGTCGCGAATTGCTCGGGCAGATGCAGGATCAACTGATGTTGCTGAGTTTCAAGCTTGCCGAGTTGCAACGGGAGACCAGTGCCGTCCAGGAGATCATCGGGGCCAAGGCGATTGCTCGCTGAGTAGCGCGTTCAGATCGAAATTGGCGCGACAATCCGGGGTTGTTCGGGCGATGGTCCGTAGGGAGGTGCCGCTAAGCTCTGCGGATCTGAACTACCGTCGGGCCCGCCGTGGCTGAAGACAGCGACCTCGAGAAGACAGAATCAGCATCACCGCGAAGGCTTGAGCAGGCCCGCGAAGAGGGGCAGGTTCCCCAGTCCCGGGAACTGGCCACCTTCGTCTCGCTCATTGTCGGGGTCACCGCCTTGTACGTGCTTGGCCGCTGGGGTGGGCATCGCATGATGCAGATGGTCAAGTCGGGGCTCAGCTTCGAACGGAGTCAGGCCTTTGATCCGGGTGGCATGCTGCACATCCTGTCCGAGCTGGCCGCCAGCGGGATGCTGACCGTGACCCCCTTGCTACTGGCGCTAGTCATCGCAGCCTTGTCCGTGCCCTTCCTGATGGGCGGGTGGGTGTTCTCCGTGAAGGCGCTGCGCTTTGACCTGACACGCCTTGACCCATTGCAGGGGCTTGGCCGGATGTTTTCGACCCACGGACTTGCTGAACTGGTGAAGGCCAGCCTCAAGGCTGTCCTGGTGGCTGGTGTGGGCGTATGGGTCGTGTGGCGGGAGCGCGACCATCTTTTTGCCCTGATGCTCCAGCCCCTTGAGGCGAGCATGGACGACTTCGCCAGTCTGGTGCTGCTGGCAACGCTCCTCATTGTGGCCAGTCTGGCCCTGATCGCGGCCATCGACGTGCCCTATCAGCTCTGGGAATACCACCGCAAGTTGCGCATGAGCAAGGAGGACGTGCGCCAGGAAATGAAGGAGCAGGAGGGGGATCCGCAGATCAAGGCACGCATCCGTGCAGCCCAGCGGGAGATGTCCCGCCGCCGCATGATGACCCAGGTGCCCACGGCGGATGTGGTGGTGACCAACCCGACCCACTACTCGGTGGCGCTCAAGTACGACCCGGCACGTTCCGGAGCGCCCGTCGTGGTGGCCAAGGGCATGAACCTGATTGCCCACAACATCCGCGATCTTGCGCGCGAGCACGGTGTTCCGATTCTCGAAGCACCGCCGCTGGCTCGGGCCCTCTACGCCCATTGCGAGCTCGAACAGCAGATTCCCGCCCAGCTATACACCGTGGTCGCGGAGGTGATGGCCTGGGTCTTCCAGCTCAACCATTGGATTGCGGAAGGGGGTCTGCCCCCGGAGCAGCCCAGCGGGCTGGCCGTTCCCCCGGGCATGGATCCGGCCGCGGAGGCGCCATCGACCTGAGTGAATGCCGAATTGACGGGTAAACCCCGGTTTCTTCCGGCCTTCCAGTCGGTCCGGAACGGGAGACCATGGGAGTCATGAACGGTAGCCTGAACCTGCGTACGCTCTTCGCCCCGGGCAACATCCGCACCCTGGCCGGCCCGCTGCTCATCATCCTGATCCTGGCGATGATGGTGCTGCCGCTGCCTGCCTTTGTGCTGGACTTGATGTTCACTTTCAACATCGCGGTATCCGTGATGGTGATGCTGGTGGCCATGTACACCAAGAAGCCACTGGACTTCTCGGTCTTCCCGACCGTATTGCTCGTCACCACCCTGCTGCGCCTGTCCCTCAAC
>Ga0075152_10001737_pt1 | contig 15742 bp, 10 predicted proteins | sample JI61114C2DNA_FD_70964 | JGI IMG/M metagenome (GOLD analysis project Ga0075152, IMG submission 70964) | Wastewater effluent complex algal communities from Wisconsin, to seasonally profile nutrient transformation and Carbon sequestration -... | ecosystem: Engineered > WWTP > Effluent > Algae...
GCCGCGATGGTCAAGTGGCTGCCGCCCCATGGGTACACCGCCCAGGTGCATGAGATGGATGCGCGGGTGGGCGGCAAATACCGGATGTCCTTCACCCATTTCGCGAGCGGGCACAGCCACGCGTTCGGCGGCACCTACCTGGAGCTGCAGCCGGGGGCGCGGATTTCCTACTCCGACGCCTTTGACGACCCGAACCTGTCCGGGGAGATGCGGACCACCGTGAGCCTGCGGGCGGTGTCCTGCGGCACCGAGCTGGTGGTGGTGCAGGAGGGGATTCCGGGCGTCATTCCACCGGAGTCCTGCCACCTCGGCTGGCAGGAGTCGCTGATCCTGCTGGCCCAGTTGGTGGAGGCCGAGATTCCCGGCTAGGGGGTGTGCCCCGGCTTCAGAATGACGAGCCCGGCGTCTGCAGAAAGGCGACTTCCTCGGCCGTGGACGGGCGGCCGAGGATGGCGTTGCGGTGGGGGTAGCGTCCGAAGCGGTCGATGATGGCCTTGTGGCGCAGTTCGAAGTCCAGGTTGCCCTCCATGCCGGGCTGGCTGAACAGGGTCACGGCAATTTGGTGGATGGCGGGGGATTCGCTGTGCATGTAGGGCATGTACAGGAAGGCGCGTTGCACCGGTGGCAGGGGCTGGTCGGCACCGGCAGCCACGGCCACCTGGGCCAGGGCCAGGGCCTGAGCGTCGCAGGCGAAGGCGCGGGGCTGGTCGCGGTGCAGATTGCGGGAGAACTGGTCGAGCACGATGATCTCCGCCAGCCGTCCGCTTGGCGTTGCCCGCCAGGGGTGGAGTTCGCAGTGGGCGGCGGCTTCGTGCAGGGCGCCGAAGCGGGCGGCGATCATCCGGTCGAAGCTGTCGTCGCGCTGCCACCACTGGCGCGGCACGGTCTCGTGGAACCAGAAGGCGAGCACCTCGCTGGCGGCGGGCAGGGTGGTTTTCATTTGGGTGTTGTTCTCCGTTGGGGCGGGTTTCAGTCCATGCCCACACTGGCTTCGATGCGGAAGAACTGCTCGGCCCGGCGTTTGGCTTCGCCCCGGTCGAAATTGTGGGCGTCGTCGGTGGCGTCGAAGTCGAGCTTGGCGGCCTGCACGGCCCGGCAGGTCATGTAGGCCTTGGCCCGGTGGCTGTCGAGTTCGTCCAGGTGGTCGTTGAGCAGGGCCACCAGGCTGGCCTTGCGCCGGAACAGTTCGACGTTGGCCTGGAGGCCTTCCCGACGCTCTGCCAGCAGGCTGTGGATGCAGGCCTCGTAGTCCGTGCCGGGGCACCAGGGAGGCAGTGCCAGGGTGCGCAGCGCGTGGGTGTCCGGTCCGAGATCCTTGCCGACCTGCTCGAGGGTGCGCAGCAGTTCATCCTGGTAGGCCTGGGCGTGCATGTACAGGGATTGTTCGCAGCCTTCGCAGACCGGTGCCAGGTATTGCACCAGCCATTCCACGAGCGTGCCGCGGGCACTGCGCTGTTGTTGCACGAGGGCCATGTCCTCGTCCAGGATGTGTCGCAGCGGAATGCCCGATGCGCTGCAGGTCTGTGCTTCCCAGGCGGACAGAAGGTCGGCGTAGGAGGCATTGGGCTGGGGGCCGCGGGGCAGGAGGTCGGCCTTGACCCGCAGGCGCCGGGCCTTGTCGTCATAGGCGAAAGTGATGCGGCGGTAGGCCAGGGGCCAGTCCGACAGGGAGCTGACGTTCATCTCCAGGAGAGGCCGGTGGGCCAGGGTCCGGTGCTCTGCCCAGAAGCCCCGGTGGGTGTGGGCGGACAGATAGACCAGGGGGTGGTCGAGGCGGTTCATCAGGGCGCGCAGCATGATGCGCGACGGCAAGCCGAGGGCGCGCCAGTTGTGATGGCCGGCGAAGATGACCATGTCGCCCCGGGCGACGGCTTCATCCACCCAGTGGGCGATGGCGGCGATCTGGTCGGGGTGGATGTGCCCGGTGCTTCCCGGGCTGCGACCCATCAGGGTGTCCCAGGTGCTGACCAGGGGACCGGCCTGGTTGGTGTCGAGGCCGATCAGGATCACGTCCCGGTCGGCCTCGGGGGCGCGGGGCAGCCGGATGCGCTGGGCGAGGTAGGAGTCGGCATAGGCGATGCCATCCAGGAGTTTGGCCTCGATGCCGGTGAGAAAGGCCCGGGGGTCGGAGTTGCGCCAGCTGGCCACGTGGGTGCCCGCCGCGGGGGGCGGGTTGAGCCCGGGATGGTCGGCGGTTTGCCGGGCGTGCTCGCTGATATAGAGGGCAATGAAGTCGCGCTTGGTGAAGGCTTCGTGCTCGGTCTTGTGGCGGGCATCGTCGGGGGCCGCTCCGCGCCGGCAGGCCTTGTTCCAGCGCAGGGCGTCGGGGTCGAACTCCGCTTCAAGGAGGTTGTAGGAATAGATGCCGAACATCAGTCCGTCGTGATTGCCGGGCAGGATCGCGCCGGGCCGGGGGGCACCCCGGAAGATGCGCGTCATGCGCCCGGCTTCGATGCGGCAGGAGAGGTCCATGACATCGCCGAGGTGGATGAAGGGGGCGTCGGGATGGCTGTGCAGGGCCCATTCCATCAGGCGACGCCCGAACAGGGTCTGCTCGGGCGGGCGCTGGGCCACTTCCACGTAGGCATCCACGGCGCTGTCGTTGTCATGCAGCGGGTAGCCGGTGGAGACATGCTCCTGGGTGTCGCCGAGGGCGATGAAGGGGGTGGTGAGGAGGCGATAGCCTGCACCCGGCTCCGGCTCCGCTCCGGGGCCGGGCTGGGGGGCGAAACCGGTGCAGCCGGCAAGGAGGAGGGCGCCGAGCAGGCAGGCCTGGACGAAGGGGCGTGGGATCTTCATGCAGGAAGCCCTTCAGTACAGGTTGGCGGGAAAGAACCTGAAGACCAGGTTTTCGATCCGTTGCCACAGGCTGCGGGCCGGCTGGCGGGTGAGTTCGCCGGCCTCACTGCGCCAGCGCAGCAGCCCTTCCGTGTCGCGGGTCACTTCCCAGCTATTGGCCGGGCCCATGTCCCGTTCCATGCGGCGGGCGAGCTTCTCCGCCAGGGGGGCGCTGTCGATGATCACGCCCATCTCCGAATTGAGGATCTCCGAGCGCGGATCAAGGTTCATGGAGCCGATGAAGGCCCGTTCCCGATCAATCACCATGGCCTTGGTGTGCAGGCCCACGAACCCCGCGCGCAGGGGGGGCAGGTCAACAATCTCGCCCTGTACGGCGGCATCGGCGCGCAACTCGTGGAGGCGCGCGCCGGTGGCCAGGATGGGCTCGCGCCAGGTTTGATAGTGGCTGTTCACCGCCGGTACATCGTGGGAGGCCAGGGAGTTGGTCAGGATGCGCACCCCTACGCCGCGCTGGCCCAGTTCGCGCAGGTCGTCCATGAAGTGGCTGTCGGGGATGATGTAGGCGTTGGTGATCAAAACTTCGCGACGGGCGGAGCGCATCAGCGCCCGGAAGGCTTCCGGCGTGTGGTTGCGGACATCCGGGGCGCGGGAGGGGGAGTCGGTGTGGACCTGGCTGGCGCCGGCCGAAAGCGTCGCGCTGAGCCCGGCCAGGGGAATGCGCCAGTCCGTGCCGGCGGCATTGAGGGCTTGCAGGCTGGGGTGGCGCAGCAGTTCGGCCCGGGCCATGGCGCCCAGCTCGTCGTCGGGGCCGGGTTGGTCGCCGGCTTCCCCCTTGGGAATCCGGCGTACCCAGTCGCTGTTCCAGTATCGGTCGAATACCTGGCTGGCCTGGCGGGCCACCGGGCCGACACCGAGCACGTCCAGATCGTGGAAGTTGAACGCCGGGTTGAGGCCGAAGTACTCGTCGCCGAGATTGCGTCCGCCGATGATTGCCGCCCGGTTGTCGACGATCATCTGCTTGTTGTGCATGCGTCGGTTCAGGCGTTCGAAGTCGGTCGCCACGCCGAACATGCGGCCGAAGAGGGAGCGCTCCTGCCAGGCGTTGAAGACCCGGATCTCGATATTGGGATGGCGGTCAATGCGGGCCAGCAGGCTGTCGCGCAGTTCCACGTGGGTCATGTCGTGGAGCATGGTGTTCAGGTCATCGAAGAGGATGCGCACCTTGACACCCCGGTCGGCGGCATCCAGCACCCGGTACATGATCAGCCTGCCCACCTGGTCGCCGAACCACACGTAGTACTGCAGGTCGATACTGTGGCGGGCCGAGTCGATCAGGGTGAGGCGCCACTGCAGGGCCCGGTCGTTGCGTTCGAGCAGATCGAAGCCAGATCGGTCGGTGCCATGGTCGGTGGCGATCCGGTTTTCGATCTCGGTGAAGGGGCTCTCCGGATGGGGGGCTTGCGCATGGCCGGTGGGGGGCTTTGGCCATGAAGGCTGCGCTGCGCAGCCGGACAGCAGGCTCGTCGCCAGAAGCAGGGCACAGACGCGGGAAGCGGACATGGCAGGCCGGGGCGTGGTCGTTGCCTGAATCACACCATGCCGACAGGGCTTCTGCAAGCGGCAGGCCGGGCCTCAGCGTTCGGCCAGCACCATCAGGTTGCGCGGGGTCAGGGTGCGTGGGCAGAAGGTGCCGACCGTGGCCGTGAAGCCGGCTTCCTCGAGGCCCAGGGCGAGGTCCAGTACCAGCCACATTTCCAGGGCGCGGCGAAAGGCGTGACGGACCAGTTCCAGGCGGCGCACTTCGCTGCGGCGCTGCTCGCCGACGGCCTGCCAGTGCGCCCAGTCCACCTGCCCGGGCAGGGGCAGGCCTTCGCGCGTGGCCAGGTGCGCGCAATAGTCTTCGAAGTTGCCCGACAGCCAGGTGGACGGGACCGGCCGGAAGGGCCGTATTCCTTCGCCCTGGATGGCGTTGCGCAGGGCGGTGAAGCCCAGCTTCCACGCCTGGTCGCGGGCCAGGCGCCGGCGTATGCGCTGGGGGGCGGTGACGGTTTCGGTGACGGCCAGGCGCAGGATGCTGCCATCCAGGAGTAGATCGGCGTCGCGATTGAGGGGGACGTAGCCGTGCCCGGCACCCCGGTAATAGCAGCAGGGGGCGATGCGATAGCTGTGGGCGCCGTCGCTGGCGGCGTGGCGAACCAGGGTGCGATGCAGTTCGCCGCAGGCGTGCAGGGCCAGCACGCTGTGGTCGCGCACGTGCTGGCGGGCTGCGGTCTCGAGGGCGTCGGCGCACAGAACGGTCTGGGCAATGCCGGCCCGGGTGGCGAGGCGCTGGACATGGGCGCACAGGGTTGGGTCGATTTCGAGGGAACTCACCGGCTGGCCGTCGGTGAGGGCCAGGCGTCGCCCCAGGTGGCCCTTGCCTGCGCACCACTCCAGCAGCGGGGCAGGGTTGGCCGGGCCATGGGCCGCGAAGGCGTCGATCTGCTCGCGCTTGCGCAGGGGGATCTCCCAGTCGAAATGGGGGCCGGTGGGCGGCAGGGCGCGCACTTGCAGGGGCGCAAGCGCACACAGGGCGTCCAGATGTGCGGCGACGGGTAGCCGCGGTGCGAGCCAGGCCTGCAATGCCGCCGGGTCTTCGCCAAGCCGGGTGAGGGTGTCCTCGTCCAGTCGGAGGGCGGCGTCGGCCAGTTCCGGCCATTGCCCGAACCAGTCGGGGTGGCGGATGTAGAACGGCGATGGGCGCCAGAGTGCCTGGTGGGTGTTCAGGGCGGTCTGCAGTTCAAGGAATCGTTGGCGCAGGGGCATGGCCGGCAGCGTACCAGGGGTGATGGGGGGAGGGGGCGGGCCGGCACCGTTCCAGCTGGCCCCGGGTTTGCTTGCAGGGAAGGTGTGGCGTGTTTCCTACAAGGGGTGGCAAATCATGAAGGTCATCGTACTCGGTGGTGGCGTGATCGGTGTGAGCTGTGCCTACTTCCTGGCCCGCGCCGGGCATGAGGTGGTGGTGCTGGAGCGCCGTGAGGGGGTGGCGCTGGAAACGAGTTTCGCCAATGCGGGTGAAGTCTCGCCGGGCTATTCGGCCCCCTGGGCGTCGCCCGGCCTGCTGGTCAAGGCGCTCAAATGGATGTTGATGCGACATCGCCCCCTGGTGCTGTGGCCTCGGCCCGACCCGGCCCTTTGGTTGTGGGTGGGGCAGCTTCTGGAAAACTGCAATGCTGAGGCCTATGGGCGCAACAAGGGGCGCATGCTGGCGCTCGCCGAGTACAGCCGGGACTGCCTGCGCGCGTTGCGTGACGAGACGGGGATCACCTATGACGAGCGGACGCGGGGCACCCTGCAGCTATTCCGTACCGCCAGACAGGTGGATGACGCCTTCACCGATATGGGCGTGCTGGATCAATTCGGCGTGCCCTATGCGTTGCTCGACCGGGACGGCTGCGTCGCCCGGGAGCCCGCACTGGCCCGGGTACGCGAGAAGGTGGCGGGTGGTTTGTGGCTGCCCGGTGATGAGACCGGCGACTGCTACGTGTTCACCTGCCGCCTGGCGGCCCTGGCCGCTGGCCTGGGGGTCGAGTTCCGTCATGGCGAGTCGATCCAGGGCCTGCTCCACGAAGGGGGGCGGGTGCGTGGCGTCCTGACCGGGGCCGGGCGGGTCAGCGGCGATGCCTACCTGGTTGCCCTGGGCAGCCATTCGCCCGCCCTCCTCAGGCCCCTGGGCTTGCAGCTCCCGATCTACCCGGTGAAGGGTTACTCCCTGACCCTGCCCATCGTCGATCCGGCGGGGGCGCCCGAATCCACCGTGATGGATGAAACCCACAAGGTGGCCGTGACGCGCCTGGGGGACCGCATCCGGGTGGGGGGCACCGCCGAACTGGCGGGATTCAGCCTGGCCCTGCGTCCCGCACGCCGGCGTACCCTGGCGCATGTGGTGCGGGATCTCTTCGGTGCAGGGGGCGACCTGGAGCGTGCCCGCTTCTGGACCGGCCTGCGGCCCATGACCCCCGACGGCACCCCCATCATCGGCGCAACGCCCTGCACCAACTTGTATCTGGCCACCGGCCACGGCACGCTGGGATGGACGATGGCGGCCGGTACGGGGCGGGTTCTGGCGGATCTGCTGTCGGGCCGGGAGCCCGATATCGACGTGGCGGGGCTCGCGCTGGCGCGGTACCGGGCGTGACGCGGCGGGCCAGGTGCGGGAGTGTGGCCGGATTGGGCTTGTGGCACCATGTGGTGCTGACGCGCATGGGTGTGCGCCAAGACTGACTTTTGCAAAGGAATGGGATGCGGGTTGTTCGACTGTTGATGGCGCTGCTGGCGCTGGCCGCCCTTTCCGGATTTGTAAATGCCTCAAGCTCCGTTGCTCTCACCGCCGATACCCGCTGTCTGTCCCTGCGGCCCTACCTGGAGGTGCTGGAAGACCCTTCCGGCAGCCTGACGCTGGATCAGGTGCAACAGCCGGAAACGGCCCGCCGCTTTGCGCCGGTGAAGGGCAGCAGTGACCTGAATTTCGGTTACTCGGCTTCCACCTACTGGCTACGCCTAAACGTGTCGGCGGAGGCCAACACAGCCCGGAGCTGGCTGATCGAGCTGGCCTACCCGTCCCTCGATTCGGTCGATTTCTTCGCCGTGGAGGGCGGTGTCGCCGCGCATCTACGGGCGGGGGATCTGATGCCCCACGGTGCGCGCCCGTTCCCGCATCGCAACCTGGTGTTTCCGCTGTCCGTCGAGCCGTGGGGCGGGAAAACGGTCTATCTGCGGGTGAGTTCGGGAGGGAGCCTGACCCTGCCGCTGACCGTTTGGGAACCCCGGGCGCTGCACGAGAACGACCAGAAGGTGTATGGGGTTCTGGCCCTGTACTTCGGCATGCTGCTGGCCCTCGGCATGTACAACCTGCTGCTGTATTCCGCCCTGCGAGAGCGGATCTACCTGGTCTATGTGGCCTGCGTCGTGTCCATGGGCGTAGCCCAGCTCTCCATGCTTGGCCTGGGTAACCAGTTCCTGTGGCCGCAGTTTCCGGCCTGGGGCAATGTGGCGCTGCCCCTGGGGTTTTGCCTGACGGGTTTCTTTGGTGCGGTGTTCACCCGGCAGTTCCTCCAGACGGCGCAGACCGCGCCGGGACTTGACCGCTTGATCCGCATTTTGCAGATCGGCTTCATTGTTGCGGGTCTGATTCCGGTGGTCCATGCGTATCGGCCCGGGGGCGTGGCCACCGCCCTGGTGGGGACGGCCTTCTCATGCGTGGCGGTGGTCGCCGGCATCCTCGCCTTGCGTCGCGGCCAGCCGGGGGCACGCATCTTCCTGGTGGCCTGGACGCTCCTGCTCCTGGGGGTGGCCATGCTTTCCCTGCGGACCCTCAACTGGCTGCCGACCAACCCGATCACCTCTTACGGCATGCAGATCGGATCGGCGCTGGAGATGCTCCTGTTTTCCTTTGCCCTGGCCAGTCGCATCCATGTCCTGCGCCGTGACAAGGAGCGGGCTCAGACCGAAGCCCTGAAGGCCGAGCGGCTGGCCCGGGAGACCCTCGAGGCATCGGAGCGCGCCCTTGAGGAGCGCATTGCGCTACGTACTGCGGAACTGGCGGATTCGACCGAGCGGTCGGCCAAGCTGGCTGCGATGTTGCGGCTGATGTGTGACAACGTGCCCGATCTGATCTGGGCGAAGGATCTGGAAGGGCGTTACCTGTTTGCCAATCAGGCCGTGTGCCGCCATTTGCTGTGTGCGGTGGATACCTCCGAGCCCGTGGGCCGAACCGATACCTACTTTGCCCTGCGGGAGCGCTCCCGCCAGCCGGATGATCCCCACTGGCATACCTTCGGCGAGCTTTGTCAGGAGACCGATGCCACCACCCTCGAGAAGGATCAGCCCTGCATTTTCGAGGAGAGCGGGAGCATCCGCGGGAGACCCGTGGTGCTGGATGTGAGAAAGGCGCCCTTCGTCAATGAGGACGGGAAGGTCATCGGTACCGTGGGCTCGGCCCGGGATATCACTGAACGCAAGCACCTTGATGCGGAGCTGGCCCTGCACTGCCAGCACCTGGAGGACTTGGTCGTCGAGCGAACGGCTGCCCTCTCCATCGCCAAGGAGGTGGCCGAAAGCGCGAGCCGGGCCAAGAGCGCCTTCCTGGCCAACATGAGCCACGAACTGCGCACGCCCCTGAATGGCATCATGGGGATGACCGATCTGGCCCTGAGGCGGGCAACGGATGTGAAGCAGATCGACCAGCTGCAGAAGGTGAAGCAGGCATCCGATCATCTGCTGGCGGTGATCAACGACATCCTCGACATCTCGAAGATCGAGGCCGAGCGCCTGACCCTTGAGTCCGTGGACTTCACCCTGCGGGATGTGCTTGACACCCTGACGGGCTTGATGACGCCGGCGGCCACCGCCAAAGGTCTCGGCCTGACGGTGGACGTTCCCCCGGCGCTGGCGGAGCAAGGCTTCGTCGGGGATCCGGTGCGCCTCGGCCAGATACTGCTCAACCTTGTCAGCAACGCCGTCAAGTTCACCCACCAGGGAGGCGTCACGGTGCGGGTGCTGCCCCCCGAGGAAGAGGGGCGCAGCGTGATGCTGCGCTTCGAGGTGCGCGATACCGGGATCGGGATTCCCGCGGAGGACCGGAAACGTCTGTTCCTGGCCTTCGAGCAATCCGACAATTCGACGACGCGGAAGTATGGCGGCACGGGGCTCGGGCTTGCCATCAGCAAGCGCCTGACGCAACTGATGGGAGGGACCATTGGCGTCGAGAGTGTGCCGGGGGCCGGGAGCCTCTTCTGGTTCACGGTGCACCTGCTTGTTGCGGACTCCCCGGCCATGTCCGTGGAGGGGGGTGACGTGGCCGAGGGCATGTTGCGCAGGATAGGCACGGGTGCCCGAATCCTGCTGGTGGAGGACGAGCCGATCAATCAGGAGGTGTCCCGTGAGTTGCTGCGGATTGCCGGCCTGGAGGTGGATCTGGCCGAGGACGGCGCCCAGGCCGTGGCGCTGGCAGAGCGGAACGTCTACGACCTTATTCTGATGGATCTGCAGATGCCACGGATGAATGGTTTCGAGGCGGCGCGGGCGATACGTGCGCTGCCGGGCAGGCCGCGCACGCCCATCGTGGCCCTGACGGCCAATGCCTTCGAGCAGGACCGGCTGGCGTGCATCGAGGCCGGCATGGACGACCATATCGGAAAGCCCGTGGCTGCAGAGCCCTTCTTCGCACTCCTGCTCCGGTGGCTGTCGCCGGACGCCCGCCGCGGCGGGGCGTCGTCACCCTGAAAGCGGGGCGGCCGTTCAGCCCCCACCGCCGCACATCTTGACACCCTCGTAGATCCATCCGGTCTGGGTCATCTGGGTGACCACGTCCATGTCGGTGGTGAAGCGATGGTTGGAATCGTTGAAGATGAAGCGGTTGTTGTAGAGGCGGTGAACCGGCACGCTGTCCGAGGGGCAGACGCCGTTTTTCGGGACCTTCACGTAGTAGGCGATGCCTTCGTATACCCATCCCGGGTAGCCCTTGACGTCTTCGCACTCCTTGGCATCGGCAGTGAAGAAGTGGGAGTTCGGACCCTTGGCGTAGAAGCGGCATACCGCCTGGGCGCCGCTGGACGCATCTCGCCAGGCGAGGAAGTAGTCGTAGGTGTCGCGCCAGCCCTTGCCGGCGTTGCCCGCCAGGATAAAGGCGGAATCGCTGCGCGCGCCGGTACGGAAATAGTGCCGGATGTCCACGTTGTAGTACTCGGTGACCAGCAGATAGGGCTGCAGGCCCATGACCGTCAACAGGGTCTGGTAGGCATCGGCGATCCCGGCACCGCACAGGAGGTAGGTCTCGGCATAGCTGCTGCAGATGGAGTCCCGAGGAAAATCGTGACTGGACAGATAGATGGAGTAATACAGCAGTTCCGGGCTGATCTGCGGATCCTGGGCCAGGGCAAGGGCCGCAATGCCCGACACATGGGGTGCGGCCATGCTGGTGCCCTGGTAGTACGCATAGCTGCTGGCCACAGGGCCTTTGGTTCCAGAGTTGACCGTCGAGTAGATGCCCGAGCCGTCGGTACCGTAGTAGCTGATGTCACCGCCGGGAGCGGAGACACTCACCGCATTGACCACGCTGTAGTTGCTGTAGCTGGCCCGATAGCCGTCGTGGTCGATGGCGCCGACGGTCATCACGCCCTCGCAGGCCGCGGGAACCACATAGGCGGATTCGTTATCGTCGTTGCCTGCGGCGGCCACCACCAGTGCGCCGGTGGCCCGCACCCGGTTGAGGGCTTCTTCATAGGCCGATGTGCAACCGCTGGGGCTCCAGCCGCCCAGGCTCAGGTTGAGCACCTGGGCAGGGTTGGGGTTGGTGGGTACACCGGGTACCTCCAGTCCAACGGCCCACAGCATGCCATCGATGATGTCGGATACGCTGCCGCCGCATTTGCCCAGCACCCGCACCGGAAGAATGCGGGTTCTCCAGTTGACGCCCGCCATGCCCGACCAGTTGTTGCCGGCGGCAGCGATGATGCCGGTGACGTGGGTGCCGTGCCAGCTTGACGTATAGGCCGGCTCGCCATAGCCGCATTCGTGCTTGGCCGTCCAGTCGCCAGGGTCGCTGGCGTCGGAATCCCGTCCGTTGCCGTCGTTCGCGTTCACGGGGTCAGAAATGAAGTCATAGCCCGGCAGGATGCGGGACTGGAATTCGGGGTGGGCGGTGATGCCGGTGTCGATCACGGCCACCACCGTGCTGGCGGATCCGGTCGTCATCGTCCAGGCGGCGGGGAGGTTGGCGGCACCGCCGTAGGTGTACACCGACTGCATGTTCCATTGTGTGGGGAAGGCGACGTCGTTGGGTGTGAGGTCGCGGGAGGTGCGCAGATCCTCGGTCACCTGCTCGATTTCCGGCAGGGCGCGGAGCCGTTCCAGGATGGCTCCGGCCTCGCTCAGGGGCTTTGGCGTGGCGAAGCGGAATACATGAAAGCCCATGGACATGGCACGTTGGTAGCTCAGCTCGCCGCCTGCGACGCTGTTGAGCTGGGCGACAAGGGCATCGGGCGGCGGAGCATTGCGGGCCGACAGGGCTTGCACGTCGGGAGAGCGGAAGCGGACCACCAGACCAACGACTTGTCCGGGGCGGGCAATGCGTTCGCTGCCCTGCGTGGCCTTCTTGATCTGTCTCGCCGTGTCGATCGACGCGGGCATGGAGAAAGGCTTGTCGGCACCGATACCCATCTTTCTCAGGCGAGCCTCAAGGCGCAGGTGCCCTTCGGCGAGGGTGAGGACGGGGTCTGCGTCAGGTGCGGCATGGACCGAGTTGATGGTGATCGCGATGAGCAGGGCCGCGATACCCGCGTGCTGGAACGGGATTGGAGAGAGGGGCACGGACGCTCCTGGAGGACGTGGGGAAAATTCAAATGGTATACGTCCGGTATGGTAGCCGATGGGCTCCCGGGTGGCTGTGACGCACTTAACTTGAATGCCGGAACTGTGAGCTGGTGAGGATACTCACTGTGCCGCTCGACCTCACTCCTTCCGTGAGATCTTTATACGTCCTCGATGATCGGCAGCATTGCGGAAGTTGTCCGCAGGCGTTCGGACAGGACGCGCATGACCTTGAGGGCAAAGAACGGGGTTTGCTGGACGAGGTAATTGAAGCGCTTGTCGTCCACCTCGACGAACTCGCAGTCGGTGACGGCGATCACGCTGGCTGCCCGGGGGGCAGGGTCCACGAGGGCCATTTCTCCAATGATGTTGCCCGGCTGGAGTGTTTCCACGACCCGGTTCCCTATCATCACTTCGGCGGTGCCGATGGTCAGTACATACAGGGTGGTGCCGTCTTCACCTTCGCGAAAGAGCGCGGCACCGGCGCTGACCTTGATGATGTCGGGGGCGTTGGAAAAAAGTTCGAAGAAAACCATGGGGAAGCCTCCACGAGTGGATTGTCGTGGCAGACCTTAGCAGCGCCCGTCGGCTTCCGTGATTGCAGAAAAGTTGCAGTTGGATGATGCCTGGGCGTCAGGTCGACCTCTTTGCCAGGGGGATTCCCTCCGGGGCCGGCTGGGGGGCGTGGTTTCTCTCCCGCCAGGCTTGGGGTGGCAGGCCGGTCCAGGTGCGGAAGGCGCGAGTAAAGCTCTTCTCGTTGGCGAAGCCGACCAGGGCTGAGATCTGCTTGACCGACTTGCGGCTGCGGTCGATGAGGGCGATGGCATGGTCGCGGCGGGTATCGTCCTTGATCTGCTGTAGGGAGGAGCCTTCCTCCTTGAGTTGCCGGTGCAGGGTGCGGACGGAAACATGCAGGTGCTCGGCAACCCGCTCGGCGGTGGCGCCCTGTTTGTCGGGGCTGCGCAGAAAGTGGCGCACGCCCTCGACGAGCAGGCGGTCGCGCCGGTACTGCAGCACGGTAAGGGGCAGGGCGCGCTGGAGCATGGTGCGCAGGGCGGCTTCGTCGCGGCGGATGGGCAGCGTGAGGTAACGGGCGTCAAAGCTGAATCCTGCCGCGTCTGCGTTGAAGTGCACCGGGCCGGGAAAGAGCAGGGGGTAGGTCTCGGCGTGGGGCGGCGGCGGGAAGGGGAAGCGCGTCTCCTGCAGGGGGATGCGTGAGTCGATGGCCCAGCAGGCATAGCCCAGCACGTAGCGCAGCAGGGTGACCAGACAGAACTCGCGCAGCTCGCCCAGGTCGCGGCCGGGGATGAGGGTGAAACGGGCCTCGTCGCCGGTGACTGCAAGGTGCAGTTCGATGTCGTTGGTGAGCAGGTGGTGGTGGCGGCACCAGCGCTTGAGGGCCACCCCCAGATCGGGCGAGGTGATGGACGCGCGGCACAGCATGCCGTAGCTGCCCCAGGGCAGGCGCCGGGAGAACCAGCCCAGGGCCTCGTCGTCGAGCTCCTGCATGGCCGCCCCCGACATGATCTCCATCTGGCTGGCTGTCACCCGCGCTTCGGGGTGTCCGAGCAGGGCCGGGCTGATGCCGGCACGGGCCAGGGCGTTGGCCGGGTCTGCACCGTAGCGGCGGTACCCGGCGAGGATGGCCTCAATGAAGGCGATCGGTGTTGCAGCGCGGGATAGGCCGGGCAGGCGGGTGTCGGGGGCAGGATTTTCCATGGCCCGTAAATTCTATCGTCCGGGGCGCCTCGTCGTGGCACGATCTGCAACCACGATGGCGCCCGGCACCGTGCCGGCGCACGTAACCTGCCGCGTGTCGACAGGGACTGCCAAGTCCGGTCCCGCCATACCCATCTTCCGGAGGAGACAAACCATGAACGTACCCAGCCTCGATTTCCACCTCGGCGAAACCATTGAAGCCCTGCGCGACACCATCCAGGCCTTCGCGGCCAAGGAGATCGCGCCCCGCGCGGCCGAGATCGACCGGGTGAATGAATTCCCCGCCGATCTGTGGAAGAAGCTCGGTGACCTGGGCCTGCACGGCATGACCGCGCCCGAGGAATATGGTGGTACCAACATGGGCTATCTGGCGCACATCATCGCCCTGGAAGAGGTCTCCCGCGCCTCCGCCTCGGTCGGCCTGTCCTACGGCGCCCACTCCAACCTGTGCGTCAACCAGATCCGCCGCAATGGCACGGAGGCCCAGAAGCAGAAATACCTGCCCAAGCTGATCTCCGGCGACCACGTGGGCGCCCTGGCCATGAGCGAGCCCAACGCCGGCTCCGACGTGGTGAGCATGAAGCTGCGCGCCGACAAGAAGGGTGACCGCTATGTGCTCAACGGCGCCAAGATGTGGATCACCAACGGCGGCGACGCCGACACCCTGGTGGTGTATGCCAAGACCGACATCGAGGCCGGCCCCAAGGGCATGACCGCCTTCATCATCGAGAAGGGCATGAAGGGCTTCACCCATGGCACCCACCTGGACAAGCTGGGCATGCGCGGGTCCAACACCTTCCCGCTGTTCTTCGACGATGTGGAGGTGCCCGAGGAGAACGTGCTGGGTGGCGTGGGCAATGGCGTCAAGGTGCTGATGAGCGGCCTCGACTACGAGCGCGCCGTGCTGTGCGGTGGCCCGCTGGGCATCATGGCGGCGTGCATGGACGAAGTCGTGCCCTACCTCCACGACCGCAAGCAGTTTGGCCAGAGCATCGGCGAGTTCCAGCTAATGCAGGGCAAGCTGGCCGATATGTATTCCACATGGATGGCCACCCGTGCCTATGTGTATGCGGTGGGTCAGGCCTGTGATCGCACCGATCACTCGCGCACCCTGCGCAAGGACGCCGCCGGCGCCATCCTGTATTCCGCCGAGAAGGCTACCTGGATGGCCGGCGAAGCCATCCAGACCCTGGGCGGTGTGGGCTATACCAACGAGTACTCGGTCGGCCGCCTGTGGCGCGATGCCAAGCTCTACGAGATCGGGGCCGGCACCAGCGAGATCCGTCGCATGCTGATCGGTCGTGAGCTGTTCTCCGAAACGGCCTGAGCAAGGAAGCCGACATGAGCGTCATCAAATCCAGCATCAACCCGCGATCGCCCGAGTTCCAGGCCAACGCGGCCGAGATGGGCAAGATCGTGGCCGACCTGCGCGAGAAGGCTGCGCGGGTGTCTCTCGGCGGTGGTGAGGCGGCCCGGGCCAAGCATGTGGCCCGTGGCAAGCTGCTGCCCCGCGACCGGGTCGATCATCTGCTTGATCCCGGCACCGGCTTTCTCGAACTCGGCCAGCTGGCCGCCTACGGGATGTACGACAACGATGCGCCCTCGGCCGGGGTGATCACCGGCATCGGCCGGGTCAATGGCACCGAGTGCATGATCGTGGCCAACGATGCCACCGTGAAGGGCGGCACCTATTACCCGATGACGGTGAAGAAGCACCTGCGCGCCCAGGAGATCGCCCAGGAAAACCGTTTGCCGTGCATCTACCTGGTGGATTCCGGTGGCGCCTTCCTGCCCAAGCAGGACGAGGTCTTCCCCGACCGGGACCACTTTGGGCGCATCTTCTTCAACCAGGCCAACATGTCGGCCCTGGGCATTC
>Ga0075152_10001738_pt1 | contig 15740 bp, 14 predicted proteins | sample JI61114C2DNA_FD_70964 | JGI IMG/M metagenome (GOLD analysis project Ga0075152, IMG submission 70964) | Wastewater effluent complex algal communities from Wisconsin, to seasonally profile nutrient transformation and Carbon sequestration -... | ecosystem: Engineered > WWTP > Effluent > Algae...
CGACTTCGCGGGGATCTTCCTCGGTCGTGTCACGCATGGCGGTCACGTCCTTCTGGCGATACAGCGCGTTGTCATCGAAGTTAAACTTGGCGTCGAGAGCCACGACTTGGTTGTCCGTGGTGATGGCCAGCGGGTTGACTTCCACGAGGGAGCAGTCGCTCTTGATGTAAAGATTCCACAACGCGGTGATGAGCTTCACCGTCTGGTTCGCCAGCGCGCCTTTGAGGCCGAGGGAGGCGGCCACCTTACGGGCCTGATAGGCTTGCAGGCCGAGCGCTGGGTTGACGAATTCTTTGAAGATCTTCTCCGGGGTCTTCTCGGCGACTTCTTCGATGTTCATGCCGCCTTCCGTGCTGGCGATCAGCGCATGGCTGCTGCTCACGCGGTCGAAGAGGATGGCAAAGTAGTGTTCCTTGGCGATATCGACCGACTTGGCGATCAGCACCTTGCTCACCAGCTTGCCTTCCGGCCCGGTCTGGTGGGTGACGAGAGTCTGGCCGAGCATCTTGCCGGCGATGTCCTGCGCCTCAGCAGCGGTGTTGATGACATGCACGCCACCTTTGAAGCCGTTCTTGAAAGTGCCTTTGCCACGGCCACCGGCGTGGACCTGGGCCTTCACCACGAGACCGGCACCGCCGAGATCAGCGGCCACTTTGCCAGCTTCCTCCGCCGTCGAGGCGACTTTCCCCGGAGGGGTGGCGACGCCGAATTTTTCGAAGAGTTCCTTGGCCTGGTATTCGTGGATGTTCATGGGGGAGTGGGGGAAAGGGCGGCGCGATAGTAGGAGCACCCGCCAGAGCGTCAAGTGCCACTCGTATTTAGGCGCAGGTCGGACAGCTCGCTGCTGGCCTCAGGCCATGCCGAGACCGCGTTTGATCTCCTGAGCGCTTTCCAGCGCCTCTTCCAGAGTATCTCCCAGGACGGTGATATGGCCCATCTTGCGTTTCGCCCGTGCTTCAGCCTTGCCGTAGAGGTGCAGCTTCGCCCGCGGGTGCATGAGCACGGGACTCCAGTCTGGCGGCGTTTTTTCACCGGGCCAGACATCGCCGAGCAGATTGATCATCACAGCGGGCGTATGCTGCGTGGGGTCTCCCAGATTCAGGCCGCAGATGGCACGCAGTTGCTGCTGAAACTGATTCGCCACGCAGGCATCGATGGTGAAATGCCCGCTGTTGTGCGGTCGCGGGGCGATCTCGTTCACCAGCACGCGTCCCTCGGCGGTCACAAACATCTCCACCGCCATGGTGCCGACGTAGTCGAGCCCGGTGGCCACGGCTTCCCAAAGCTCCAGCGCCTGATCCACGATGGCAGGCTCCACCCGCGCAGGGGAGATGCTCAGGTCGAGGATGTGATGCGCATGCTGATTCTCCACCACGCCATGCACGGCCATGCGACTATCGACACCGCGAGCGCCGACGACGGAGACCTCACACACAAACGGCACCCATTGCTCGACGACGGCATGATGTCCTTCAAAAGCCTTCCAGGCATCGGCCAGATCCGTGTCGGCATTCACCTTGCACTGGCCTTTGCCATCATAACCAAAAGCGGCCGTTTTGATCACGCAGGGACGACCCAGCTCAGCGACAGCCTGCTCCAGTCCAACGAGGTCTTTCACGATGCGGAAGTCCGCACAGGCGATGCCCTGATCACGCAAAAAGAGCTTCTCGCGCTCCCGATGCTGCGTGGTGTGGATGGCTTTGCGCCCTGGGCGCAGCGGCTTCACCGTCTCGACGATCTGAAGACACTCATCCGGGATGTTTTCAAACTCCACGGTGACCACATCCACTCGACTGAGGAAACGCTCCAACGCACTCTGATCCGTGTAGTCGGCATTGAATTCCGCATCTGCCCACTGGCCTGCGGGGCAGCCGGGTTTTTCATCGGTGAAGATCGCCACGCGGTAGCCGCTGCGACGCGCCTCCAGCGTGAGCATGCGTCCGAGTTGACCGCCACCGAGGATGCCGATGGTCGCGGGGGGAAGAAGAGGTGGAACAGACATGGTTTACTTCACGGTCTCGACTTCGAGTTCCTTCTGCGACTCCAGCACCTTTGCCGTCTGCCGCTCGCGGAAGGCCTTGAGCTTCTCGGCAATATCGGGGTTTTCATTCGCCAGCATGGAGATGGCGAAGAGTCCGGCATTTAGCGCCCCGGCATTGCCGATGGCAAAGGTGGCGACGGGGATTCCGCCGGGCATCTGGACGATGGAGTAGAGGCTGTCCACACCGCTCAGCGCGCGGCTTTGCACCGGCACGCCGAGCACGGGGACCGTCGTCATGCTGGCGGTCATGCCCGGCAGATGAGCAGCACCACCAGCACCGGCGATGATGCATTTCAAACCACGGCCCTGCGCGCTGGTGGCATAATCATAGAGCAGTTGTGGAGTGCGGTGCGCACTGACGACCTTCTTTTCATAGGGCACGCCGAAGTCTTCCAGCACTTGGGCTGCGTTTTGCAGGGTGGGCCAGTCGGAACTGGAGCCCATGATGATGCCGACGATGGGTGAACTCATGGTGAGGCAGGCACCTAGCGCGCCCATGCCGGGAGCGCAAGCGGCTCAATCGACGGCTCCCCGCAGCCTCACCTTCTAAAAGCCGCATTTCTCTCTTGGCGGCGGCGGGGCTTCACGCTCCAATGCGCCGCGATGCGCTACCAACCTCTCTCCGCCGACCTTTATCAATCCAACCGCGAGCGGCTCTACGCCCAGCTTCCGCCGCGCTCGCTGATCATCCTGCACGCCAACGACATCCTGCCGACGAATGCGGACGGCTCCATGGGCTTTGTGCAAAACAGTGACCTATTTTACCTCAGTGGCATCGACCAGGAGGAGACGATCCTCATGCTCTTCCCTGACGCCGCTGACCCGAAGCAGCGGGAGCTGCTCTTCGTCCGCGAGACGAGCGAGCTGATCGCCGTGTGGGAGGGGGAAAAACTCACCAAGGAGCAGGCCACCGAGCGCTCCGGCATCCAGCGCGTCCACTGGCTCACAGACTTCGAGTCACTGTTCCGCCAGCTCATGTGCCAGTGTGATCAGGTCTATCTGAACTCCAACGAGCACCAGCGCGCAACCATCCCGACGGAGACGCGTGAGACGCGTTTCACCCACCGCTGCCAGACGGAATATCCACTTCATGACTACCGCCGTCTCGCCCCGGTGATGCATGACCTGCGCTGCATCAAACAACCTCAGGAACTCAAGGCGCTGAGCGAGGCCATCCGCATCACCGAGGATGGTTTCCAGCGTCTGCTGAAGTTCGTGAAGCCCGGCGTGTTTGAGTATGAGATCGAGGCGGAATTGTCCCACGAATTCATCCGCCAGCGCGCGCGTGGCTTTGCCTACACGCCCATCATTGCCACCGGCAAAAACGCCTGCGTGCTCCATTACATCACCAATCACTGCCAGTGCCAGGATGGCGACATGCTGCTGCTGGATGTGGCCGCGAACTACGGCAACTACAATGCCGACCTCACACGCACGATCCCGGTGAATGGCCGCTTCACCCCGCGCCAGCGCCAGGTCTATGATGCCGTGCTGCGTATCTACCGCGAGTGCTTCCAGATGTTGCGCCCAGGCGTGATCATCCGCGAGTATCAGGAGGAGGTCTGCAAGATCATGACTTCAGAATTGATCGGACTCGGCCTGCTGGATCGTGAGGCCGTGGAGAAGCAGGACCCCGAGAAGCCGCTGTTTAAAAAGTACTTCCCCCATGGCACCAGCCATCATCTCGGGATCGACGTGCATGACGTCGGTCACACCTGGAAACCCGTCCAGCCGGGCATGGTCTTCACCATCGAGCCGGGCATTTACATCCGTGAGGAAAACCTCGGCCTCCGCCTGGAAAACAACGTCCTCATCGGCGCCGACCGAAACACCGACCTCATGGCCTCCATCCCCATTGAGGCGGAGGAGATCGAAGCTCTCATGCATTGATTTTAAGGTTGATTCCACAACGCCCCTTCGGATACACCCAGCACCTCTCCTATGAACTACCACGTCGCCCGCAACGGACAGCAACTCGGCGTCCTCGCCGATCATGAAATCAGCAACAAACTCGCCAGTGGCGAACTCAGCGGGAGTGACCTCGCCTGGGCGGAGGGCATGGCCGAATGGCAGCCCATCAGCTCCATCAGCAGCTTCAGCTCCGGTGGTGCGCCGGCGATCCCCGCTGACGTGAATCCTTACGCCGCCCCACAGTCGCACATCCAGCCGATCCGCAGCGGCTCTGCCGAGCTCGCCTCGCTTGGGCAGCGCCTCGGCGCAGTTTTTTTGGAAGGCCTCGCCGCCATCCCTGGCGGTTTCCTGCTCGGATTCGGTATGGCCGGCATGGATCAAGAAACAGGCAATCTTTCTTCAACCGGCGGCATCCTGGCCGCCGTTGGTGGTCTCTACCTCCTTGCCTTGGTCATCTACAATCTGGTCCGCCTCAGCACCCACGGCCAGTCCATCGGCAAGAAGTGGATGGGCATCCGCATCTCATCCATCGAAGACGACTCCAACCCTGGCTTTGTCAAGGCGGTGCTTCTGCGTGGTTTTGTCAATGGCATCATCGGTGCCATCCCATTCCTGGGCTTATTTTACTCGATCACCGATATCTGCTTCATCTTCCGCGAAGACCGCCGCTGCATCCACGATCTCATCGCCGGTACGCATGTCGTGAAGTGCTGAGTCCACTCACCCAGGTATCCCGATCTCCAGCCAGCGTGCGTCCGCCGACGCTGAGCTGATCTTCCTCGCCATGTCATCGAGACAGGCAGGCACGATGGCGAAGTCTCCCGCACGCAGTGTCTTCCCTGCGGCGGTGATTTCTCCTGAGATCATCGCGAGTGTGAGATGCTCCCCGGGCTGACCGAGAGCCGGGGTGTCGCCAGCCCTTCCCTCCCAGACATCGAAGAACTCGCAGGTCACCAGCCAGCCTGTCTCATCTGCACGCTGGAATGATGGCGGCGCGCTGATGAAGTCGATGCTCTGTAAAGACTCCGCCACATGCAGCGCACGCGGCTGGCCATCCAGCCCCACGCGATTCCAATCAAAGACGCGATAGGTCGTGTCGCTGTTTTGCTGCACCTCATAGATCACCAAACCTGCGCCGATGGCGTGGATGAGCCCGCTCGGGATGAAAAGGCAGTCCCCCGCCCTCGGCTCCATGATCTGCACGGCCTCCGCCACTGTGCCCTCGCGGATGGATTGCTCAAAGGAGGCCCGAGTCACTCCCGCACGCAGCCCCGCATACAGCTTCGCCCCCGGCTCCGCGTGGACGATGAACCACATCTCCGTCTTTGGCTCGCCGCCCAGAGCTGGCGCGATCTCAGCGGGCGGATGCACCTGGATGGAAAGATCATCGCAGGCATCCAGGATCTTCATCAGCAGCGGATAGCAGGGGGATGGATGCTTGCTCAAAGCCGCCCCAAACACCGCCTCGCGATGCTGCGTCCAGAGTTCATGCAGCGTCATCGCGGAGCCATCAGGCAGCAGGCAGACACTCTGCTCCTGCTCACGGTCACTGATCTCCCAGGCCTCCCCATATCGCGTACCAGCCTCCGGCAAAGCACGCCCAAAGAGCGACTCCAGCCGCCGCCCGCCCCAGACCCGGGTTTGATAGAGCGGAGCAAAGGTCAGGAGCGTGTCGAACATACGCTCAATCAACCCGCGATGATCTCTACCTGCAAGAAGCAGCCTCAATTCCTTCTCAGCACAGAACTAAGCCCAGGGCTCGTAATCGATCTCCATGAACTCTGTGACCTCGGGTATCCAGCGCTGCTGGACAAATGAGGTATGGTCGGGGTGCTCGCTGTAAAAAGTGTAGGCGGCGGCATCGGCAAACTCCATGGAGAGTCCGAAGGTAAAGGGATTCTTCGGGCTGGTCTGGCGCAGGCATTCGAACTTCTGCACGCCAGGGATCTTCACCAGTTCGCAGGCGGCACGGAGGAAGTCGCGCTCGGCTTCGGAGCCTGGGGCATGTTTGAGACGGAGGACGACGGTGTGGCGGATCATGGAAGGCATCATTACGGCCTCAGAACTCCCACTTCATCGGCTTTCCCTTCACGGGAGCCACTTCGATGGAGTCGATGTCCGAGTCGGGAAGATAGACGCGCAGCGTGCCGAGCTGGGCGGCGTTGCTCAGCGTCACCTGCACGTCCTGCCAGTCTCCGGCTTTGATCTCCAAAGGTACCGCCACCATGCCCTGCGGGTCTGCCGAGCCGTTGGGGAAGCTTTCGATCTTGCCCGCACCGCCGCTGGCACTGCGCACCCGCAGCTTGATTACGGCGGGACCGCTCAGTTTCGCCATGCCATGGCCAAGAAAAGCCGTGCCGGGTTTGCCCGTGGCTTTCATGGACAAGTGGCCGTCCGCGAGAGTGGCCTTGCATTGCCGCTCCTTCCAGCCATCCAGCGGGTCTGTGCTCTTCGTCGGCGTTTTCGCGACGGGTTTGTAGGCGGGATTCGGGCGTGGGTGGGTAGCTCCGGTATCCTTGAGGAAGCCATCAATCAGCGCGTCCAGATCCTTCACCTTCTCCGGCATCTTTGCCGCGAGATCAGTCACCTCGCTGAGGTCCTCACGTAGGTTGTAGAGTTCATGCGTGCTTGGATTGCCGAACCAACGAAGCAGTTTGAAGTCGCCGCTGCGCACCCAGACCCCGCCCGCTCTGTTGGCTCCGGCGTGCGGGTGGTAGTTGAAGTAGGCCTGGCGATCCAGTTTGCCTTCTCCCTTCAGCACCTTCGCATAGCTCACGCCATCAAAGATCTGCGCTTCCGGCTTCGCGATGCCGAGCAGGTCGATCACCGTGGGATAAACATCGATCGGCCCCACCACCGCAGCACTCAGGCTGCCGGGGGCGATCTTGCCCGCCCAGGACCACATCATCGGCACGCGCGTGCCGCCTTCGTAGAGCGTGCCTTTGCCATCACGCAGCGGTGTGTTCATCGTCGGTGGCTGGAGTCCGGCCCACTTCTGCCAGGCTTCGTTCGCGGACTTCTTCCCTTCAGCGATGGTGTTGCTGTGCTGATTGCCGCCATTGTCGGAGGTGAAGATGATCAGCGTGTTGTCGGCGATGCTCTGCTTGTCGAGCTCATCCAAGATACGCCCGAAGCACTCATCCACACTCTTGAGCATGGAGGCCATGATCGGGTTCCCCTGCCGGCCACTGGGATCTTTTTTCGCCGCGAAGGCCTTGGTGTATTCTTCCTTGTGCCCCCAGGGGCCATGCACGCCGTAGCACCAGAGATTGAGGAAAAACGGCCCGCCCTTGCTGCTCTCGATGAACTTCACGGCCTCCGCCGCCTGCCGATCGACGATGTATTCGCCCTCCGGTCCATCCGTGATCGTGCCCACCTTGTTCTTCGCATTCGCCACACCCTCCGGCCTAACTCCATATGGTGAAAAATACTCCCCCGGCGGCCCCGGATCTGGATGGCAATGGAATGCCGTATCAAAGCCCTGCTGCTCCGGCCAGTGCGGCTGTGTGAGCCCGAGATGCCACTTGCCGATGTGGGCGGTGCGATAGCCCGCGCCCTTCAGCGTCTCTGCCAAAGTGATCTGCGAGGGCTCCAGGTAGTTCTTGCTCTCCGGGGGCAGCATCGGCGCGGTCGGCGGCGCGGATTCCTTGAGAAAGACATGCCCTGCCGCCTGTGGAGGCTGATGTCCGCTCGCTGTGGTGATGCCATGCCGCGCCGTGTATTGCCCGGTCAGCAGCGACGCGCGTGTCGGCGAGCACAGCGGCTGTGCATACGCATTCGTGAACCGCATCGCCCGCGTGGCAAAGCGGTCGATGTTCGGCGTCTCGTAGTACTTCGAGCCATACACACCGCTGTCCATCCAGCCCATGTCATCCACCAGGAAGAGCACGACGTTTGGCTTTGCCGAAACGGAAGAATGAAGAAGGGCGAAGGTGAACAGGAAAAACGCGAGACGGCACATGGTCCGTTGGGAACGAACCCAGGCGGGCGGAATTGCGGAAAAACAATCCGCGCCGCCATCCAGCTTTCAAAGCGGACCGCCGTGCTACTTCTTGCCGAGCCACTCGACGCTGAGGATCTGCTCGATCTCCATTTTGCCACCGGCTTCGGGGATGTTTTCGGTGCTTTTCTTCCAGGTCACGCGGCACTTTTTGCCGACATAGGCTTCGGGTTTGTCCATCACCTTGTCCACGGAGGCGTCACCTTTGAGGATGAAGAAGGAGACTTCCTCGCCGGAGTTCGACTTCATGTTCCAGTGGAAGTAATCGCCTTCGTCGATGCGGACAAAGGTGCCTTCCGTGGTCTTCACGGCGGCCTTGGGAGCCGACTTGCCCTTCTTCAGTGCGGCGACAAAGGCGGTGCAGTTCGTGACGAGGCGCTCCCTCGTGGCGGCATAGTCTTCGCCGTGGAAAACAGGCGCGGGCTTCTCGGTGGTGAGCCACTTGAAGAGGCTGCCCTCTTTAAAATAAAGCCGCTCTTCAATCTTGGCGCCGCGTTTGCCGTCCTGCCCGTTCTGATAGTAGGTGCTGAAGACAAAGAGGGGCTTCTCATTCTCCAAGTAGAACTCTTCCACGCCTTCACCGTCGTCGCTGTTCTTGGCGACGATCTTCTTCACCTCACCGCCATCGAGCCAGCCGGTCAGAGCGAACTCAGTCGGATCATCTTTATAAGTGGCGGTGACCTTTGTCAGCGAGGCCGCCTGCGCGTTGATCTGACTGTAAACCGCCCGGTGATGCGCAGTGTCACTCTGCGCGTGAGCGTGCATGGCAAAAGTCAGGCAAACGAGGAAGAGATGCGTTTTCATGTCAGATGCTTTGTCGTGCGGCGGTCACGGCGCAAGAGCAGATCCTCATTTCACCGCCAGATCCTTGAACACGATCTGCGAAGGATTGCCCACCGGCGTGTAGTGACCGGTGAAGGTCAGTCTGCCGCTGCTTTTCTCCACACGGAAGATGGCGATGTGATCGGCGCGCTGATTGCAGCAGTAGAGAAACTCACCGGTGGGATCAAAGGTGAAGCTGCGGGGATAGTCGCCATGCGTCCATTCCTCCGTCACATAGCTGAGCGTGCCATCCGCGCCAATGGCGAAGATGCCGATGCTGTCGTGGAGGCGGTTGCCGGCATAGACGAATTTGCCATCGGCGGAGACGGCGATCTCGGAGCAGAAGTTGCTGCCTGCATAACCGGGCGGCAGGCTGGAGAGGGTCTGACGTGCGGTGAGGCCTCCGGTTTGCGCATCGAAGTCGAAGAGCACCACGGTGGAGCCTTCCTCCTGGATGGAGTAGAACCAGCGTGCGTTGGGATGGAAGGCAAAGTGACGCGGGCCATCGCCCGGCGGCAGCGAGACGAAGGGCGTGTCCGCAGGGGTGAGCGTGCCTTTTTGTTCGTCGAACTTCCAGACGAGGATCTGATCGAGCCCGAGATCGACATGGATGACAAACTTGCCCGAGTGATCCGCTTCGATCATGTGCGCATGAGTCTGGTCATGCCCGCTGATGGCAAAGCTGCCCGGAGGAGCGTTGGTGGCCTTGGTCGGTCCCACCGTGCCCGCATCCTTCTTCACATCCGTCGCTTCACCGAGGCTGCCATCTTCCTTGATCGGCAGCACGGCCACGGAGCCACCGAAGTAGTTTGCCACGAGCACATGCTTGCCACTCGGATGCACGCTCAAATGCGCCGGGCCTTTGCCGCCTGAGCTGACGGAGTTCAGCAGCTTCAGAGAGCCATCCTTCTCAATCGCGAAGGCACTGACCGTGCCGGACTCGTTGTCGCCGACACGCTCCGTCTCATTGCCGGAATAGAGACGCGTCTTCTCCGCATTGAAGGCCAGGCAGCTCGGGCTCGTGCCCATTTCATAAACTCCTGCTGGCGACATCGCACCCGTGCTGCGGTCCACCGTGAAGAGATGAATGCCGCGCCCATTACCCGGCGGCAGATCCACCTGCGTGGCCTTCATGTTCTTCAAGGGCGAAGTATAAGTGCCGACGTAGGCCATCAGCGGCCTTTTTGCTGCCTCTGACTGCGCCATGATCTCGCTGGCCCATCCGCCAGCCGCGAGAAGCGAGGTGTGTTTCAAAAACGAACGGCGGGACGAAGGCGAGGCGGAGGAAAGCTGCATGGTGAGTGCCCATGGCTACGTCAGCAGCAGGCGCGGCTTTGCAGGCATCTGGCTTCACGCCACTGTCAAAGGCCCGTCGAAGGTGGTGAGGCTGATCACTTCCGTCTTCGCGACATGCGGGCCATGCGCCACGCCTTTCGGCGCAAAGAAAAGCGTGCCGGGTGTGTAGGTGACGCCGCTTTCCTCCCACTCGCCGGAGAGGATCCACGCCCATTCATTCGCCACGGGGTGCGTGTGCTCCGGGATGGTGTGACCGGCGGCAAACTTCCGCAGCACGACCACACCGCCTGTCTGCTCGTTCTTGTGCAGGATCTTCAGCTCGACTCCGGCATAGGGGCCGGGTTGCCAGGGCTTGTCATCGGCGAGGGCGGTGTAGGGAAACATGCCCCATGCAACGGCGGAATCACGACTCCGGCAAGAGGCGAACCTGCTCTCAGGTCCCCTGCTTCTTCTTCGGTGGTTTGGCGGTCTTCGGCGGTCTGGCGCTGGAGTTGTTGCCGGAGCTGGGTTGATCCGTCGCCTTCAGCTTGGCGAAGACTTTTTGTGCGTAGTCCGCGTTTTGCTCCGCCGTCAGTTCGGGATGCTTTTCCAGGCGCGACTTCATCAGGTCCTTGAACTTGTCACGCGCACTGGAGGACAGGGAGGCATACATCTCGCGGCCCTGATCACCGAGCAGGGAGGAAGGTTTCATCTTGTCGCCATCCTTGGAGCTGCCAGAGCCCGCCAGCATGGCCTTGGACTGCTTCTTGCGACCGCCATCGGTGGACATCTCCTGGCCATGATAGTGCATCGTGATCGTTTCCGGCCCGACCTTCATCTCGATCTGTGAATTGCTCGGGTCCGTGCCCGCGTTCGCCGCCAGCAGTTGCCAGCCCAGCGCATTCGGCTCTTCAAAGACCAGCACGCGCTCCTTCGTCTGCTTGTTCAGCACCGTGGCCACCGGGCGTCCATTCACATAGGCGATGCCGGTGAGCTGGAGCGTGTCCTCCAGGTTCACGGAACGCGTGAAGGGCGAGTGAGTCACCAGGTTCTCCGCGAAACTGCGATCCATCGGCTGCGGCAGATCAGGGTCCACCACGGCGGTATCACCAGCGTGGAGGCAGGAGACGGAAAGGAGGAGAGCACTGAGGTGCGAAAGGGACTTCATCGGGGGGACTTCATGAACGACCGCCTTCCATGCCTCTATCAGCGCATGTCCAAGTTAATGGCCTGACGGTTTGATCCTCCCTCGATACTGCGGCAAGGCATCCCCCATGAGTTCCTCCACCGCCCGCCGCACGCCCCTTCAGCCCATCACCTGGATGGCTCCGGAGCAGCGCGCCCTTTTTGAAGCCGCAGGCACCACCGCGCATCGCATCGCCTCAGGCTCAGGCGGCTGGCTGGAGCGTCTGGGGGATGACGCGATGATCTCCCACAAGAATGATCAAGCCCTCAAGGAGCTGCTGGACGGCCTGGAAAACTGGAGCGCCGAGGCGGGGTGGAAGCCTGCCCGTGTCTTCACCCGCTTCCTGCCGCTCAAGAACGACGAGCGCATCTCCCCCGTCCTGCACAGCGGCGATGCCACGCTGCCCATCCAGACCGTGGTCACCGAGGCAGGCATCCGCTACGGGCTCGACTTCGGCACCGGTTACAGTCACGGCCTGTTTCTCGATCAGCGGGGGAATCGCGCCAAGCTCCGCGCCATGCGCCCAAAGCGCATGTTAAACACCTTCGCCTACACCTGCAGCTTCAGCGTCGTCGCGGCACTCACCGGCGCGGAAACGTTGAGCGTCGATCTCTCCCGCAAGTCGCTCGACCGTGGCAGGCAAAACTTCGCCCTCAATGGCATCGACGAGGCCAAACATCGCTTCACCGCCGATGATGCCCTCGAACTTCTGCCCAGGCTGGAGCAGCGCGGCGAGCGCTTCGACGCCATCATCCTTGATCCGCCCACCTTCTCCCGTGGAAACCAGGGCCGCCTCTGGCAGGTCGAGCAGCATCTGGAAGATCTCATCAAAGCCGCGCTCGAAGTCGCCATGCCGAAGTGCGCCATCCTCCTCTCCACCAACTGCACGAAGATCGACCACATCGCCCTGGAGCGGCAGGCACGCGCCTGCGCCAAGGTAAAGCGCCGCACCACCGACTACACCCGCACCATGGCGCTCATTGACTTTCCTGAAGGTCATGGCGCCAGCACCGTGTGGATGATGGTCAGATGACGAGATTATTTCTCGCCGCTGGCTCGCTGCCTGCTTATCAGCCTGGAGCAACCTCCTCCAACAACCATGGCAAACATCCACTTCATCGGCGGTGAAAAAGGCGGCGTCGGCAAGTCCGTCGTCGCGCGCGTCGTCGCCCAGTACTTCATTGATCGCGGCCAGCCCTTCCTCGGCTTCGATACCGACCGCTCCCACGGCTCCCTGCTGCGTTTCTACTCCGACTACGCCTCCCCCGTCGTCGTCGATCGTTATGAGAGCCTCGACACCATCGTCGAAGCCGCCACCGAGAATCCCGACAAGCGCATCCTCGTCGATCTCGCCGCCCAGACCCATGAACCCCTCGTGAAGTGGATGGACGAATCCGGCGTGCTGGAGACCACTGGCGAGCTCGGCCTCAGCCTCACCTACTGGCATGTCATGGACTCCGGCAGAGACTCCGTGGATCTGCTGAAGAAGCTGCTCGACCGCTTCGGCTCCCGGCTGAACTACGTCATCGTGCTCAACCAACTGCGTGGCGAGAACTTCGACCTCTTCGAGAAGTCCGGTGAAAAGGCGCACGCCCAGAGCCTGCACGCCCGCATCATCTCCCTCCGCCGCCTGCATGAGCCCGTGATCAATAAGATCGATGCCGGCAGCACCAGCTTCTGGGCCGCCAAAAACAAAAGCACCACCGAAGTCGCCGGCCTCGGCATCCTGGAGCGCCAGCGCGTCAAAGTCTGGCTGAACAACGCCTACGAGCAGCTCGACAGCCTGCATCTGTAGTCGCTGCCTTGGCAAAGCCCAGGCCCACGAGCTGTGACACCAGTTCGTTATCGAGAGCTTGCTCCGGTTGGGTGAATGGGATGATGGGGTTCATGATCTGGAGTCCCAACGGGACGCTCTATCGCAGCCCAGGGCAGCGCCCTGGGTTTGCGAAGCAAACAATGCGAAGCCCTGAAAGGGCGGCCTAAGGCGTTCCTTCGTGGAGAAGATCAGGTGGACGTAGAGGTTGGCGAGCGATTGTGGCATGGGAGATGGAGATGCGCGTCGAGGAGTTGGGTCGCCCCTACAGGGCTCCGAAATGTTGGGGGAACTCATCACCCAGGGTGTTGCCCTGGGCTACGATAGGATGCCCCTTCGGGGCGGAAGAATATTCGGCCCGGCGGACATGCGCAGCCTGGGGACGGCTTGATTCATGGAAGATGCACGCGGATAAAGTCCCCGGCATTTTCACACCGCAGAGTTGGGAACACCGCCGAGAAAACCATTCCCCCGCCCTGACTCCTGGCATCAATCCAAGTAGCTGACCTTCCCGGCATCACTGACCTTCAGATGTTTGCCGTTCTTCAGTGCCGTCACGCATGAGTACTCAAGGGCATCTCAAAGCCGCTGGCAAATTTCCCGTCCAGAAAATCACTTTCGCCTGCGTGTCTCCGGTGAAGCCGTCTCAAAGCCTGACCTTCATCTCTGCGGTGTTCCAGCCTCTCGCGGTGTTTTCCAATCCGTCCTTTCTCCCCGCACTACAGCCTCTCGTAAGTCACATCTGCGCAGCGTGATTCCAGGTGGAGGATGATCCGCGGCGGCTGGTCCAACTCGGTGGTAAAATAAGGGCGGGTAAAATGATTCATCCAATCATTCTACTGCCCTCATTCTACTGCCTGTCCTGGCTTTTCGACTCGTGATGTCTGATCGGCCATCACCAGTGGGTGATTTCATGAATCAGCCCCGTCTCCATGCCCCAGCATTTTCCACCGCAGAGATGGGAACACCGCCGAGAAAACCTTTTTCTGGAACAACTCTCCTTGTCTCCAAGCCTGACCTTCATCTCTACGGTGTTCCAGCCTCTCGCGGTGTCAAATCCCCGGCTCCATCCTTTGCTGCCATGAGTGCCAAATCTGCGATCATTCTCTGGTGAAAACCATTTGAAGAAGAGGCTCCAGCGCATGGATCGTACAGCATGATTTCTCGTCTGCTGGTTCTTCTCCTTTCGTTCTCCGCTGCTTCCCTTCAGGCTCGTCTCGGTGAGACGGAGCGTGATTGTTTCATGCGTTACAGCAGCGCCGTGCCTGAGAAGAGAGGTGCCTCGAAGCCGGAGCCACTCATCGCCGGAGCGCGGGAACTAACCTATCACTACCAGAACTGGGAAATCAGGATCGCTTATGTGAATGGGAAGGTCGAAGCGCAGAGTTACAAGAAGGCACGCACCCACCCCAAGAAAGGCCCCATGAGCGAGGAAGAAGTTCAGGCCATCCTCAGTGCCGAATCAGGCGGCCATGCCTGGGAGCGCCTGCTTGTCCTGAAAGACCTTGGCTCCGCCTTGACTCAGTTCCTGCCCATGTTCGGTCAAAAAATCTGGAAGCGCAGCGATGGAGCCGTGGCCTGCCTGCCCCCGGCGAATTTGGAACTGATCCTTGCCTCGAAGTCCGCTTTTGAAAACGCACAGCGCCAAAAACAAGCCGCTGAGGCGGCGAAGAAGAACAACATCCCCAAGTTCTAAGCTGAAACGACGATTCCTGTCGCCGCTGAAGGCTTACCTCATTCTTTCCAGACCCAGTATCGAAATTCAGACTGCATGTCACGCCGCAACCAACTTTCCCCACTGGACTTCATCATGATCTTCCCCTGGTGGGTCAGTGTAGCACTGGGCTTGGGGTTCTTTGTTGCTATGCAGTATGCCCCTGATTGGGCTGGAGAGAGTGTCATTCTTCACCCCATTGCCGGGAACCTCGTAAAATGGTCACCGCTTGCTCTTATTATCTTTGGGGGGCTAGGGTTCTTGTCTTTGATACGTGAGCTTTGGCAGACTTTCCAAAGGGCTTCCCGCCGCGTAGAAACGCCAGAAGTTAGGCCATCAAACCGGCGGATCGAGATAACGGCTCCAAGCGAAGCCCATCCCGCCTGCCCGTCCTGTGGTCAGACCATGATTTTAAAGACAGCCCAAAAAGGCCGGACACCCGGAAAAAGGTTCTGGGGCTGTTCAGGCTTTCCTCACTGCCGTGGAACTCGAAATTTATAGGCTCCCGCACCTTCCTGGTCTCTCGCGGTGCAGCCTCTTTTCAGAGCATCTCCGGGCCTCCTCTGGCCCTGTGCCCAGGAATGTTTTGAGAGCGTGAAGTAGATGGCAGGGATTCTGTCAGACAGTTGCACACTGACACCATTCCCCGGATGTGTTTGGCGGAGAACGCCTCGCCTTGGCTCCTGATCCACTTCGCCAAACTATCCGGCTTCTTTGAACGTGGCAGACTCCCACGCCCCCGAACCAGCCGGATAGTTCGGCGAAGGAGATCCATCGTGTTGGCGGCACACGGCGCGCCGAACACATCCGGCCTACGCCCAGGCACGCTCATTTTCCCAAAAATCCACCCAAGAGACCCGGCGCTGGATCGTCTTGGATTCTGCGTATGAAAGCCCAACCAGCTCCACCACCAGGACCGGGAAAGGGACATCCCGTGTCAGCACGCGACGTGACGAAAATCCCGACGGAGGAGGCGAA
>Ga0075152_10001739_pt1 | contig 15737 bp, 22 predicted proteins | sample JI61114C2DNA_FD_70964 | JGI IMG/M metagenome (GOLD analysis project Ga0075152, IMG submission 70964) | Wastewater effluent complex algal communities from Wisconsin, to seasonally profile nutrient transformation and Carbon sequestration -... | ecosystem: Engineered > WWTP > Effluent > Algae...
GGCTATTTATACAAACGCCTGTTTGTTGGAAAACGACAAACAAGTTTGCACGAAAACGACAAACAAGTTTGCACAAATTCAGCAAACAAGTTTGTAGAAATCCAGCAAACAAGTTTGTCGGAAAACGACAGCAATAAAGAACTAATATATAAAGAACTAAATAACAAAAACAAAAAACAAGAACTAAAAGAAGAGGAAGACGCGAATTTTGCAAATTCGCTACCCACCCCCAAAGTTTCAGTTTCTAAAAAATCAAAAAATTGGTTTAGCGCTGAAAAAGTGCAAGAAATTGTTTTTGGGCTTATTCAAAGATTTTACCCAAACCAACAAAAAGGCTGGGGCGATTTATTGAATGAATATTTTAACAAAATAAAAAGCGCAAAAACGAAAAGCAAAAACGCAGATACGTTTTTAAAAACAGTCGCGCAAGACGCGGAGCGGTTTTTGGGATACTGTAGCGGTGCGCAAATTGCAGATAATACAATCGTGCTTTATTTAGAGCTTGCAACCGAAAGAACCTATACAAGCCTAACCAAGTGGGGGGATTATGCAAGCAAGTTGAAAGAACTACAAAATACCGCCCTAAAAGAGGTGCAGGCAGGTGTAACGACCGTGCAGGATTTTAGATTTAATGATGCGCGATATTTTAATTATTTTATAGCAAGCATTTTGACCCCATTCAAAAAAATGGGTACAGTGCAAGCGGGTATGGACGCTGAAAAATCCCAAAAGGCGCAATTTGCTTTGTTGGTTTCGCATCTTAGTACAGATGTTCCCACTTTTGGAAGTGAGCTAAAACACATAACCGCCTGCTTAGAGCGCGAGATAATCAACCACAAAAACACGGGGCAAAAACAGCAAAAAGACTTTGATTTTTGGTTGAAAAATAAAGGCTGGGAAAAATTCCCCGCAAAAGCCCCAAAATCCGCCCCCATAGCACCGCAAACCCCAAAAGCTGAACCAATATACCAAATCCCCGAAAAAGCGCAAATAAGCGAAAATAAACAGCCTTTGCCCGCGCCCGTTTCAGTTCTGATTTCTGTTAGCCCAATTCGTGAATATTTGCCTGAATGGCTGCCTGGCATTTCTTATAAGTTCTTTGTAGATGATTTGGTTAAAAAGACCAAAACTAAGGCGGGGGGCTTTGTTTATACAATGATAGCGGAAGGGGTAAGTTGTGGGGAAACTTTTTTAGAGTGGCTCAAATCAAATATTAAGGGCTACCCCGTTGATTCTGAACTAATTAACAACAAAATGTTTGATGTTTGGAACACCTTAGAAACTCAAATTAAAAAAGCCAAAACCGCCTAATCTATGAGCAACCTATTCAACGCCCAACCCGCTAAACTATTGGTTTGGGCGCAACCGCAAGAACTAACCCTTTGGCAGTATGCGGAATTATTCCTTTGCAGCCTATACCGTTACCAAACCCACGCAGGGGATTTTTACGCTACTTTACACTCGGCACACGTGCGCACGCAAAGCGACTTTCTGAATTGGTTAGAGGCGAACACCGAAAACTTTCCCATAACCAACAAAAATGCGATTGCTAAATTTTGCGAATTTTGGCAGGAGGTTTTAGAGGGAATAGAATACACGCCCCCGCCCATTGAACAAATTGTATATTTTCCCGATTTTAGCCTAAGCCGAAAGAAACAGTTTTTAAAAGGTTTGTTTGCGCTTACCCAACGAAAGGGGGATAAAGTGCTGGACTTTGTGGGTATCCTCAAAGACCGCCAAATTAACACGGCAGACGATTTTTGTATTTACCTGTGGGAGGTGTGTTTGGGGTTTCCTGTGGAAGCAAATAACCCCAAATTGTGGATAGAATACCGCGAGATTTGGGAAACGCAATTAAGCGCAAAAGTTTTAAATTAAATGCAACCTTTCAACCCCCGCATTCGTATGATAAGCATATCCATAAGGCGCGGATATTAAAACAAACTTACAAAATGGAACCGATTAACACACCGATTGATTTAGATGGTCTTTTTTGGCGAAAAAATGCCGAGCGCATTTGTCAAATAAAAGACCGCATCTTTAACAAAAATCTACCCGATAGATTAAAAGAAATAGCCCAACCCTTTCAGGAGGTGGCGGAAAAAATATGTAGTTTGCTTCCCGCAAATCGCGACACTATACTTGCTTTAGAAGCCTTAGAGGCAGCAAAAGACGCGGCAGTCAGGGCAGCGCTTTAAGATTAGGTAATTTGTGAATTACTTTTTTGCAAGCAAATAGGCAGGCTCGCTGAACAGTGGGCTTGTTTTTCAAAAGCAACTTTTAAAAATGTGGTTATTTGACATCAAAGAAATGTAGCCCTACGTTTCTTTTTTTAATAGCCGAAAATAAAAATATTAAAATATTTTTAAAAAAGATGCTTAAAAATTTGGAGGTTCTGAAAAGTTGCCGTATCTTTGTATTGTCAAAGAAACACACACATTAAAAAAGTTATTTGAAATTATGGAAAAAGTCGTTAAAAACGGACTTGTAATAACCTCCGTACAAGAGGCGCAAGTTCAACTACAAAACGGGCTTAAAAATGGGGATAAGGATTTGTTAAAACAAGCCCTTTTGCATCTAAACCCCGAAGCCCTAAAAAACGCAAAATTGGTTACAAAATACCAAATGCACGCAGCAGCGTTTATGTCGCTTATTCAAAAGAATAGCAGTTTAGCAGCGTGTAGCGTCCAAAGTTTGGCGGGCGCGTTTTTAAGAACATTTGAGGCGGGCTTGAGCGTTTCGCCCGAAGCTCGCGAATGTTACGTTATCCCCCGACAGGGGCAAGCAGAAATACAAATCGGGTATGTAGCCTATACCACCCGCATAGCTGCTAAGGGCAGTTTTGTTGTTACGTCCGAAGTTGTTTTAGAGGGCGAATATTTTAAAGCCTTTACAACGGGCGGGAACGGGATAAAATTTGAGCATACAATAAGCCCTAACCGCAATAAATATACTCAAAAAATAGTAGGTGCTTACGCCCGATTATTGAACCAAAAAACGGGCGCATTTTTAGATTTTGCCTACCTAAGTGAGGCGGAATTAAATAACCTTAGATTGCGAAATACTTACCAAAAGAACGCATCTAAAACCCAATCGGCAGGCGCAAAAAAGGGCGCGTGGGAAACAGACGAAGCAGCAATGAGCCAAGCAAAGGCGATTAAGCAGCTTGTTTTGAGAAGCACAGGGTGCTTAGAATTAACCGCCTTAGATGAACAGGTTTTTGTTCAAGACCTAAGCGGTGAGCTTGAAACGGTTGCGTATCAAGCGGACGCGGAAACAATAGATGCGGAAATAGATACAAGTGGGCAAATATTAAACGAATGTTTGGCACTTTTGGGCAAATGGGAACAAGAACAAGACCCCGCCCAAAAAGATGCTATTCGCAAAGCCTTTTTAGAGCTTGCATCAACGAATACGGCACACATAAGCACCGAAACGCAAAGCGAAATAAAGATTATGTACGCCAAAATGCCCCGCCAAATAACCGCCTAATATGCAAATAATAAACACTCAAAGCCCTGAAAGTCAAGCACTTTTGGGGCAAATTGTGGATAACACCCTACCACTTAGCTATTCATCAATTAAACGGCTATTAGATAGCCCGTATCGGTTTTTTGAGCATAAGCTAACCCCGCCAACCGAAACCAACCCTTTAATGTTGGGCAAGTTGTTTGATGAGGTTATTTTGGCAAACGAACACACAAAAGACCGCATTTTGATAGCCCCGAAAGACGCAAACGGAAACGAGCTAAACGGGAATACAAAAGCGTTTCAGCAACTCAAAGAACAGGCAGCGGCAGCGAATAAATTATTAGTTCGTGAAGCTGATTATCAAGATGCTGAAATTATCTACAATCGGCTAAAAATGGGAATAGGCAGAAGCATTATAATAAATGCCCTATTTGACCCAACCACGCAAAGGAAACACGCATTTACAACGACCGCGCATTTTAAGGATATTGAGGGCGAAAGTTTTACAATTCCTTTGCGGGGTGAGTTAGATGCGTATGCGCCCGATTATGATATGATAATTGACCTAAAAAGTAGCTCACGGGCTAAGTTTTATGGGTACGCACGGGAATTTGAAGCCCTTAATTATGATTTGCAGGGCGCTGTTTATGCTTACGCCAAATTTGGCGCACACCAAGCAAGCACGGGCGCGTATGAATTTGCCCACATATTGATTGATTCAAACGCGGGAGATTTTGAGTTATACGAAATCCCCCCACATAGAAAAAGGCACGGTTACGAGCTTTTTAAAGCGGGTATCGCAATATATAGAGAAATTCAAATTAAGCTGCAAATTTTTGGACAGGAGCTTTTTGAAGATTATTGCAAGTTTCAGCCAAATTTTAATTCTAAAATACTTTATTAACCAACGGGCGGGCAACCGCCCTATTTTCAAACACAATGCAAAGGAAAAAATATACAATCACATACGAGCGTGAGCACGCAGGCGCACCACTCAAACAAGTCAAAACAAACGTAAAATTAGAAGCGCCTATTTTGGAACAGTTGCGGGTTACACTTAGCCTGTTAGGGTTTGCCACAAAAGACTTAAATAAAAGTTTTGCTAAGGATTTAAGCGCACGGGTAAGCACGCAGGAACAAATAGACGCTTTTAACGAATGCCCGATTAGCGGAGACCTTTTTAATTTTCATATGAAAAAGATTGAAAAGCAAGGGTATTCCAAAATCACGGCTAAGAAAATGCGCGATTTAACGAACTTTCTCGCAAAATACGGGGGATACGACCAAAAGGGCTACAAAGTGCAACCTAAGCCCCGAAACAACGCAAAAGCGGGCAAACAAAAGCCTAAGCCAACCCACAGCACCAAAACAATAGCACCCGAAGCGGTTGGCGCGTACTTGGAAAAGATACAAACATTTGGAAATCCCTTTTTTGCACGAATGTTTGAGTTAAAGGATATGTTTTACATAACCGAAAAACTCAAAAAGGCAAAGGAACAGAATACAAATTTGGTGGTTGCAAGTGTTTGGTATGAGCGTTTGCAAATTATTTACAATTACAATCCCCAAACAAATGAGTAGTTTCTTTGAAAGTTGCCTATTTCTTATCGGGCTAATGTTTGCGGTGAGGGTGTTATTCCTGCCGATTGAAAATTTATTATCTAACAATTCTAAACCTAAGCGGAAAGCACGATAATCAATGTTTGACGCGCTAATTATAGCCCTTGTAGTGGGGCTTTTTTCTGAATATTTTTAACCGCCCAAACGGGCACAAATAACAAATAAAATGCAATTTACAGAAACAACAAAAGGTTTTTTTGAAGACAAAAGCTGCATATATGCAGTAAGTTATTGGACGATGAATCCAAATGCACCAAAACCCGAAGCCTTAAAAAACTTTAACTGCCCGAATATAAAAGTACAAAAAGAGGGCGCGGAGGCTTTGTTGGGGTTTTCAATTTGGGTTTTTGATAATTATATACGAAAAAATCCCGTTTTTGCAATGCGTGCCGCTCGAGTAAAACACGCGATAGACTCGTGGATAAAGGCGGAGTTATGTGCTGTAACAAGCATAAATACGCGCGACTTTCTTTGGTTTTTGGCAAACTCAATAGAAACACTTGGAAAGGTTTTGGGTAATGGCGGAGACCTTTTTAGTGATAGCACTATGCGGGCAATATTTGTTAGTGGTTGGAAGCCCTGTTTTGATAAAATGCACACAAAATCACAAAAGGGCTAATATGCTATCCAACCTAATCCACTTTCTAATATTCGTATTCGTCCCGCTTGTGCTAATTATAGCGGGGTTCGTTTATCTCTTTCTTTTGCAGGTAAAATATCGGATAGACCGCACGGTTAAAGGTGCAGCAGAATTTGACCAATATTTAAAAGAACAACAAACAAACGACACAAACAAATGACTATCAATTTTCGCATTCTTTCAAAAGTGCAGGCAGATTACTGTCAAGAACTTTTAGATTCAATCCCCGCCAAGCGTCTTGAGATTATTCAAGCTGCTATGATTGACCACATAGCGGATAGACCGCGAGGGAAACAGCCAACCGCATTAAAAACAATAATGCGCATAGATACTGAAACCCAAGAACTTGTAACCGCAACCTATAAAATGGTTGGCAGATTGGGCGGTAAAAAAACTTGCTATAAATTATTTGACAATAAAGAGGATTTTATGAATTATATCCGCCAAGAATACGCGGATTATTATATCCTTTATAAGTCGGGTTCGGAATACACCCTATACCCCGCACTAAACCCCACAAAATAACAACACAAACAAACTTTAAACAAATGCCAACAAACAACCAATACGGGGGATATTCCGCACAAGATGCTGAATATTCCCACATCACGGGCGAATACAAAGAACAGGCAAGCATAGCCTACGAACTCAAAGAGGATACCCGCAAAACGACCGCCCAAATTACAAGAACTTGTTTTTGGATTAGCACGGTTGCCTCTACCGTTTCCGCGTCTGCAATGCTTTGGAATGCAACCTATAATCCCAACGCTATCGCCGACGGAACGATTTTATACTACGGCTTAATGTCTTTGGTTTTTGGCGCGTCCGCTATCGCTTGCCACACGGTAGATTTTAGGCTGATAGACAAAAACCTCAAATGGGGTGTTTCTCTTGTTGCAGCACGGTTTTTTTACGGACGTTTGCAGCCCCAACAATACGTGCAAATGATTCAGTTTTTGTTCTTGGGGTTTGCAGGGGTAGCCTTTACGACCTTTACGTCTTATATGGGCGCTAAAGAAATCGGAAAGGCAATTATCAAGGACGCAAAACCTAAAACCGTAACAAGCGCACTTGCCGACCTTAGAAAGGAACATCAAAGCACTACCCTGCAATTATCCGCCCCGATTATGAAAAAGTTAGAGGGCTTGGATAGAGATTATAAATTAGCGGTTGAGCGCAAACTCGGCAAAAACTTAGCTAAGGATTATCTTAAGGGTAACGGTTGGGCAAAGGGTGAGGCGGAATTACTCGGTATCGCTACAGTAGAAAAAGAGTTTGAAGCTAAGCGTAAAAACTTTGATGCTGAATTAGCAACTATCCAAAAAAAGGCAGGCGCTGAATTAGAGGCAGATGAAAAGCTAATAACTAAGGCTACCCAAACGGATAACATAGCGCAATTTGAGAGTGCGGATTTGGGCAAAGATTTTCTATTTTGGGTTGGTCTTATCGGAACATTATCGGCTATCCTTTTGACCGTTACCGAAGCAATCCAAACTGTAGGCTATCAATACGCCAAAGACGCGAAAGCCTTTCGGGAACAAAGATTGAACCCGCGCCCAAAGCGATAAGCCCCGCATCTCCTATTGATGAAAACGAGTTTGCGGGGCAAATGTCCGAAACGCAAATGTCCCCTACTCCGCCTATTTTTGCGGTAAAAAAGCCCGAAAAACACGGGGGAGAGGGGCAAAACGGGACAAAATTGTCTTTTTTCGGACAAAAGGCGGACAAAATAGGACAAAATCTAAGCCCCATAATAGGACAAACGGCAGGCGAAAAAGACGCATCTGATAATGTCTTTCACTTTGAGCTACACGAGGAGCCGAAAAATGTAGAGCAAAGGAGGGCGGAACTCGCAAACAAATTAGAGCAGGTTCAGACCTCTATAGCAAACGCACAGCGCCAACTTAGCGAATGTCCGGCAACTATTAAAACGGCAAAAGAGGCGCTTGCAAAGGCTATACAAAGGGGTTCAAAAAGCACGACCTTAGAAAAGAATAAGCAGCGCGTATTGAACGAGGAGGCACGCCAAAAGGAACTCACCCAACGCTTGCACGAACTCCAAACCAAAGAAACCAATTTATTAACACAACTACAGCCGTAATATGAATATATTTTATTCCCTTGTGGGGTGTATTGGTTTCGTTGTTGGCGTGCTGTATAGCGCACAATTTGGCGGGCTTGTTATCCTTGTGGGACTTTGCGCAATTTGGGGTTTTGCCCCGCCCGCATCTGATTTGGATTTGCGGAAACCAAAAGCAAGCCCCCCTAATCGTGGGGGGCATCAATCCGATTTTACTAATCAAAATTAAACTAATTATGAAGCTACAATCAGATGAAGCCCTGAAAATTAAAGAGCTTTTATTTACTCAATCGCCCGAAAATATTGAGCTTGCGGCTCAAATATGTAAAGGACTTCGCGTTGGACAGGGGACTTTTTTAAAAAAATATGTTTTAGAATGTAATATGTTCCCCCTTTTTCTTTGCAAATCGCCAGCCAATAGGGTTTTTAGTGCTTTTTTAGATTTCAAAGCTTTTAGTTGTTTTAAAATTTGTGGGCATAAGTTTGATTTATCGCTTATCCCGCCATTACAAAGCATAAAAACCTTTGCAGCAATCGAGAGTAATATTGGGCAAAGCTTTAAAGGAATGCCATGTTTGCCAAATCTTGAGAGCATACACATTAGCTTTTGCAAAGCCCCCCTATCTCTTGAAGGGATGCCATTTTTCCCAAAACTAAAAGAAGTTGTCTTTTACCATTCAAAAATAACTTCTTTGAAGGGGTTGCCCATTATTCGCGAATTAAAGATACACGGGCAAAATAGCTTGAGCCTTGAAAAGCGCAAATACAAAGCATATACAAAAATAGCTTACGGCATCAAGCCCCTTTTGAGTGGCATCGCAAACGCGCACGCCCCGTTAATTTACGAATACCCTGTTCAATTTTGGGACGCGCAACACCCGCTAATAAAAAGCACCCTTGCATTTTATTTTTAGCTTTTTAAAACAAATTAATTATGAAACAAATTTTTTTAAAAGAGTGCTCAATAGATTGGAACGCGGCACGCAAAGAGTTTAAAAAAGCATCTGAACCCGACCAAAAGGGCTGGAAGCTTTCGGATAGCCTTGAGATAATCAAACACGATTGTTTGTATTATCCCAAAAGCTACGGCAACACGCTTAATAAAAGCGATAAAGGTTCTTGTGAATCACTTGAGGGATATAAAGGCTATAAGTCGCGACGCTACGCCTTTGAGGCTGCTGTGGCTGAATTAGACCCTATAAATGGAGTGTCTGTATATTTTGATGTAACAATTTTTGCATAGCCAAAATAATAGCCAAAATGCCCGAACACATTCACCCAACCGCAAACGCGCTTTTATATTTTCATATAGAGAGCGTACATAAGCAAACACTTGCACGCTATCCTTTTGAGGTTTCAAAAACCAAAAATGCAAAATGGAAAAGCCCTGCAAATTTGACCGTACCCGCCAAAACTATAGCATTTGGGGCTTGTATGCCAAATTGCTTAGATGAGCTTAAAGCTGAAGTTTTTGGGGCTATTGTTGCAAATTATAGCGCCTTGTACCAACACGATTATAGCGAAAGTTTTTATTATACAGTTGTTCCCGAAAAAATTGTTTGGCAAAACACCAAAGGCGAACACGAAATATATATTTTTAACCAACCATAACAAATCCAACAAATGAAACAAACAATCAGCCCATTAGCGCAAGAAATTGCAAAAGCAATTCAAAATCAACCGAAACCCGCAAAGATGTCTTTGCAAGACTATTATATTTCGGTTGCACGCGAGAAGCAAAAAAGCCTTAATTTTTACTCAGCCCAAACTGCTATAACCGCAATACGAAACGGTGAAACCAAATCTTTGTGTATCGCGGTCGTTATCAACAACGCGTTTGTGTTTTTAGACGCAAAAACACCAGCTAATATTACAGATGTGCAGGGCAAGCAACTAATCGCGCTAAAAATGCAAGTTAGAACGCTTATCGCCGATGTTGTCCGCGCATTTGTGGAAACACCCGAAACAACCGAAAAGGGCGTACCCGAAACCGTTGCTAATCAAATCTTTGATAGTGTAGCGCGGTTGAATTCGTTCCTTTTACAGGAAGATGTGGCTTAATCATTCACGCCAAACGGTTGCTTTTGTAGCCGTTTGGTTTTTCTTTACTCAAAACAAACAAATAAATGATTTCACAAACTTTTAATGAGGATTGCATGGAGCTTATGGCTCGCTATCCCGATAAGCATTTTGATTTAGCGGTAGTCGACCCGCCTTATGGGATAGATGTCGTTAATAAAACATATAAAAACAGGGGCGGTTATCTCAATCCACACGAAAAATATCCAGTCAAAAAAGCTACGCACGCAATGAAAGAATGGGACAATGCCCGCCCGAGCGCGGAATATTGGAAAGAATTGTTTAGGGTTAGCAAAAATCAAATTGTTTGGGGCGCAAATTATTTTACCGACTTTCTGCCCGTGTCGCGCGGTTGGATTTTTTGGGATAAAGATGTTAGTGGATGCGCTTCAAAGGGTGAGCTTGCTTGGACATCTTTCTCTTTTGCCTTGAAAAAGGTTTTTTATGTTTGGGACGGAATGCGTCAAGGGCAAAACGTTGGCAGCGCCCAGCCTAAGGGCGGAAACCATAAACAGGGAAACCCCTGCGGTTTAGAGGTGCGCCAACACCCAACCCAAAAACCAATACCTTTATATGATTGGATTTATAGCGAATTTGCCAAACCAAACGACCTAATTTTAGATACCCACTTAGGTAGCGGTTCAAGTAGAATTGCAGCCAACAAAGCGGGCTTAGATTTTATCGGGTGCGAATTAGACAAGGAGTATTTTGATGCAGCCGAGAAAAGATACCAAAACTTTGTTTCTCAAACCCGCATGTTTTAATCAGCCAAACAACAAACAAATGAAACTAACAAAAGAGCGCCAAAAGGAAACGGGCGCATTTTATACGCCTAAAATTTGGGCGGACTTAGCGGTGGAATATATGCGCAATTTTGTACCAAATTTGGAGGCTTTTACATTTTACGACCCTGCGGCAGGAGAGGGCGCGATTTTGGACGCCTTGCCCGCAAATTGCACCAAAATAGCAAGTACTCTTGAGGCTGAAGATGTAGAAATTCTTAAGGCAAAGGGCTATTTAGATGCTTTTCAGTTTGATTTTTTGGATGGCAGTTTGGATATTTGGGATTTACACGGGGATTTTGGGGATATAAAGCCAACAAGATGTTTGGCTAAAGCCCTAATGGAACCCGAAAAACTAATTGTTTTCACCAACCCGCCATACGTTGATTTGCCCGCGTCGCACTTATCGTATGCGAAAACGAAATATAAGACAAACGACGCCACAGCCCTGTTTTATTACCGAATAGTCAAAGAAATAAAGCCGTTTTTATTGTGCGGGTTTAATAAACTCAATCTTTTGCAGTCGGCAAATTCGCACAAATTTAGGCAGGAATTAAAGTTTGGCGAAAGAATTCAAGTTATACCCAAGCCAATTTTTTTAAGCCCCTCTAAAAGTTGGGGGTTAAAGGGTAATTTCCCTATAGCCTTTAATATGATGCTTGGTTTTGATATATTTTAATTGCAGCCAAACCGTGTCAAATTGTCGCGGTTTGGTTTTTTTATGCTAACTTTTTGGCGGTTTGTACGTTTGTTTATATATTTGCAGAAATAAAAACCGTAAAATAGCCCCAAACGCTGACAAAATCTTACAAAATGAGCAAAATCCCCCAACAATCCGAAGTTATAAAAGCCTATATAGAGGCTAACGGGCACGTGGGCAGGGCTTGTAAGGTCGCGGGCATAAGCAGGGAAACCTTTTACGAATGGAAACGAACAGACCCCGCTTTTTTGCAGAAGCTAACAGATGCGGAAGAGCAGGCAGAAGAGGTTAAGCTGCAATTTGCCCTAAGTTTTCTAACCAAAGAATTGAAAAAAGAGTACAAAGGCAGAAGCAACAACGAATACAGAATGAAAGACAGCGATTTGCTTAGCTTTATCAAAACTCAAATTCAGCTCACCAAAAAGGGCAAACAGATGCTTGGGGTTGTGCCAGCCCCAACTACAGCCGAAACCCCCGATGTAGTTGCTATAACTAAAATTTTGCAGGCGCAAGCCGAAAAAGCTATAAACGAAACTCCAGCACCCTATACAGACGACGGAACCGAAAATGATACTAACAAGGATAGCTATTGAAACCATTAATTGGTTAAAGGGGCAGGTAGAGGCGATACAAAGGAATGAGATAACCCCCTTTCCTTATTTTGCTAATCAAGGCGGTACAAGTGCGGGTAAAACGGTTGGCATCTTGTACGGCTTTTTTCTGTTCCTAACTACAGAAATAAACCCCGAAACAGGCAAACTGTACGAGTTTAAAATCGGCATTTGCGGGGTTAATTTGAAGCACCTAAAAAACGGTGCAATGCAGGATTTAGAAAACATACTAAGCGCCCATTATCCAAATTGGGAAACAGGCAGAAATAAGCAAGACTATTCTTACAATGTGGGGTTATCTACCTTTCACTTTTTGGCTATGGATACAAACAAGTCATTAGGTGTTAAGTGGGATATTATCCTAATAAACGAGGCGAATAAATCCGCAAGTTACGATATAGCAGAAGCCCTAAAAATGCGGTCTATGTACGGGGTAGCAATGGATTGGAACCCAACAAGTGCCTTTTGGTTTCACGCCAAAATCCGAAACAAAACCCTATACCCCGAAATATACGAACGGGTTAAATTTTGTAGATGGACGTATGAGCATAACCCCACAATTAGCGAAGATAGAAAGCATACGCTTATAAGCTATGCAACTACAGACCCCGAAAAGTACCGCGTTTATACATTAGGGCTTACGGGTAATCAATCGGGGCAGGTGTTTAAAAATGTGGATTGGGTGCGCTATATGCCCACAGAATACGATATAGAAGTGTATGGGTTAGATTGGGGCGGTAGAAGTGCAGAGAACGACCCTACCGCAATTTGTAGGGTTTGTTTCGTACAGAATGCGGAATTAAAAGAGGGCGTATTTGGCGGGGCTATTTTCTGCCAAGAAATATACTACGGACACGGGGGGTATTCAGAAATTGCAGATGTTTTGTTTGAATCCAACGGGAACGATAAAGTGTATGTAGTTTGCGACCATAATACCCAAATGCAAACGGAATTGCAAATACGGCTAAAAGAGCTGTATCGGGGCAAATCGGGGCGCATCACCTTAGCTAAGGCAGAAAAACAGGCGGGCAGTATAGCGGACGGAATTAACTTTGTAAATGATTTCGGACGGGTTTTTATAACTGCCGATTCCACAAATTGGCGGAAGGAGTCCGAAAACTATATTTATAAGGAAAATTCAGCCGGCAAAAATCTACCCATTGATAAACATAACCACTTATGGGACGCGCTTAGGTATGCGGTAATGAGTGAGGAGTTTATGAATAGGTATAAAAAACTTTTGAAAAAGAATTTACAAACCAAATTTTAAAACCAAATGAAAGAACAAAATCAGCCCGAATATACAGGCTTGTTTGATGCGGGTATTGTAGTGCTCAAAGAATGCGAGGCTAAACTCAAAGAACTTGCAAAGGCTTTGCCCTATAAGGTTCAACCGCATTTCTTGGAAACCTTTAACCGCCTATTTGTGGCGGGTGTTCAAGGCATCTACACTAATCGGGTATTATTGCGCGACTTGCCCGCACACCGAGCGAATGAGCAGGTTTTTGCCGAGCATCACACCGCAAGCATTTTGTTGGAAAATAAGATTTTGCTTGATTTTGACGCGATTGTAAATGATTTGGGCAACACTGAATTAGAAAACGGTGGGCGCACGGCTGAATTAACGGAAATTCAAGAGGCACTTAGCAAATCGGGCGCACGCTCAAAGGACGCGAAAGAAAAGGACGCGCGCGGCATTAACTTAAAAGAGTTGCTACAAAAGGGGGCGGAAAAAATCGCCAAATTGCGCGAGTGGATAGCCCAAAACGCAGATAAGGTTTTGCAGGCTATTGAAAAGGCGCAGGCGGCTGGCGAAAAGATTTGGGCGCTAATACAAAGCAAGTTTAAAGATGCGCGGCTAACAATGTTTTGGATTAAAAATATTACAGAGGGCAAATTTGATGCAAGCACTATGCCCTTTTATACCGAAATTTACGCCCCCACCGCCGAGATGATTGCCAATATAAACGAAATCAAAAACGGCACAGCAGAAGACCTGCCAACCCAAACGGCAGAATAGCCAACCCCACAGGGCGGGCAACCGCCCTATTTAAACAAACCAACAAACAAGCAAATGATTATACTCAATATCCGCCAATACAACCAACCAATAAGAATACCAACAAGCCTTTTAGAGGTTCCTATATGTAAAACGATAGCCTTTCTTTCGGGCTTGTCTGATGACTTAAAGATGCCCAACGCTAAGGATTATCCACTTGATGAACTTGATTTAGAAATGGGATTATCTGAAAGTCCCGATTATACCCAAAAACTAACCGTTTGGCAGATGCAAGTTTTGCAGCTATTCACAGGGGTAGATGCGCATATTTGGGAGAATGCTACGATTGTAGACGCGGATAATGAGCAGGTCGGGGTTTCAGCCTTTTGTTTCGGTTGGGTGCAAATTGCGCCCGTGTTGTCTCAAATGATAGCCTTTCATAATTCCGAGATAGCAAAAGCACCGCTCAGCCACTACACCTGGAACGGCAAAAAATACTATGTGCGGGAAAGGGCGGAAGAGTTAATAAGCGCCCATTACATTATCGCCCACAGCTATATGACCCGCGCGTTCAAAAAGACCAATAGCGGTGATTTGCGGGGCTTTTACGGGCTTTTGGCGGTGTTCCTGCAAACTGAAAGCGAATACAACAACAAGCAAGCCGAACCGCTAAACGAAGCCGAGCTAATCCAACGCGCAAAGATGTTTGAACAATTCCCTACAGAATACGCCTTTGAGGTGGCTTTTTTTTTAAACAAGAAGCTGCAAAAATTGAACGAAACTACCCAAATACTTTTAGCGCATCAACGGGTGGCGGAGCTACACAAGCCCAAAAGGAACTAATACAACGCTTTACGGTTTGGGGGGTGTTTATTAGAACCCTTGCTAATACGGGGCAGTATCAGCCAACCCCCGCACTTTATAGAATGCTTGGTAAAAACGTGCCTACGGTAACGGCTATTGATGCGGTAGAATACACGCCCATATCCCAAACGCTAAGGCACTACGAATATATTTTAGCCCAAAATAAAGCAAACGCCTCACAAAATGATAATACCTAATTCGCCCACGCTATTCCTATCTAATCTATTTGCGGATATAAGCCAAAAGCTAAGTACTCCAGCATCTTATAGGGCGTTTGAAACATACGACCGCGCTTTTATTCCCACACCCACAAAAGTTAATCCCCCAAAAACAGGAAGAACAGAGGGTTATCCGCGCATCTTGTGGGTATCCCCGCTAAGGGTTAGAATGGGCGCTACAGATACAGACAGAAACCACAAATACAGCGTATCCCTTTATTGGGTAGCAGATCAACTGTTTTTTATAGACCGCGCCACACAGCAAGCTAATATGAATGCCGAGCGCACAGCCTTTGCCTTTGAGGCTATGAATGAGTTTTTGCAGTTGCTTAGGAGTTATAAAAGCTCAAACATAAACACGGGCGCACCGGGTAAAATTGTGCAGGTGCTTAATTCTGAAGAGATAGAGGTGGAAAGTGTAGAGGCTGGAAAGGGCGCGACTTTTACGACTGCCGAGCTAAGATTAGAAATAAAGATTGCGCCTATTTGTTACCCTGCCAAATTGTTGCTTGCTGACCCTATCGCGCCCATTTTACAGCCAACCCCGCCCGTTACCCCTATAACCGTTGGAACGCTTCCGCAAGGTGAAGACCTTTTAGACTTCCGCCAAAATATTTAGATATGAATAACGCCCAAAAATTTGAGCAATTCGCCACAAATATAGGCGCATTGG
>Ga0075152_10001743_pt1 | contig 15729 bp, 14 predicted proteins | sample JI61114C2DNA_FD_70964 | JGI IMG/M metagenome (GOLD analysis project Ga0075152, IMG submission 70964) | Wastewater effluent complex algal communities from Wisconsin, to seasonally profile nutrient transformation and Carbon sequestration -... | ecosystem: Engineered > WWTP > Effluent > Algae...
CTCAGACATATAAAAAAATACACCGAAGTAAAGATTACCTTGTATCATATCTTTTTTCCTGCGTTCTTAAATACAATAACGAAGAAATATTTTTTGGGCCGGGCAGTTGAATATGAATTGAACTTTGTTGCGTCGCACACTTTTACTGTATAACAATTTTCAGCTTCCTGCAGCCGGGCAAACCTTATAAAAATCAATTGCAGTTTTTTAATGCGTATCCGTCATTTAAAATAAATATTTTGTTTACCAACAGCATTACTACTATCGCCTACGGTTGTGTCATCTTGATTCCGGTTCATCGGAACTCCCTTTTACGTTCTATAATTTTAATTGGGTATAGAATAGTGCAGTCCATTCGCTTTGGTAAAAGCTGCTCTAATTTACAAAGCACAAGAGTGCGTCCCGATAAGGCATGCGGAATTTATGAACGCAAGGAACGGTGAAGAAAAATTTAGTGCCGGGCCCAAAAAATTAATACACAATCTCCTTTCCATTTACCGATAAGACCAGCTCTTTTTTCTCCGATGCTTCTACCCGGCCAATAATTTTTGCTTCAATATTAAAAGCAATTGCGGTATCAATCATTTTTTGTGCGGCGGTTTCTTTGGTAAATATTTCAAGGCGGTGGCCCATATTAAAAACCTGGTACATTTCGCGGTCATCGGAGCCGGAATTTTCCTGTATTATTTTGAAGATTTGCGGCGCCTGGAAAAGGTTATCTTTTATAATTTTTAGCGGGCCAGGTAAATATTTCATGCACTTGGTTTGTCCGCCGCCGCTGCAGTGTATTACGCCGTGCATATCGCTGAAATTCGCTTCAAGCAACACTTTCATTAATGGGGCATAAGTTCGGGTGGGGCTGAGGAGGAGTTTACCAATAGTCGTTTGCAGTTTGTGGTTTGTGGTTTGCAGTTCAATCGCATCGGTCATTTTATTTTTACCGATGTACACCACTTCTTCATTCAGTTTGGGCTCAAAAGTCTCGGGGTATTTTTCTGCGTAATATTTGCTTAGTACATCGTGCCTGGCACTTGTTAAACCATTGCTGCCGAGACCGCTGTTGTATTCTGTTTCATAAGTTGACTGGCCGGAACTTGAAAAACCAACAATCACATCGCCGGGTTTAATATTATTGTTGGTAATGATTTTATTTTTTGGCCAGCGTGCCGTCATGGTGCCGTTTACGGCAATCGTTCTTACCACATCGCCTACATCCGCAGTTTCGCCGCCGAGGTAATGAATGTTTACGCCAAAGCTTTTAAGTTCGTTAAAAAAATCCTGTGTGCCGTTGATTACCTGCTCCAAAACTTGGCCTGGAATAACGGATTTATTCCTGTCAACCGTGCTGGAGAATAAAATATTATCGTACACGCCAACGCATAAAAGATCGTCGAGGTTCATTGCTACTGCATCTTGTGCAATGCCTTTCCAAACGCTGATGTCGCCGGTTTCTTTCCAGTACAGGTAGGCCAAAATACTTTTGGTGCCTGCGCCATCTGCGTGCATGATATTTATCCAGTCTGCATCGCCGCCAATAAAATCGGGGTACATTTTGCAAAAGGCATGTTCATATAAACCCTGGTCGAGCTTTTGAATAGCCGCATGAACTTCTTCTTTTTGTGCAGAAACACCTCTTTTTGAATATAATGACATAAGGCTCCGCCCCTGTGGGCAAGTTTAAATTGAAAAATAATTGCTGCAAAAGTAAGTGATGGATTGGTAAGCCATCATTGAATTTATACTTTGCACAGTATGGTTTTATGCATAAAAGTTAAGTTGCCTGAACCATGCTGAATAAAGGACAAAGCGTACAAGGGAGTGACACAACGATGCTTAATAGCAGTAATGTAGTTCGGCTCCGCTCACTACTTAGTTCAAAAAAAATAATCTGGCATAACCTGTTGTGGCCATTCAGGGTTTTTATCATGCTTTCAGTATAGATTATTTGGCTTTAGGGTAAGGGTCTTATATTTGCTGCACTGTATGCAAATTCACCGGAACATAAATAGTTTACCACAGTTTAAAAATGCGGTTGTAACCATCGGCGCATTTGATGGCGTACATACCGGCCACCAGCAAATACTTCTGCAGCTTATTGAAGAAGCCAATGCTATTAATGGTGAAACGGTGATCATTACTTTTCACCCGCACCCACGTAAACTGGTGGATGGCGGCAAACCGATCCAGATAATAAATACACTTTCTGAAAAGATTGAATTATTGCGGGCAAAAGGGATAGACCATTTGGTGGTGGTTCCTTTTGATGAGCCTTTTTGTAACCTTACTGCGGAGGAATATGTAAACCATTTCCTGTTCGAGAAATTTCATCCGCACACGGTTATTATTGGTTACGACCACCGTTTTGGTAAAGCAAGGCACGGCGATTATCATTTAATGGAAGATTATGGAAAAATGCTGGGCTTTGATGTAAAAGAAATTTCTGAACATATTTTAAACAAAGTAATTGTAAGCTCTACCAGGATACGCGAAGCATTACTGCAAAGCGATATTACAACTGCGAATAACTATTTGGGTTACGATTATTTTTTTGAAGGAACAGTAATTGAAGGAAATAAACTTGGCAGAACAATTGGCTACCCGACTGCCAATATTAAAATAGAAGAAGACGAGAAATTAATACCGGGCAACGGTGTGTATGCGGTGCGTGCAGCAATCAGCAATCAGCAATCAGCAATCAGCGAAGGTGGAAACAGCTCACAGCTCATAGCTCAAAGCTCACAGCTTTTTGTTGGTATGATGAATATTGGTATACGCCCAACTGTGGACGGAACAAAGCGCATGATAGAAGTAAATATTTTTGACTTTGATGAAGATATTTATGGCAAAACCCTGCGTGTATATACAAAACATTACCTGCGTGGCGAAGTAAAATTTGACGGGCTTGATGCTTTGAAACAACAGCTTACCACCGATAAAGCCGCAGTTATAAAATTGATTGGATAAAAACCGCCCAATTAGTTACGCCATTATTTTAACAACAAGCTCCTTCATCAGTTCTGCATCATCCGTTCCTGTGTCGTTTACACCAATGCCACGCAAATTATACTGGTGCAGTAAAAGGATTATTTTCTCAATTCCTGTATATCCGTAATTATTAATGGCTTGCATAGCGCTTTTTACTGCAAAAGGATTTTTAAAAATACCAAACAAAGCCTGCTCGCTCCTGCTCTCCAATCCAAAAGCTGCATATACTTTACTAAAGTAGCCGTACAATGTAGGGAGAATAAGCTGTATAGGGCCAGCCTTTGGATTAGACCCAAAATACTGGATAATGCGGATGGCTTTCGCAAGGTTTTTTTGGGCAATTGCATCCTGCAGTTCAAAAACATTGAACTCTTTACTTACGCCAATAAACGCTTCAATATCTTCTTCGGTAATATTTTTTCTGCCTTTAAGGTTTACAGAAAGTTTTTCCACCTCGTTGCGCAAACGGCTCAGGTCGTTGCCAATATGATCTACCAGCAATGCCTGCGATTTTTGATTGATGGTTAACCCATGCTGCCCCACCATTTGCGAAACCCATTCCGGCAATTGGTTATCGTATAATTTTTTGGTGGAGAAAAGTTCAGTTTTATTCTTCAACACCTTTGCAAAAGCGGTGCGGCCATCCACTTTTTTATCTTTGTAACTTACCACAAACACAGTGCTGGCAAGAGGTTTGGCAATATAGTTTTCCAGCTTTTCTATATCTTTCATGTGCTGGGCTTCCTTTAGTAAAACCACCTGGCGCTCTGCAAACATGGGGTAGCGCATACAGGCATTTACCACAGTTGCCCAGTCAGCATCGCGGCCATAAAAAACAGTGAGGTTAAAGCTGGCCTCTGCTTCATTCAAAATATGGTGTTCGGCATAGTCGGTAATGGTATCAATAAAATAAGGCTCCTCGCCTTCCAGCCAGTAAACCGGTTTAAAGGTTTTCTTTTTCCAATCACCTATTATTTTTTCAGCAGACATTGTGCAAATATAAAAGCTGGCATGTAGAGAAAATAAAGTTTAGAGAAAAGTTCAATTTTTTTGTATGTCATTATTTTCTGTGAACCAATGCAGGAAACGATAATACCAGCTAATCTTTTTATGGCATCCCGGTTGCGTCGCAAGCACTTTATCTGTATAGTATTGGGCAACTGTGGGCTGCGGTTGCAAAAGCCTGCTGATTTTTTGGCCGCTTTCCAATACTATTATGTTTTGTACTTCATTCAATCTGCGCTCATATAAAGCTCCATGGAATTACTAAGGCAAGAGTGTACAAAAGCCCTAAATTCAGGGCATGCCATCAAACCAAATGCCGCCAAAAAAAACCTTACAAACTATTGCAATCAGCCAACTTTGAAAAACTGCAAGTACATTTGCTGCATGAAACAATTTCTTACAAACATTTTTGAAGGACAGTCTTATGATGAGAAGAATTTTTTTCTTATAGCAGGTCCCTGCGTTGTAGAAAGCGAAGCACTTTTAACAGAAGTGGCAGATAAGGTTTATACCATTTGCAAAAGGCTGGGCATACCGTATGTTTTTAAAGCCAGTTACCGCAAAGCAAACAGAACAAGCGCCGCATCGTTTACCGGCCTTGGCGATGATACGGGTTTGAGTCTTTTAAAAAAGATAAAAGACACCTACGGCCTGCCCGTAACAAGCGATATACATGCACATGATGAAGCAGCAATTGCCGCGCAGTACGTTGATATTTTACAAATACCCGCTTTCCTCTGCAGGCAAACAGATCTGTTGGTTGCAGCCGCAGAAACAGGCAAAATTGTTAATGTAAAAAAAGGGCAGTTCCTCAGCGGGCCATCAATGAAATTTGCGGTGGAGAAAATACAAAATGCAGGCAACAGTAAAATTATGCTTACGGAAAGGGGTAACACTTTTGGCTACCAGGATCTCGTGGTTGATTACCGCAATATCCCCTGGATGAAGGAGCATGGCGCACCCGTTATTATGGATTGCACACACAGCCTGCAGCAGCCAAACCAAACAAGTGGCGTTACCGGGGGCAGCCCGCAATTGATTGGCACCATTGCAAAAGCCGCAATTGCAACAGGCGCAGATGGCTTGTTTATTGAAACCCACCCCAACCCTTCTGTTGCAAAAAGTGACGGGGCAAATATGCTGCGTTTAGATCTGCTTGAACCGTTGCTGGAGCAGTTGGTAAAAATACGCAAAGCTGTTATCTGATAAAGCATGGAAAGAGCTTTTTTTAAACATTTATCCGTTATTTATTAAAAATATTTTTGTTGACCAACTGCATTGCTAATGGCATCGCGTCTTGTGTCATCTTAATTCCGGTTCATTGGAACTCACTTGTGCTTTCAGAAAAATACTGAGCATTGTGCAAGCCCGTTTACAAAAAAAACAGGTTTTAACAGAAGCGCAACCAGCAGCAAAAAGCTATTTATTTTTTACAGCCGTACATGCGATAAAGGTTCTAGTTTTTTTGTTTCTTTTTCCTGCACAAGTTCACTGGGTAAAACGCCAAATTCTTTTTTAAAGCTTCCTGCAAAATGCCCCAGGTTAGTGTAGCCAACCATCATCCCAACTTCTTTAATGGCATATTTATCCTGGAGCAGCAATGCTTTTGCACGCATCATCCTGTTCTTTTGATAATATACATAAATTGGCATGCCATAAATAGTTTTAAAGTCTTTTTTTAGTTTGGTGGGGCTCATGGCAGCCGCTTTTGCCAGGGCAGTAATAGTTGGCGGCGCACCGGAATAATTTTTTATAAGTATAGATTCGACTTTTATCAAACGTGTTATTTCATCGTCCTTCATTTTAATTGCCTGCTTGTTTTTTTCAAGTTTTGCAAGGAACCCAATAATAAGTTTTTCTATCAGCAGCAGTACACGGGTACGTATAAAATTCAGCCGCAATGGGTGCTCAATTTTTTCTTTAATAAGTTCATCCATTAAATGCCTGTAATCACTGTCAATAAACTCAATATTGCGGCTTTTTAAAACCATGGAAAAATAGTTACTCAGGAACTTATCGGCGGCTTCACTGCCTATAAGGTTGGGAAGGAAATCATTGCCAAAAATTATTTTTACAGACCGTACCCTTGTATTTGCGGGATACTGCAATTTTGTATTCATTAATGAACTGGTAAGCAGTATGGCATTTTGTGTAGCATCGTAGTGATACTGCCCCGCCTTTTTAACGGCATCCGTACTAGTGTCGTTCAAGGATTCATTAAATTGAAGTATATAATACTGATGTGCAGGGGTGGCAACCCGGTGCATGGTTTGTTCTTCATAAAAAAGGTTATCAGTAATAAGTACAGAAAGCCCGTCTGTAAAGGTATAAGCTGCTAAATATCCCATACCGGTTTTTTCAGGTATGCGTATAAAATTATCAATCATAGGCACATTGTAGCTTGTGGCAACTGCCTGCAAAAGCTCCACATAGCTGTAACTGCTGTAATGTGTTTCTGTCATAGCGGCAATAGTTTAAGATATAGTAATATCCCCAGCGATCTGTTCAAATGTTTTATAGAAAGCTTTTGTAAACCCACTTGCATTTGAGTAACCTACTGCGCTGGCGGTTTCAAGTACAGAATGCTTTTTCGATAAAAGCATAGCCTTAGCCTTGTTCATCCGGTGTTTTTGATAATATTGGTTTACCGGCATTCCAAAAACCTGTTTAAATACTATTTTAAATTTAGACGGGCTCATTGCTGCAAGCCTTGCCAGTTGGGCTGTGGCAGGCGGTGGTTCTGAAAAATCTTTCAACAGTTCATGCTCTGCAATCCTTATAAACCGCAGTTCATCCGATGAAATTTTAAACCCGGCATTTTCATTTTTAATGCTTTTATACAGCTTCGAGAAAAACCGTTCCAGTATCAGCAATACCCGGTTCTCAACGATCATTTGCTCAAAATGCCTTTCAGGTTTAAAATACATCAGTTCACCCATCAGGCGTTTGTATTCCGCATCCATTACTTCGTACACCATAAGCGGCGATTTCAGTGTGAGATAACTTGAAAGTATTTCTCCAGCTTCTTCGTTTACAAAATATCTATCCAGCCAGTCTTTGCTCATCAAAATATTTACATGCCGTAAATGATTGTTGGCCGATGCCATATAAAACCATTCCTGCGTAGTCTTGCTAAAAAATACAGAACTGCGGGTAATACTGTCTGCACCGGTAGTTTCATCAAGCCTTAATACAAAGTATTCTTTATCCGATTTTTTGCGGTGAAAAAGCAGGCTTTCAAAAGTTGTATAATCATACACTGTAAGCTCCAGGCCGTTAATAAGCGTTAAAAGTTTTATGGTGCCATTACCTTTATCAGGAGTAAAATGAATAGTATTATCGGTAACTTTCAATTGCAGGCACCTGGCAAAATGCCGCATAATATCTTTATAACTTGTTAGGTTGTATTCAATGTTAATCACACATTGGGCAATTAGTTTTTTAAAGATATTTCAGGGGGTTGCGCCTGGCCGAAAGTATATATTTTTTAATATTTAACCAGAATGCCATAATCATATAAATAACAACAGGTGAACCAAGCGTTAAAAAAGAAATATAAATAAACCATAACCGTATACGCGAAGTTGCAATACCAAAAGCAGTACCAATTGCAGTACAAACACCAAATGCCTGCCATTCTATAAAATGTTTCAACTTATACATGGCTGTAATTTAATAAATAGTACCGTGAATATACAAACACTTTTATTAAACCTTTGTTTTATCGTAAATTTGCAGCAACTCAAAAATAAAGGCAGTTATTTTGAGCCCGGCTATGCATTATCAAATAAGCTTCCGTTGCTCCGAAGCTTCGGGATTACACTTGTACTGCAGCAAATTTTTGAGCTGTTGACCGCATGGCGTAGTTTGTTATATTTTGTTCGAAGCCCGCACCTTGCTCAATAAAATTCAGAACGTACAAGAGTGCGATGAAACAGGCGATGAGTAAAGAAATAAAAGCCGGGTACAAAAAAATAATATCCTTCATTTTAAAAAATCGTAAATCTGCAATTGTAAAATCTAAAATCATCTTTTATGGCATTCGACATTGACATGATCAAAAACCTGTACGCAGCCATGCCTGCAAAAACTGCAGCAGCCCGCAAAGCACTTGGCAGGCAATTAACACTGGCCGAAAAAATACTATTCTCGCACCTGCATGCTGACCAGTCCTTGCAAAGTTTTGAAAGGGGCAAACATTATGTAGATTTTGCACCAGACCGTGTAGCCATGCAGGATGCTACAGCCCAAATGGCGTTGCTGCAGTTTATGCAGGCTGGCCGCCCAAAAGTTGCAGTACCCTCCACGGTACACTGCGACCACCTGATACAGGCAAAAACAGGTGCCAAAACAGATTTGGCTGCGGCGCTCAGCACCAATAAAGAAGTATATGATTTTCTCGCTTCGGTTTCTAATAAATACGGAATTGGTTTTTGGAAAGCCGGTGCCGGTATCATTCACCAGGTGGTACTGGAAAATTACGCTTTCCCCGGTGGTTTAATGATTGGTACAGATTCGCATACCCCAAATGCCGGTGGCCTTGGAATGATTGCTATTGGGGTGGGAGGTGCAGATGCATGCGATGTAATGGCAGGCCTGCCATGGGAATTGAAATGGCCTAAACTTATAGGTATAAAACTTACCGGCAAAATGAGCGGCTGGACAAGTGCAAAAGACATCATACTATGGGTTGCAGGGCAGTTAACAGTAAAAGGCGGTACTGGTGCCATTGTAGAATATTTTGGCGAAGGTGCCGACAATTTAAGCGCAACAGGCAAAGGAACAATATGTAATATGGGGGCAGAGATTGGTGCAACCTGTTCATTATTTGCCTACGATGAAAAAATGGCTGCCTACCTTAAAGCTACAGAACGTGCAGATGTGGCTGAACTTGCAGATGCAGTAAAAGATGAACTGCGCCCCGATGAAGATGTTTATGCAAACCCATCAAAATATTATGATGAAGTGCTGGAGCTTGACCTTAGCAAATTAGAACCTTATGTAAATGGGCCTTTTACGCCAGACCTTGCAACACCCATTTCGCAAATGAAAGAAGCGGTAGAAAAAAATGGATGGCCCTCAAAATTAGAAGTGGCACTGATAGGCAGTTGCACCAACAGTTCTTATGAAGATATAAGCCGCAGTGCTTCCATTGTAAAGAATGCGGTAGCCATGGGTTTGAAAGCCAACAGTGAATTTACCATTACACCCGGAAGTGAACTGGTACGCTATACCATTGAAAGGGATGGTTTTATAAACGACTTTGAAAGTGTTGGCGGTGTGGTGCTTGCAAATGCATGCGGCCCCTGCATAGGCCAATGGGCAAGGCATATTGATGACCCCAACCGCAAGAACACGATCATTACTTCTTTCAACAGGAACTTTGCAAAACGTAACGATGGCAATGCCAGCACACATGCTTTTGTTGCTTCACCGGAACTTGTAACAGCCATGGCAATTGCCGGCACTATTGCATTTAACCCGATTACTGATACACTGAAAAATGATAAAGGGGAAGATGTACTGCTGAATGAGCCTTCTGGTTTTGAATTACCACCAAAAGGTTTTGCAGTGGAGGATGCAGGCTTTCAGGCGCCGGCGGCAGATGGCAGCGGTGTAGAGATAGCCGTATCGCCAGAGAGCCAGCGTTTACAATTGCTTGAACCTTTTACTGCCTGGGAAGGCGTAGATATAAAAGGTTTAAAACTTTTGATAAAAGCAAAAGGCAAATGTACTACTGACCATATTTCAATGGCGGGCCCATGGTTAAAGTTCCGCGGGCATCTGGATAACATTTCGAATAATATGCTTATTGGTGCCATTAATTATTTCAACGAGAAATCTGATACTGTAAAAAATGCATTGACCGGCGAATATGGTGCTGTTCCTGCAACACAACGGGCATATAAAGCTGCGGGTATTGGCTCTATCGTTATTGGCGATGAGAATTATGGTGAAGGAAGTTCCCGTGAACATGCTGCAATGGAGCCCCGCCATCTTGGAGTGCGGGCCATATTGGTAAAATCTTTTGCAAGGATACACGAAACCAATTTAAAGAAGCAGGGTATGCTGGCATTAACTTTCAACAATAAAGAAGATTACGATAAAGTGCAGGAAGATGACAGTATTGATATTACCGGGCTTACAGATTTTATTCCGGGCCGCTCACTTACTGTAGTGCTTAACCATGCAGACGGTACTTCTGATTCTATAATTGTAAACCATACGTACAATGAACAGCAGATTGAATGGTTTAAGGCGGGTGGGGCTTTAAATATTATCAGGAGAAAATTTACAGCATAACCTTAATAATTTAATCAACTAAAGCGGGGCAAAATAAGCCCTGCTTTTTTTATTTTTATAATTATGATTACCTATAATTCAAAAGACTGGTTTAAGTTTATCTTCTTTTTCCATAAGTCTGATACCATACGGAAACTATTTCCATTGATTATCATTATTTCGTTGCTTACCTGGGGCATTGCTTATCTGGAGCTGGAGTATTTAAAACTTAGCGCAACAAGCAATATACGCAACCTTAATATGATGCATAACCTGCTCACCTTTGTAATATCAATGCTGCTGGTATTCAGGACGAATACTGCTTATGAGCGCTGGTGGGAAGGACGCAAACTATGGGGGGGGCTGGTAAACAACAGCCGTAACCTTGCCATAAAATTAAATGCCATGCTTGCTGCGGAAGATATTGCAAACCGCAACTTTTATAAAAAGAATATTGCGTTGTATGCATCTGTACTGGCAAGGCATTTATCGGCAGAATCCACAAGGTTGTCGCTTGATGAAAAAGAGCACCCTGAACTGGCGATGATTGCCAAAGACAAACATGCGCCAAACCATGTAGCTTCATTAATTTTCAGCCGCACAAACACATTGTACGAATCGGGGAAAATAAAAGGCGACCAGCTCATTATTCTAAACGGCGAACTGCTTTCGTTTGCAGAAATTTGCGGCGCCTGCGAAAGAATAAAGAATACACCTATTCCTATTTCTTACAGTGCATTCATTAAAAAATTCATTTTCATATTTGTTACCACATTGCCGCTAAGCCTTGTGTTTAGTCTGGGTTATTACGCAATACCGGTTGTAGCTTTTATATTTTATGTACTCACCAGTATTGAACTTATTGCCGAAGAAATTGAAGACCCTTTTGGCAGCGATGAAAACGATTTGCCTACTTTAAAAATAGCTGCTAATATTAAAAAGCATATAGCAGAAATATTGTGATAAATTATTTGTTTACCAGCGCTGTTACTGTTATCATCGCTCCTTGTGTCATCTTAATTCCGGTTCATCGGAACTCACTTGTACGTTCGGTAATTCTATTGGCCAAAGTGCAGGCCTGCTTATAAAAACAAACTGATTTTAATGCATGATGCGCACTCCCATTAACTTTTAAACCTTGTTTGCAGTTGGGTGTATTGGCTGTAGAAAGCTGCATCACTTCCCAATGTACAAGTGTGCGACGCAACCGGGTTGCTATGAAATGCAAATGCCGGGTTCAAAAAATGTTTTTGTAAAAAACCTTTAATAATCACCCGGTTTAATTCTTTTGCGCTGTGCTTTTACCAGCGATTTCTGTTTCTTGTTTTTCAATATTTTTTCTTTTACAGCCTTTGGCACTTTTACAGCAATCCTTGGTTTCTTTTTTATTAAAGCAGTTTCTACAAGGGCCAGCATTTTTTTAATTACAATTTGTTTATTGCCAAGCTGCGATCTTTCTTCCTGCGCTTTTACCAACAGATAACCATCTGCTGTAGTTCTATGCTGTAGTTTTTCCTTAAGTAATATTTTCTGTTCTTCATTTACCAGTTGCGATGCAGCAATATGCCAGCGGCCTTCCACCATTGTTTCCACTTTATTCACATTCTGCCCGCCCTTGCCACCGCTGCGTGCAGTTTGAAAAATTATTTCGGGTGATATATCTATCTTCATCCTGCAAAAATAGCAAAGGAAATGAGAGCAGTTATACAAAGGGTTTCAGCAGCATCCGTTGCAGTTGATGAAATAGTTACCGGCACCATAAAAAATGGCCTGCTGGTATTGCTGGGTATTGAAGATGCAGATACAGCAGAAGACATTCAATGGCTTAGCAGCAAGATTATAAACCTGCGTATTTTTAACGATGAAAATGGAACAATGAACCTAAGTGCAAAAGATACAGGTGGTGGCATTTTACTGGTAAGCCAGTTTACATTGCATGCCTCCACAAAAAAAGGTAACCGCCCGTCTTACATAAAAGCAAGTAAGCCGGATTTTGCTGTACCCGTATATGAAAAAATGATTGGCCAGTTAAAAGCAGATCTTGGCAAAGAAATTGAAACAGGCATTTTTGGCGCCGATATGAAAGTAAGTTTGCTTAACGATGGGCCGGTAACAATAATAATAGACACAAAAAACAGGGAATAGTGTGAAAGACATTGCAGGCAGAAACGATATTGATAAATTGATGAAAGCTTTTTATGCAAAAGCAATTACAGATGATATTATTGGGTTTTATTTTACCTCCATAGTACATTTAGATTTGGAAAAACATTTACCTGTAATTGTTGATTTTTGGGATAATGTTTTATTCGCAACAAACAATTATACCGGCGACCCCATTAAAATCCATCAGCATATCAACCAATTATCTTCTTTTGAAGATGTGCATTTTAACCGGTGGGTCTTATTGTTTTGCACAACTGTTAATGAACTGTTTGAAGGCGAAAATGCAGAAAAGGTAAAGCAACGTGCACAATCAATTGCAACTGTTATGAAAATAAAAATTATTCATCAGGGAATCCAAAATAAAATATTATGACAATTGAAGAAGCACAGCAACAGGTAGATGACTATATAAAAACAGTTGGCGTACGTTATTTTAACGAGCTTACCAATCTTGGCATATTAATGGAAGAGGTAGGTGAGCTTTCCAGGCTTATGGTACGCATTTATGGCGAGCAATCCTTTAAAGAATCTGATAAAGGGAGCAAACTATCCGATGAAATGGCCGATGTATTATGGGTATTGATCTGCCTGGCCAATCAAACAGGCGTAGATCTTACCGAAGCATTGCAAAAGAATTTCGAAAAAAAATATATACGCGATGCAGGGCGCCACAAGGATAATGAAAAGCTGCAGTAAACTTAAACCAATTTAACTATGTCTTTTTCTTTAAAAAGTGGCTGGCAAATACTTAAACATACTTTTACCGATTTTGGCGAATTGAAAATTACGCGTATGAGCGCAGCCCTTGCGTATTATACCATTTTTTCAATAGCCCCAATGCTTATTGTCATCATTACAATAGCCGATATTTTCTATGGCCGCGAAGCCATAGAAGGCAATATTTACGAACAGATAAAAGGTTTTGTAGGCAGCGATGCCGCACTCGAAATTCAAACACTTATTAAAAACGCATCCGTTTCAAACGATATTACATGGGCATCTGTAATTGGTATTGTTGCGTTAATATTTGCCGCCACCAGCGTATTTGCCGAAATACAGGATTCTATTAACCATATCTGGAGGCTAAAAGCAAAACCCCGAAAAGGCTGGTTAAAATTGCTGCTCAACAGGCTGCTTAGTTTTTCAATGGTGGTTACACTGGGTTTTATACTCCTGGTTTCACTCGTAATTAACGCCTTAATGGATTCGCTCGTTGGGCGTTTAGTGGAAATATTTCCACAAATAGCAGTTTATGCAGCATACGGCATAAACCTCTTTCTCACTTTTGCCACCACAAGTTTTTTATTCGGCATTATTTTTAAAATATTACCCGATGCCAAAATACAATGGAAAGATGTACGTGTAGGCGCTTTTACCACCGCATTCCTTTTTATGCTTGGCAAATTTGCCATAGGTTTCTATCTCGGCAAAACACAAATCAGCAGTTCTTATGGCGCAGCCGGCTCCCTGGTAATTATATTATTATGGGTTTATTATTCGGCCATTATTTTATATTTTGGCGCAGCATTTACCCGCGTTTATGCACAGCAAACCGGCACCCATATTTTCCCCAACGATTATGCAGTATGGATACAGCAGGTTGAAGTGGAAAACAAAGATTCATTACAAAAACAGGAAACCGCAGTAATAGAAACAGTAAAAACAACATCCTGAATTTTTTGTAACCAGCACCATTATTTCATGGCATCTTCGTTGTGTCACTCCCTTGTACGTTCAGAATGTAAAGCAGCAGCTCCAAAGTTCACGGGTTCACAAGTTCACAAAGTTGTAAGAAGCAAAGAACGTGTGAACCTTTGGAACTGTGAACTATTTGAACCACAGTTCAATAAACTTATGAACGTACCAGTGAGTTCTGATGAACCGGAATTAAAATGACACAACGGTAGGTGATAATAGCAATGGAGTTGAGCCATAAAATTTCAAAAAATCACACTAATATTAAAAGCTGTTTGTCAATCTTACAAATTCCCCTATTTTTGCGCCCCGAAATAAAGCGAACGGCAAAATAGTTACAAAAGGTTTTACACTTTAAACTGCCAGCCGTAAACTTAAAAAGCGGATGTGGCGAAATTGGCAGACGCACTAGACTTAGGATCTAGCGCCGCAAGGCATGTGGGTTCGACCCCCTCCATCCGCACAATTTGGTTACCAGGTTGAAGAGTTGACAGGTTAAGAAGTTGAATGGTTTATGCACTGTTCCTTTTTACCGGTCAACTTTTCAACTAATAACTTACCGGTTTTTAAATAATAATTTATCAACTCCTCTTATAATGGCAACAGTTACCAGGGAAAATATTGGTCTGCTTACCGACAAGCTGACCGTAGTAGTGGCGAAAGAAGATTACCTGCCCACATTTGAAACAACATTAAAAAAGCACGCTAAAAGCGCCAATATACCCGGCTTTCGTAAGGGAATGGTACCCGCAAGTTTGGTAAAGAAAATGTATGGCCCCGGCGTTTTTGCAGATGAAGTGCTGCGTACTGTGGAGAAAGGGCTTACCGATTATATGGCGCAGGAAAAGCTGGATATTTTTGCACAGCCACTTCCACTGGAAACCGATTCCAGCAAAATAGATATGGCCAACCCTACTGAGTATTCATTTGCTTTTGAGATTGGTTTAAAACCTGCATTTGATGTAAATCCTGCACAAATAAACGTTACCCGTTACGTAATAGAAGTTACGCCAGAAATGGTAAGCGAAGAAGCTGCCCGCCTGCGTACACGCCACGGTAAAATGACCGAGCCAGAAGCAGTGAGCAGCGATGAAGATGTACTAAATGTTGAGTTTACTGAAACAGATGAAGCCGGTAATGAAGTGGAAGGCGGTTTAACCAAAAGCAACTCGTTGCTGGTAAAATATTTTAACGAAGCCACCCGCCCCGGTTTAATGGGCAAAAAGAAAGACGATACCTTTCAGGTGCAGCTCGGCAAAGCGTTTGACGATAAGGAAAGGGATTGGGTTATGGGCGACCTTGGTTTAAATAAAGAAGATGCTGCAGATGCAGATAGATTTTTTAAAGTGCTTATCACCAAAGTTGGGTTAGTAGAAAAAGCCGAATTAAATGAAGTATTTTTTGAAGCTGCTTTCCCCGGACGTGGCATAACAACTGAGGAAGATTTTAATGCTGCAGTAAAAGCGGAGATTGAAAATTATTATAAAAGCCAGAGCAGCAACCAGGTGCAGGATCAAATCTATCACCACCTTACAGATCATACGAATATGGAATTCCCCGAAGGGTTTCTTAAAAGATGGCTGAAAGATGGCGGCG
>Ga0075152_10001745_pt1 | contig 15723 bp, 13 predicted proteins | sample JI61114C2DNA_FD_70964 | JGI IMG/M metagenome (GOLD analysis project Ga0075152, IMG submission 70964) | Wastewater effluent complex algal communities from Wisconsin, to seasonally profile nutrient transformation and Carbon sequestration -... | ecosystem: Engineered > WWTP > Effluent > Algae...
TTCCTGCAAGAAGAAAAGTGACGGATGAAACAATCAAACAAGGTAAGTCGCTGTTTATGCAAGCCAAATGTGGCCATTGTCATGTTCCGGATATGCGAACAAAAACAGATGTCACATTTCCGGAAGCTTCAAACCAGTACATTCATCCATACACTGATTTATTGCTACATGATATGGGACCAGGATTGTCCGATGGCAGATCAACTTACAATGCCTCCGGAACTGAATGGCGCACTCCACCTTTGTGGGGCATAGGACTCACGCCATTGGTAAACGGCCATAATTTTTACCTGCATGATGGCAGGGCAAGAAGCCTGGAAGAAGCTGTTTTATGGCATGGTGGAGAAGCGCAACAGGCTGCAGACTTTGTTCGGTCTCTGAATACTTCAGACAGACTTGCACTGTATGCATTTCTGCGTTCACTATAAAACTTCGACAGCGACCTATCTACTTTGAGTCAATCTTCGTGACACCAATTGTAACCATTTTTCAACGAAAATGATTTTCGATTTCCGATACAAGAAATGAATCCACGACAATAAAAAAAGGCGCTCTCAAGAGCGCCATTCGCATAAAATGCTATACTCATTTCCCAACAACCACGCCCATATCACAGAACTTTGCAATTCGTTGTTCAGATCGTGTTTTTGGATCAAGTTTGCCTAGCTCATCAAGTTCTTTTAAGAGCACTTGTTTAACAGTCTCGAACGTTTCTGTTGGATTTGTATGCGCGCCACCGAGTGGTTCTCGAATAATGCCATCAATCAAACGATTGCTGTGCATATCATCAGCTGTTAACTTCAGTGCTTTTGCCGCAGTTACTTTATGATCCCATGAGCGCCACAAAATGGAAGAACATGATTCGGGTGAAATAACGCTATACCAGGTATTCTCAAGCATCATAACACGATCACCAATGCCAATACCCAAAGCACCACCAGACGCACCTTCACCGATGATAACGCAAATCACCGGCACTTTTAATTTCATCATTTCAAACAAATTTCTGGCTATTGCTTCACCTTGACCTCGCTCCTCTGCCTCAAGTCCTGGAAACGCTCCTGGTGTATCAATCAGAGTAACAATTGGTTTATTGAACTTCTCAGCAAGCTTCATCAACCGGAGTGCTTTGCGGTATCCTTCTGGATTCGCCATGCCGAAATTTCTGTATTGCCTCAGTTTCGTAGTATTTCCTTTCTGTTGTCCAATGAACATAACACCGCGACCTTCCATAAAACCAAAACCGCCAATCATCGCTTTGTCGTCTTTGACCGTGCGGTCGCCGTGAAGTTCAATCCACGTGTTTCCTGTCAGATATTCAATATACTGCTGAGTGTAGGGTCGATCAGGATGTCGACTCACTTGCACACGTTGCCATGGATCAAGTTTAGAATAGATCTCTGCAGTTTTGGCTTTGGCTGACTGCTCCAGATCTGCGATTGCATTGGACATGTTTACGCCCGCTTTTTTTTCACTCTCACGCAATTTTTCAATCTGTGCGTGCAGTTCTTTTATCGGCTCTTCGAAATCGAGATAATTCATAAGGTCAAATTTACAGGGTGCAAAGTAGCTGAAAATTCAATAATTGGTTGAGTTCATTTCGGTCTGTAAGGGTGAATCAAACTTTAGTTTTTAAAAATTCGGCCAAGAGTTTTATTGCCTTTCCGCGATGACTTTGACGGTTTTTTTCTTCCAAAGTCATTTGAGCAAACGACCTGGTTTCACCATTCGGAATAAAAATTGGATCATATCCAAAACCTTCATCGCCCAGTAGTTTATCGGAAATATGCCCTGCAGCAATTCCCTCAAACAAAAACTCCTCTCCATCCAATATCAAACAAACCACTGTACGAAAGCGTGCAGAACGATCAGAAACATTTTCAAGATTGAGAAGTAATTTGGACATGTTGTCTTTCGAACTTCTTTGCTCGCCAGCATAGCGGGCTGAATAAACACCTGGTTCATTGTTTAGAGCTGGAACCTCGAGACCTGTGTCATCGGCAAAACAATTGACATGATACTTTTCCCATACATAGCGTGCTTTTTGTTGAGCATTGCCTTCAATAGTTGGCATTGTTTCAGGAATTTCCTCGGTGCATCCAATGTCTGATAAACCTCGTAGCTTCATTCCTGCACCGAGTTTCGCTTCCACTTCCAACACTTTATTTTTGTTTGCGCTTGCAAACACTAATTCATTCATACGTAATTTTTTCGAATTAATTTGTCCGTTTCCGTAGTATCAAATCTTTGAATAAAAATGGTTTCTTTCGGAACTTCGTATTTAAGCAAATTTTTTTCGAAGTAATTACTCATTGCCGAAAGTCGAAACGCACCCCACTCCTCCCCTTCGATATACAACACCACTTTTTCTCCAAAAACGTCATCCGGTTTTTTCCAAATAAAAAACCTTTCATGAAAAAGAATTCCGATTTTACTTTCAATATCCGCGGGAAAAAATTTAATCCCACCTGAATTAATCACATCGTCCTTTCTTCCTAAAAGGATGAACTTACGTTCATCGACCAGATCAATCATGTCAGAAGTTTCTATGATTTGATGATCCAAATGTGCAGCGTTGATTACAAGACAACCATTCTCGCTCTTTGATAATTCAACACCAGGTAAAGCTGTAAACATTTTGTCGCTCTCGCGCACATTTCTGACAGCCACATGCGATATAGTTTCTGTCATTCCATATGTTAGATACACTTTCGATGAACACAATTTTAGTCTTCTTTCAACGATATCGGGCAATGCTGCTCCGCCTGCGAGTATTAAATGAAAACGATCTAACATGGTTACATCATGCTCCATAATGGTATGAAGTTGTTGTGGCGTAAATGACACTGTGTCAAATTCTCCATCGATAGCCGCCATTGGATTCAAGGCAGGAGCTATCCATTGCAGTTTCCAATGATTCACAAGTGCGCGCACAATCAACATTTTTCCAGCGATGTATTGAGAAGGAAGGCACAATAATGCTGTTGTCCCCTCATCCAAATGGAAAAAATTAGCCGTCATTTTCGCACTAGCTATCATATGCCTTTTCAGCAATTTTATTTCCTTTGGTGCTCCCGTTGACCCTGATGTTTTCACATCGATGTAATCCTTTTCGTTAAACCAATTCAAAATAAACATGCAGTGATCATGCTCCCACTCATCGGCATGTTCAGATTTATTCCAGCACCATTTCAACAACTCTTTCTGGGTGAACAACTGACCATTGATATGAAAACTCTGCTCTTTCATTGTCCGGTGATTATTTCCGACACATCCCACTTCATTTCAGGCGACCACCAAAGTTGACCCGAAGAAATTTGCAATGGAGATGGAATATTATTCGAATACAATTCTCCAGTACCCAGACCTTGAGGTAGTGTAGGGTTTTTGATTGCCGTCCACTGCGCTATTGCATTTAGTCCAATATTCGACTCCAATGCAGAGGTAATCCACCAACCAATATTGCGTTCTTCAGCGAGTGAAATCCACTGGTCGCAACCGGACAGTCCTCCATGCAAAGTTGGTTTCAACACGATGTAGTGCGGATTCACTTTGTCGAGTAGTTGTTTTTTATAAGCCAAGTCAGATGCAGAAATCAATTCCTCGTCAAGTGCTATCTGAATTGGAGACACACTCACCAGATGCGCCAGTGCATCAAGTTGACCACTCTTAATAGGTTGTTCTATAGAATGAATATTAAATTTAGAAAGGGCATCCAATTTTCTTAAAGCCTCAAGGGGTGTAAATGCTCCGTTTGCGTCCAATCGGATGGTGATGTGAGAACTCACTTCCGAACGAATTCGGTTTAATAATTCTATTTCTTGCTGAAAATCCAAAGCGCCGACTTTAAACTTGATTGTATCAAATCCTCGTTCAATCTTTGACCTGGCCTCAGCAAACATGGATTTAATATCATTCATCCATACAAGTCCATTGATATAAATTTCACCAGTAGTTGAATCTTCAAAAATTTGCCGCTTCCCACCATTTTTGTAATCCAAACAAGCCGTTTCAATTGCAAAACGAATTGAAGGATTTTCATTAAGGATGGATTGAAAATTTGAAAACTGAAGAAAAGGTGATTCCATTTCTTGCAAAGAAATTGCGAAATTTTCTTTCACTTCAGGACTCAAACCCCAAATAGGTGAACATTCGCCAATTCCAAAAATGGTGTTGCTTTTATCTGATAAAACAATATATCTGACATCATGAGAACGCATGACGTCACGTGAAGTTTTAGCGGGTTTGTGAAAAAACAATTCCCGACGTACAACACGCAATTTTACTTCTTTGCAGAGCCAGAAATTCTCTTGATCAACCATTCCATTGGACCTGTTTCACTTACTCGTTTTCTCCATAAAAATGTGAGATAAATCGTCAGCGAAGTTGCAAGAATGACATAGACGAATAATACAATTCTACGTGAAAAAAACTGAAGATTCGATGCACTCAATGTGAGCAAACCAATAATAGTGTGAAAAAAGAACACACTGTATTTCATGGAAGAAAGCGTTTGAATAATTCGGAGCGTCTTTTTGTTTTCTACCTTTCTAAAGATGAACATCAGACTATTGATGAACACGATGCTAAACCCAATTGAGAACACGATGAAAGCAGGATAAAGCTGTTTAATGTTTAAGAAAAAAATGTCAGACCTCTGAAGTAATAAAACGTCATTATCAATCTTCTTCGCAAAATTGTTGACGAAATAACTACCAATCATCATTGCAATGCCGACGAAGCTTGAAGGAGGCAATATTCCCCGAGGTCTTACCTCGGTGCGACCGAATAATAGGCCAGCGAAGAAGAATGTAAACCAAGGAAGAATTGAGTAATAACCATTAAATAGAAGAAAACCAAGTATGTTATAAACCTCACCACCACCAAGAGTAGGCAGGCTATAAACCGCATAAGTTGGTACGTCGACATACAGCAGTGTAATTCCAAAAAGCACTGACAAAAGCGTAATTAACCTTAACACCAACGAGTTCCACTGAGCGACAAAAGGAGCGGCTACATACATGAGTCCGGATGCCACGAAAATATTCATCGGCCAGACGGTACAAAATGCAAGTCCAACAACAAAAAGCACGCTACCTCTTTTTCCTAAATACGTAAGTAATTTTCTGTTGCTGACTTTGCGATCCCGCATGGTGAGGGTCACAGTGAATCCATTCAGAAAAAAGAACAAAGCCGGAAGAGAATCAAGAACCAAACTGAATTTGGTATGCGTAAGAGTGCTCAAAACTTGCTCACCGATGGTAAACCAGAATCCATAAATGACACACCCAATAATGGCTGCTCCATAGGCGACGTCAATACCGGTGAGCCGGTGAGAGTTAGAAGGCATTATAAAGTCTTTTCAAATAATTAGAGGGCGTGAAGATAAGTGAACAACGTTTTTACCACTATTTGCTAAAATCCAGATGTCAGAAACAATAGCAATCCATACAAAAATGTGAGAATTGCCACCTTTTTCAACTCACCATCCAGATCCACTGGGTTTTGCACTTTGAGAACTTTTAGCACCAGAATAAGCTGTGTGAATAAAGGAATAGATGGAATGAGAGATATCCAAGAAACAAAGTTCCAATAGACACCGATGACGGCAGAAGAAAATGCCAAAAACACCAACACGAAGTGATACTTTTTTCCACGATCGAATCCAAGTCTTACGACCGTAGTTATCTTTCCACCAGCCTTATCATTAACGTGATCACGTAAGTTATTTAAATTCAGAACAGCAGTGCTAAACAATCCAACAGCAATGGCAGGAAAAAGGATTGAAACATCAAACGCTTTCGCATAAAGAAAATAATTGCCACCAACCCCTACAAGTCCAAAAAAGATAAAAACCGCGAGATCACCAAATCCACTGTACCCATAAGGATTTTTACCAACGGTGTATTTTATTGCTGCAGCAATAGCAACTAAGCCAATTGCAAAAAAACACAATGCAGGAATAAAACTTCTGTCTTCCTGAAATGCAACAAAAAGAAGACTAATACCGCTCAAGAGCGTGAAGAAGACAGAGATAATAAGTGCACGTTTCATCTCCGTTTTTGAAATACTTCCACTTTGCATTGCTCGCGCTGGACCAACTCGATTGGCATTGTCAACTCCAGTTGCAAAATCGCCATAATCATTGGCTAGGTTTGAAAGAATCTGAAGTGAAAAGGTTGTCAGCAGAGCGAGAAAAAATATCCAACCCGGATTCGGCGCCAAAGACCAGCCAAAAGCAGCACCAGCAAAAACACATGAGGCAGCCAATGGCAGTGTCCTCAATCTCATAGCGGATAACCAACGAGACATACTTAGTTTGATTATGGAAATTTTGGGAATTTTTGAAAATCCGGATCCCTCTTTTCAAGGAATGCCTTTTTTCCTTCTTGCGCTTCCTCCGTCAGATAGTATAATAGAGTGGCATCTCCTGCAAACTCCATCAATCCTCGTTGACCATCCAATTCAGCATTCAATCCACGTTTTATCATTCGAATGGCCAAGGGACTTCTTTTCATCATGACTTTGCACCAACGCACTGTTTCATTCTCCAGCTCAGCCAAAGACACAACTTTGTTTACCATTCCCATTTGTTCCGCCTCGTGCGCCGTGTACTGTTCGCACAAAAACCAAATTTCACGAGCCTTCTTTTGTCCGACTTGACGTGCCAGATAACTACTACCAAATCCTGCATCAAACGAACCTACTTTCGGACCTGTTTGTCCAAAACGGGCATTGTCAGAAGCGATGGTAAGATCGCACACAACGTGCAGTACATGACCTCCGCCAATGGCGTATCCATTCACCATCGCAATAACGGGCTTTGGCAGTTCTCTGATTCGTTTATGCAAGTCAAGGACGTTCAGGCGAGGCACTCCATCCTCACCAATATAACCACCTACTCCTTTCACGTTTTGATCTCCACCACTGCAAAATGCCTTGTCGCCTTCGCCAGTGAGAACAACGACAGCAACATCCTGACGCTCTCGACAAATGTCCATGGCTTCAATCATTTGTTTATTCGTTTCAGGACGAAAAGCATTGTACACTTCAGGTCGATTGATTGTAATTTTCGCAATACCCTCGTAGTATTCGAAGCGGATATCACTGAATTCTTTAATACTTGTCCAATTTCTTTTGACAGTTTCCTGTGACATGATATGCAATTTTAATTGATCGTATTTTCTTTTATATATTTAAAAAATGACCTTAACTCGAGATCATTTTCTGTGCGCGGAGTGTGAATTTCTAATATTGCGCAACATTTCGTTTGGTAAAGCCAATCCAGACCAATATTGAGTGAATCTGAGTCTATTGCTTCCATAAACTCAATATCATACATGGCTGCGAGCCCTTTTGCTGATCTTGTGTGTTTTGTCTCAAAAAATTTCTCCATCGCCTTCTCATGAGATCGCGGTCCTTCTATGATTCTGAAAATACCACCGCCACCATTATTGATAACAATTATTTTTAGATTGGAGCCAACCATAGAATTCCAGAAAGCATTACTATCATAGAAGAATCCAATATCACCAGAAATGAAGGTTGTAAGCACGCCCGACGCAAACGAGGCGCCAACTGCAGTGCTTGTGCAACCATCAATACCTGCAACACCACGATTTCCAAAATAATTCAAATCTGGCCTGGTATCGCTTAGTAATATATATCTCACAACACTACTATTTCCCATTTGCACGTGTGAATTGGAGGGAATTTTATTCATCAGGACATCAAACACTTTCAAGTCACTCCAGTTTGCTTTTTCGATAAATGAATGACCTGCTAAACGTGTTTTTGTGTTCATTCCCAACATTCGTTCGTGATAATCCGAATGAATAGTATGTGTAGCGTGTCCTTTCAATTCATTAAAAAAAGCGACAGGAGTCAGTGGAATAATTTTCGTCAAATGTTTGAAGGTGTCCAAACCTTCGCCACTCACATCCACATGCCAATGCTCAGTAGGCATGCTTCTTAGGTAATCTTTTATTTTTCTCGAAATCGTGTTGTGACCAATAGTGATAAGAATGTCTGGCTGCATATCATGCCATGAATCTGCGTCAAACCCCATGATCATTCGATCAATGGTGGTAATGAATCTATGATGCGATAAATTGCTGTGAGCTTCCGTAAACACTGCGACATTATTTTTCTCAGCAAATTCCGCAAGAGCAAGATGCAAATCCGAATCTGGAGGCATTTGGCCAGCAAGCACCATGATTTTGGACGAGTTATTCATTTTGAAGACAATCTCATCCAATTCAAACTTTGCGATGCTCAAATGAGTTCGGGCTCGATTCACAGTTTTCACACCGGCAATTGTTTGGTCTGTTACCTTGTACAGACTCTCGCGAAGCGGAAAATTGATATGGATTGGTCCATGAACTCCTTCAACCGAAGTTCGCAAAGCTTCATCCATAATTCGGTTGTTATACCAGACTAAATCTCCTTCACTTGCTTCTTCGGCAATTTCAATCGACGCCTTCACGTAATTCGAGTATACATTTCGCTGTCTTATACTTTGTCCTTCACCTTGGTCGATCCATTCCACCGGGCGATCCGCGGTGACAACAATAAGAGGAACACGCTGATAATAAGCTTCGGCGATGGCCGGCGCAAAATTCAAAGCCGCAGTGCCACTGGTACAGATCAACACAACAGGTTGTTCGAGTTGTTGTGCCATTCCCAAGGCAATAAAAGCGGCGCTGCGTTCATCAACGATACTATAGCTATGAATATCCGCATGCTCAAACAGACTCAATGAGAATGGAGCATTTCGTGATCCCGGTGTGATAATCACATGTTGGATGCGATGCACAACAAGAAGAGACACAAAATCCTGAACCGGCCTTTTATCTGAAATCATGGAACGGCGAAACTAAAGTTTAAATGAGCACATTCCTTGATTCGTTCATGTGAAAATTAAGTTCCGGAAGAATGATTTAACCAGAATCAATGTTGAGAACAACTCAATTTCAGATAGTGCGATTTTGATATCGTTCTGTGTATGTTTGAACGTTCAATTTTAAATTTATTCTTTATGAACGTCATCGTATTCGGAGCGAATGGAAGAGTTGGCTCACAAGTAGTAAAACGGGCATTGGAAAAAGGCCACAAAGTCACTGCATTTGTGCGTCATTCGGAAACAGTCACATTGCTTCATCCGAACCTCACAGTAGCTCAAGGTGATGCCATGCGGCAGCAAGATGTTACGGCGCATTTAAAAGGACAGCAAGCTGTAATTTCAGCACTCAGTTCGAATGAACTTTCGCATCGTTTGGTCTTTATAAATCACATAATCAATTCGATGAGAGAACATAAAGTTCGGAGAATCATTGCTATTGGAGGAATAGGCGCTTTGCAAGCAAGTGAGCATCTGAAGGTTTACGAAACGACGACATTCCCGCGAGAATATGTTGATTTAACCCAAGCGCATATTCGTGTGTTAGACGCTCTATTAACTAGCCGAAACGATTTCACTTTCGTTTGTCCGCCAATGATAAAAGAAGGAGAGCGCACCGGTATCTACAAAACACAAGATTCATATCCAACTCAGGGATGGAGCATCACTACAGGCGATCTAGCCGACTTTATGGTGACCGAATTAAACGAGAACAAATACGTAGGCCGTAAGGTTGGCATTTCTAATGATTAGAAGAAAAAGTCGATTTGAAGACGCTCTTTCAAAAAAGCTTGGAATCAACAACATAGTGGATTACATTTGCCGCCCAAATTGAAGGAGGTATATCCATTATGTTGATCATTCCGGTAAAAGAAGGCGAAAGCATTGACAGAGCGCTGAAGAAGTTTAAGAAGAAATTCGAAAAAACGGGTGTTGTGAAAGAATTGCGTCGTCGTCAGGCATACACGAAAACAAGTGTAAGTCGCAGAGAAGAAATTAAAAAAGCAACCTACATCACTACTTTGAAAAGAGAAGAGATGTAAGAACAGTCTTTTGTTCACAATATATTGGGTGAAGTTTCGGTTAACATCGAAATTTCACCCTTTTTGCTTTAGTGGATTTTGAAGGCTTTCTGACATATCTGAGAACTGAAAAACGCAGCTCTCCGCATACCATAGAATCCTATGGATTGGATTTACTTCAATTCGCTTCCTATTGTATTCATCAATTTGAAGTATCAGAGCCAACAGCGGTAAAAACAGTGATGGTTCGTTCTTGGATGGCTCATCTGCTAGAAGAAAAATACGAAGCTACATCTGTACATCGCAAATTATCTTCTGTGAACGCCTACTTTCGATTTTTGGCCAAGACGTACATCATCAAACAAAATCCAGCAAAAGGAATCATCAAACCTAAATTACCAGGACGATTGCCTGTATTCGTTGATGAGCGAAGCACACGGGCATTGTATGCACTTCAAGAGCAGCAGTCAACCGAATGTGGATCATCGGACATTCAAACTCAATTTTTTTCCTACAGAAATCAACTCATTGTAACCTTGCTGTACGAGACTGGTATAAGACGCGCAGAATTGCTAGGACTGTGTGATAGCGATATTGATTTTTACAAGGGACAAATAAAAGTAACAGGAAAAAGAAATAAGATGAGATTTGTGCCAATAGGTGATGATATGTGTGATAAAATCAAACAGTACCAAATTATTAGAAACCAAATTGTAAAACAATTTCAATCCAATCATTTGTTCGTGACAGACAAAGGAAAAAAAATATCTAAAACTTTTGTCTATCTCACTGTAAAAGGCTACCTTTCGCAGGTAAGTACGATCAAAAGGAAAAGTCCACACGTACTGCGACACACATTTGCAACACATATGTTGAACAACGGAGCTGATTTGAATGTAATCAAAGAAATCTTGGGACACTCGAGTTTAGCTGCCACACAAGTGTACACGCACAATAGTATTGAAAAATTAAAAAGCATCCATCAAAAGATGCACCCACGTAATAACTGAAGTTAAACCCTTAAAATTTTGCTACATTATGCAAGTAAAAGTTCAAAGTATTCATTTTGATGCGGATGTCAAACTGATCAACTTCATCGAAGAAAAATTACAAAAACTCTCGACATTCCATGACAGAATCATCAAAAGTGAAGTCTTTCTCAGATTGGACAAATCAGATGTGAATGAGAACAAAATTGCGGAAGTAAAACTTTCCATTCCAGGAAAAGAATTATTCGCAAAAAAACAATGTAAAACCTTCGAAGAAGCTACCGATGTTGCCGTTGACGCATTGCGAAGACAAATCGATAAACACCGAACAAAAGCTTAAAAACATAGAATGAATAATGAAAGGCTGTCTGAAAGGGCAGCCTTTTTTCGTGTGCTGATTTCTTGTTGAAAACCTCCACTTTTTACGAGTTCATGCAGAACATCAAATGCGCCCCAAGAAAGTAGGTTTGTCTCTGGCAAATCCTTTCTAAAACGTAACTATTGATCTTATTTTAAGTTCAAGTGTCTGCAAAGTTAAATTCATGCTTTGAGTTTTAGCTTGCTTTTGCCTTATCAACCTTCCGCCTATATGAAAATAAACAACTCAGTATCTCTTCGGCTAACAATCACTGCCGCAATTTTATCGATCGCTTTTTTGCATACAAACAACCTTCGATCACACAATTTCAATTCACGTTTGATTGGACTAAATTGGGAACAATCCGACTTACCTCTTGGAGTGCCTATACCAAAACTTGTCTTAGCGGATGACGTGCGCGCGTATATCAAATCATTGCTTGCTGCGCCAATTCCCGCCAATTACAGACTACCCGATGACATACTTTCACAAACAGAATATGAAAAGGCTGTTGCGATGGTAAATAAACACTTCCCAGAATTTTCTGAATTGGAAGGTGATGATTTGTTGCGCGCCGTCAAAAACAATCCTGTTCGATATCAGTCGCTCATACTTGAAGCAAAATCTGTGCGGGAGCACTTCTTTCCAGGCTCTCAAAAGAAAGCCACCAACTAAGTTTTTTAAATAGCCATCCTATAAACCAATTTACTTTATGCGTAAAATTTTTACTCAACTACTCACTTGTGTTGTGCTGATCGTGGGCTCCTTGCAGAGCAATGCCCAATGTGATCAAACATCCTATTCCGACCTCAGTGGACCTTGTGCAAGTTCCGTTTGTGGATATGATCCATTTTGTTGCAACACAGAATGGGATAGCTTCTGCGCAGGCGAAGCAGCATCCGATCCTGCATGCGTCTATTGCTGGACGGGCTGTCACGACAATGATCTAGACGGTTTTACAAATTGTGACGGTGATTGCGACGACTTCGATGACACAATTTATCCAGGTGCCAGCGATTTATGTTCAGACGGTGTGGACCAGGATTGCAATGGCGCCATTGATGATGGCGGCTGTGACCAATCCGGCTATTCAAACTTGAGCAGCCCATGTGCAATAAACGTTTGCGGCTATGATCCATTTTGTTGCAATTCAGGATGGGACATCATTTGTGCTGGTGAAGCCATTGCTGATCCTATCTGCCAGTCGTGTCTTTGTGGCTGTTATGACAACGACCTTGATACGTATACCAATTGCGATGGAGATTGCAATGATTTCGATTCTTCTATTTACCCGGGTGCCCCTGAAATTTGTTCGAACAACGTTGACGAGGACTGCAATGGTCTAATTGATGATCTTGCTGGAGCATGCGATAATCCGGGATATTCTGACTTCTCTGGACAATGCGGATCGACAGTTTGCGGTTATGATCCTTTTTGCTGCAACACAGAGTGGGATTTAATCTGCGCATCTGAAGCTGCAGCAGAGCCACTTTGCACCTATTGTTTGTGTGGTTGTTACGACAACGACCTTGATGGATATACCAACTGTGATGGAGACTGCGATGATTTCGACGAGACTATCAATCCAGGCATGGCAGAAATCTGCAATGATCTTGACGACAATTGTGACTTCTTTATTGATGAAGGATTGACTTTCCTTGATTACTATAGTGATGATGATCAAGATGGCTTTGGTGCAATTTATCTGGGAAACTATTGCGCTGCGCCTGCGTTTAGTTCAACACTGGATGGTGATTGTGATGACAACAATTCAGACGTGAATCCTGGAGCCATGGATATTTGTTCGAACGATATAGATGAGGACTGTAGTGGCAATGTTGATGATGCCTTAGGTAATTGTGATGTTGTAAATTACTTCGAATCTGGCAGTTCCTGCGCTGTTGAAATATGTAGTTTCGATCCATTCTGCTGCAGTAATTCTTGGGATTTGATCTGCGTTTCAGAAGCTATTGCCAATAATGCATGCAGTTATTGTCTGTGTGGTTGTTATGATCAAGATCTTGATGGATTTACCAATTGTGATGGTGATTGCAATGACAACGATGCAACTATCTATCCCGGCGCAAGCGAAATCTGTAACGGAATTGATGAGGACTGCAATGGTTCAATTGACGAAGGTTTGGCTACCGCAACATATTACTTCGACGAGGATTTGGACGGTTATGGTGGTTCTACAACTTATGTTGGATGCAGCGCTCCTCCTCAATACAGCACTCTAGGAAATGATTGCGATGACAATAACAATGAAATTTATCCAGGTGCATTTGAATTCTGTAATGAAACGGACGACGATTGCGATCTGATCATTGATAACGGAACAACTCAATTTAGCTATTTCATCGATAACGATGGAGATGGCTATGGTGATCCTTCAATTTGGATTAGCGATTGCTCAGCACCAACTGGCTATGTCGCTGATGATTCTGATTGTGACGATTCCAATTCTGCTATAAATATCAGTGCTTCTGAACAGTGTAATGATATTGATGATGATTGCGATGGAAGTGTCGACGACAATGTCCCATTCAACAATTATTATAGAGATGCTGATGGAGATACCTACGGTGATCCTGAAGTTTTCGTATCTGAATGTTCTCAACCTCTTGGTTATGTTGTAGATGCACAAGATTGTGATGATACAGACAATACTGTAAATCCAGGAGAATCTGAAACATGTAATGATGTTGATGATGATTGCAACGGCAACATTGATGATAACTTAGTATTGTTTACTTATTATCTCGATAGCGATGATGATGGCTTTGGAGACATTACTTTTTCAGTTGCTGCGTGTGCTGCTCCAATCGGATATGTCGCAGACAATTCGGATTGCAATGATTCTGATGACAGCATAAATCCTGGCATGTCTGAAACATGCGACGGAGAAGATGAAGATTGCGATGGTTCAGTTGATGACAATGTAACATTTACTAACTTCTATCTCGATTCTGACAACGACGGCTACGGAAATCCAACTATTAGCGTGAATGATTGCATCGCACCATTTGGTTACGTTAACAATGACTCCGATTGCGATGACGCGGATGAAAACATAAATCCAGGTGCTATTGAAATCTGTAACGACGCCGATGAAGATTGTGATGGTGATACAGACGAAGAACTCACGCTTTTCGCATTCTATGCTGATACAGACGGTGATGGCTACGGCGACCCAACAAATATGACAACTGATTGCTCTCAACCAGTTGGATACGTTACTGATGACACCGATTGCGATGATGCAGACGAAAACATAAATCCGGGTGCTGCAGAAATTTGCAATAATGCAGATGAAGATTGCGACGGTAACTCGGATGAAGAACTCGCTGTTTTCTCTTTCTATGCTGATACAGATGGAGATGGTTACGGAGACCCGCTCAACATGATTACCGATTGCTCTCAGCCAGTTGGATTCGTGACTGATGACAGCGATTGTGATGATACAGACGAAAACATAAATCCTGCTGTTTCAGAAGTTTGCAACAATGCCGATGAAGACTGCGATGGATTAAATGATGAAGGCATTGCAACCGAATTGTATTTTGCAGATATCGATGATGATGGCTATGGCGATCCATTGAACTCCATTTCAAGTTGCATGCCGATGATAGGCTATACAACCGATAGCAGTGATTGCGATGACACAGATGCCTCGGTGAATCCAGGTGCGAATGAGTCTTGCAATGGTTCAGACGACAATTGCAATGGTTCAATTGATGAAGGTCTTTCGCTTTCTTCCTTCTATGCAGACAACGATAACGATGGATATGGAAATGAAAACGATATGATTTCAGCGTGTGTTCAGCCTTTAGGATACACAACAATAATCGGAGATTGTGACGATACAGATGACTCAATCAACCCTGGCGCATCCGAAGTTTGTGATGATGTCGATCAGGATTGCGATGGAGATACAGACGAAGATTTGGCAACATTCACCTTCTATGCGGATGCGGACGGAGATGGCTACGGTGATTCAAACACTATGACTTCCAATTGTTCTCAACCAACTGGTTATGTTACCGATGACTCCGATTGTGATGATAACAACGCCAACATTAATCCAGACGCATCAGAAATATGTGACAATACAGACAACGATTGCGATGGCTTAGCCGATGATGGAGTTACTTTGAATTTGTATTTTGCAGATAGTGATAACGACGGCTTTGGTGATCTGTTGAGCACAACAGAGAGCTGTTCACAGCCTGCTGGTTATGTTTCAAACAGTGACGATTGTGATGATACAAGCTCACTCATATATCCAGGCGGAATTGAATACTGCAATGGTATCGATGATGACTGTGATGGCAATGTTGACAACGACGTTTTTGACTTAGACTATTTTGCAGACATCGATGGTGACGGATATGGAAGCGAATTTTTGGGAGCGTTTTGTTTGCCTCAATCAAATGCATCCACGACGAATGGTGA
>Ga0075152_10001748_pt1 | contig 15708 bp, 10 predicted proteins | sample JI61114C2DNA_FD_70964 | JGI IMG/M metagenome (GOLD analysis project Ga0075152, IMG submission 70964) | Wastewater effluent complex algal communities from Wisconsin, to seasonally profile nutrient transformation and Carbon sequestration -... | ecosystem: Engineered > WWTP > Effluent > Algae...
GGCGGTAAAACCTGGCAGCCCATTGATGCCGGCGACAAAGTTCTTATTGATTCAATAGGGCGGACCTGGGATGATCGCCCTTTTTTGCAAGCCTTCCAGACTTCGATTACCCAAATTGGTGAAAACTTCATTTGTTCTCATCCTCACGGCATTTTCAGATCATCAGACAAGGGAAAGACATGGAAATTATTACTTCCTGCTGTAAAAGATAAGGTCTTCAATTTATTTGTTTCAGGCAACGTGATTTATGCCATACCCAGCAAGGGTGGATGTTGAAAAATTGCAAACGCAACAAAAACTTTTAGTTTTTTTGAAATTCTTAAAAATGAAAACGATAAAAAATCTTCCCGTCTATACCCGTTCTGTGTATTGGTTCGTGAAGACAGGAACCAGGGCGAAGGAATCTGTTTTAATAAATATATATATGACCAGTTTATATACAATTTGCCTGACAATTTTAAGTAGCTGTGTGTGTTCTGCATGCGGAAATAAACTCATTTCAGCCACTTCTATTAATCAAGTACAGATCAATGAAGTCAAAACTAAAAAATTATCAATAGTCGCAAAGCTTAAAGAAAATTCTCATTTACCAATTGCGGATAGAATAGCACTTTATCATAAATTAAAAGAAGAAAATTCTGAATTGTATGATTTTGGCAATGAAACAGAATTAACGCTATACGGTTACTCGTTTTTATGGGAAAACAACTTAATTGAAGCTATTGCCATTTTTGAACTCATTATTTCTGAATTTCCTAATTCGGCTAATGCCTATGACAGTATGGGTGAGGCATATCTTCAAGCAAAAGATAGTATTAAAGCACTTCAAAATTATGAGAAAGCATTGCTGATGAACCCTGGCAATTTTCAGGCAGAAGATGTTATTCAACGAATTAAATTTCCAACCCTTAAAGCCTTAACAGCAAAAGAAAAATTTTCAACGGTCTATTCCAAAAAAGATTATATAACGGATTTAGACCAATTAGGTCAAAAACTATTAGCTGTTCATCCGCAAGCACTTAAATTTATTACGAAAGAACAGTTTTGGAAAAATATTGAAAGTAAAAAATCATTGATTACTGAAAAAACTACCTATGCTGAATTCGCTTGGCATTGTAATGCTATCATTGCAAGTATTGGTTGCTCGCATACAGCTTCATCTACAATGCAAAATGACTACCATGAGTTTTCCATATTGCCTTTGGAGAATAGTTTTCCATTGCAAGTTAGATGGGTAAACAAGCAATTATTTGTTGTAAATCCGATGAATAATTCAGATAAGGTAAAAGTAAAAGACGAAATTTTGAGCATAAATGGCGTTGAAACAGCAAATCTCATTTCTGATATTTACGAACACATGGCTGCACAAGCTAATATCCAAACCTATAAAACACAACATTTCAACACCAATTTTGCTGCCTTAATACCCTACGCATTAGGATTACCCAAAACTTTTGAAATTGTTGTTAAAGAAAATAGTGGTTCAATTAAATTGCATAAAGCCCAAAAAATGGCAACTGAATTATATGACCCCTCAGTAAATAGTTGTTTAGAAAATTTGTGTTTAGAAATTTTAGATGGAAAAACAGCTGTTTTAACTATCTCGTCTTTCAATTATTATGAGTGGAACAATTATCCTGTTTTTAAATCTTTCATTGACAGTAGTATGAATATAATCAATAATAAAAAAATAAAAAGCCTGATTATTGATGTGAGATATAACAGAGGCGGTTCTCAATATCCCAGTATTTACTTGCTTCAACATCTTATGAATAAATCTTTCACCTATTACGCAAAGGCAGAATTTGAAGGAAAAACAGATAAGATTTATGGCGAAGAAATTATTTATCCTCTTGAAAATCGCTTTAAAGGAAAGGTTTATTTTCTGATTGATGGAAATGGAAATTCTACTACTGGGCATTTCATGAGTTTAGTGAAAGCACACAATTTAGGAACAATCATTGGCGAGGAATTGGGTTCTAATCAATTCTGTACGGCTGGACAAACGCTGTGTCGCTTGAAAAACACAAAATTAGTAATCTCGGTGGCGAATAATACTCATGTATCTACAGCCACAAAGTTGACTGATGAAAGAGGAATTCTCCCTGATTTTTTTGTAATACAAAGTATAGATGATTATTTAAACAAAGTTGATGCTGTAAAGAATTATACACTAAAACTTGTTAGAAAATAATTTGAAAATGGAGACAAAATAAACTACACACACACATTGGTATTGCTGCAAGTGGGGCTGTACGTTGAAACTTAGGCTGTTTGCATCGCTGTGCTTTTGTTCGGGCGAATATCAATTTGGTTTTTTGTTGTTACCCTCAACTTTATATTTTCAATTGGGCAGCGGTTCCGGGCTGGACGTTATAAAATACCCACCTGCAGCAATACCTGCCCGATGGAAAGACTGTTACAGACTTTAAAAGTGCAGAGGGGCAGAAATAATGTGTATTTTTACTGTTGTTGGCATCCTCGCCAACAACCTTCGCTTCGGTAAAGATCAATAAAATACCGAACGTACAAGTGTCCCGCTTTGAAAGCCGGAATGAAACAAGTAACACAACCAAAGCTGTATAGTAATTCTACTGCCCGGCTCAAAAAATATCATCAAATTGATCAATTAAAAATTATCGCATTACTTTGCAACTATGACAATTGAACAGATTAAATCATTGAGAGAACGTGTTACCGTTTTAAGGAGGTTTCTTTGACTACGATAGCCGCAGTGAAAAAGTAAATAACGACCGCCAGTTTTCGCTTTCGCCGGGTTTTTGGGATGATAATATACGTGCCACGGCCATTGTGAAAGATATAAAAGTAAATGAGTACTGGATAAAAATGTACCTGCAGGTGGAAACATCTGTGGAAGATTTTGCTGTGCTCTTTGAGTTCTGGAAAAGTGGCGATGCTACTGAAGAAGAAACGAAGCTTGCATTTGATGCAGCCCTTGCTGCTGTTGAAGATGCAGAGTTTAAGAGTACACTTAACCAGCCGGAAGACGAACTGCCAGGCGTGCTGCAGATAAACCCTGGTGCGGGTGGCACAGAGAGCCAGGACTGGGCCGAAATGCTGTTGCGCATGTACCGCATGTACGGCGAAAAGCAAGGCTGGAAAGTTACCGAACTCGATTATCAGGAAGGTGATGGTGCAGGAATAAAAACAGCAACGCTTCAGTTTGATGGCCCATTTGCTTATGGCTTTTTAAAGAGTGAAAGTGGCGTGCACCGGCTGGTGCGCATATCTCCGTTTGACAGCAGTGCACGGAGGCATACATCGTTTGCAAGTGTGTTTGTTTATCCGTTGATTGATGACAGTATTGAAATAAATGTAAACCCTGCGGATATTGAATGGGATTTTTACCGCAGCGGTGGCAAGGGCGGGCAGAATGTAAATAAAGTGGAAACGGCTGTGCGGCTGAAACATATTCCGAGTGGGATTGTGGTGGAATGTCAGCAGTCGAGAACGCAGGGCGAGAACCGCGAACTTGCTATGAAAATGCTGAAGAGCCGTTTGCACGAAGAAGAAATTCGCAAACAGCAGGAAGCAAAAAATGCCACCAATGCAGGCAAGAAAAAAATAGAATGGGGTAGCCAGATAAGGAGTTATGTTTTTCATCCGTATAAGATGATTAAAGACCACCGTACAGATTATGAAGTGGGCAATGTGCAGCCCGTAATGGATGGGGAATTGGATGGATTTGTAAAAGCTTATTTAATGGGGGAGAAGGATGTTAGTTGAGAAGTTGAAAGGCATTTTGAGCCGGGCTGCATTACTACTATTAAACTTTTCTTGCGTCGCACTCTTGTACTTTTAGTTATATATTCGGCATTGTGCAATCAGGTTTATTACATCTAAAAACTTTTTGCGCAGGCGGGCAATTCAAAATCTTTATTACTAATTTTAAGTATGGAAAAAGCAAAACCAATATTTAATAAACGTATTTTCTGGGATACTGATTTTGATGCGATTGATTACGATAAAAGTTACCGTTCTGTAATTGAACGTGTATTTGAAAGGGGCGATGTGGAAGATTACCGGCAATGCTATAAATACTATGATGAAAAATTGATTGAGCAGGTAATTTTAAATGCAAAGTTTTTGCCTGAACACAGAACTTATCTTGCAGCCGTTGTAATTGACAGACCTGTTAATGAATTAAGATGCTACACTTTGAGACAGTTGAACCCGGGACTTTATCCTTATTAAAAAGATTGATGACAATACCGCAACTAAAGGATTTTTCTTTGGTTGGGGGCACTGCGCTTTCTTTAAAATATGGTCACAGAACTTCTATTGATCTTGATTTATTTTTTAATGAACAATTTCACCATCAACCTGTAATAGAAGCACTGCGGGAAAACTTTGGAGATGGATTTAGCTTTGAAGGTGATAAATCGAGATGGGGAATCTTTTGCTATATAGAAAATGTAAAAGTGGATATAGTTTATTTTCCACATCGTTTGGTGGGTGAAATTGAAATTACTGACGGTATAAGAATGTACGCTGATGCAGATATAATTGCAATGAAATTAAGCGCAATACTTGGGCGCGGAAAGAAAAAAGATTTTTGGGATTTAGCAGAACTATTAACCCATTATCCTTTAGCAAAAATGATAGAGTACAAAGATTTAAAATACCCTGAACAAATATTGTTGATTTCCATTCCTGTTGCAATTACTTATTTTACCGATGCAGAAGAAAGTGATGAGCCTGTTAGTTTGAAAGGTCAAACCTGGAATAAGGTGAAAACATTTATTGAAATAAAAACAAGAGAATTTTTACGCAGTTAATCCCTATGCCTTTCCACCAAATACTCAAGCCACAACATTTTATTATAAGCCGGGCAATAGAAATAATAATTGATATAACTCCAGTGCAGAAATATCTGCTTCAATGGCGAAGGATAAGAGAATGCTGCCCTTGCCTGGAAAAAAATATATTGTTTTTGATTGCTGTTCTCAAACGCTGAAATGCTTTTTATATCAAGCTTTGGGGCATTTTCACCGAGTCGTAGCAGAGAAGTGCTGAGGATAATTTTATCCATTACATTATTGCTGTTTTCAAACTCTCTTTTACAATCATCAATCAATTGTTGTTTATAAACTTCCAGCTCCGGTATTTTAAAAGCAGCCATCAATCTTGTTAAGTGGTACAGCAATATGGATGACTTTACATAGTAAGGCGATAAATACGTTGGCGCTTTCATATACTCCCGGTTCTTTATCATTTCTGCAAGCAAATGAATTGTAGCAGTATCCTCTTTGGTGAACGGCAGTTTTCGGTCGTACATAAAATATAAAATATTGCATTGCACTGCAAAATCAAAATCAGCAGGCATGCGCAAACCCAGGTAAGTGCTGTATGCAGGAATGTCACGGTACTTTTTATAGGTGGAAGTTATTACACGTTTTGGTGTGGCAAGATTGCTTGTTTGCAGTAATCTTTTTTTTAAAATTTTGCAGGTACTGTCATCCGCATTGCTGCTCATTAAAACCATTACCGCATCATCTGCATCTTCGCCCTGGCCGAATACACTTTTTAAATATTGAAACACGAAAGTGTGTGGCATAATCTTTCCATCCGTTGGCCAGAAATTATAAAAAGGTTCGCCATATTTATTTTTAAAGTAAGGGTAAGTTTGCGTGGCTTTCTCAATTACGGTTTGCAGTTTTCCTCTGTTCGTTTCGTTTACATGCGGTAACATGTTGCGTAAACCAAAAGCAGTGATGGCAGTAAAAAAAATATTATTATCGGGCTGGTAATTATGCGGGCCGCCACCACATTCGCGGTACGCGTAAAACATGCCGGGGTAAAATTCGCTGCTGTCTTTCACCTGCATCGCTGCAATGTTTTCAACGAGTGAATCAATCAATAAACTGTCTTTATTTTGGGCATAAGAATAATTACAAAAGCAGGTAAGTAAAATAGCTATCGTAAAATATTTTTTCATGTTTTTTGAGCCCGGCATTTAGTTCTTTGTTGACCGTTCCTTGCGTCGCACTCTTGTACTTTTGTTCTTTATTAATCTTTTATCGCAGCGAAGGCAGCTTCCCGATATAATAAAACCACATAGCAATATTTACGGGTTTTTCCATGTCACAGATCATATCTTTTCTTTCCATTTTCCACCAATCAATTTTTGTTGACTTTTTCTTTTGCAGTTTTATAAACTGCTCAATCGCCACCATGCTTCTTGCATTGATCGTATTCATTACAATACAAAACTCTTTTTTGTTTTTTTCATTGTAAGGCAATGCCATTATTTTATTATTCTGCAAACGTACCCGCTCTGTAAATTTTTGTTTCAATGCAATAAAATCATCGCAGGTATTTACAAGTGTAAAAATATTATCACGTACGTCTTTGTACAAATCAAAAATATCATTGCCCAACTGGTAAAGGCTGCCAATTAAAAACAACACTTCCTGCATTTGTGTATCTGCCGCATCATCAAGGCATTGATGGTAAATGATTACAGAGACTGCGCCCTTTGTATAAGTTATCCTTTCCAGTTCTTTTTTTGAAATGGCCGGATTTATTTGTTTCACTGTTTCAATCTGAATATCTAAAACATTTGCAGAAGCTTCAATGTAAAATGTTTTGTGCGGCACATTTTCCAGCAAATAGGTTTGAATTTCCTTCGCTACATGTGATGAAAATGTAGTGGCTGTATAGCTTTCAGGTGCAAATGTTATGGTGCGTATGCATTCAATATCAAGTTTATCAATATCAAATAAATCATCGCCAACAGGCGTAAGGATACCGAATAATGTAGCACGTTTTCTTTCATCAGCAGTAAGTGTTTTTCCATACAATCTTTTATAACTGCTGCATAAAAAGGAAGTGATAAAAAGCCCGTAATATTTTTCAATCTTCGTTTTCTGTTCTGGTTGAAACTGTCCGCCGTATTTTGTTTCCAGTTCATTAAGATAGGGGAGCAGAAAGCTTTTATTATACTTCCGCTGGATCTTTATCTCTTTGTACACATTTCTAAAAGCACTTATATAGCTGAATAAACTCATTCGGTTATTGTTACCGTTCAAACGTACATAAAAATTTTCGTTGAGCGAAGATCGTAAGTTGTAAATCGGGAGTCGGGAGAACGTAAATCGCAAGTTTGGTTCCTTACTCACGATTTACGTTCTCCCGTTCTTGCGCCTGTGGTTTCACCTTCGCGTTGCCTCACAAAGTTCAAACTGTACAAGAGTGCGACGCAACAGGCGATGCTATAAAAAACAACTGCCGGGCCCAAAATGATTTTCTGTATTTTGTATTAGCACGTGTACTAACGCATGTCAGTTACTTTTATTAACTTGCGGCCTCTTTTCTAATGTTTAAATACTTATTATGAACCTTGGATATTTTAGTTACCCATTGCCTGCCAATGAACCTGTATTACAATATGCGCCGGGCTCTGCCGAAAAAGCAACACTTAAAAAAACACTCGCCGAACTTAAAAAGAAAGCCATTGATGTGCCTATGTATATTGGCGGCAAAGCAGTGCGTACCGGCAATAAAATAGCCATGCACCCACCGCACGAAATTGCGCACACACTTGGGCATTTTCATTTGGGTGAAGAAAAGCATGTAAAACTTGCGATTGATGCGGCCATGAAAGCAAAGGAAGGCTGGGCCAATATGCCTTGGGAAGACAGGGCGCAGATTTTTTTAAAAGCCGCCGACCTTATGGCTACAAAATACCGCTCTTTTATAAATGGCTGCACCATGCTTGGTCAAAGTAAAAACGCTTATCAGGCAGAGATTGACAGTGCGTGTGAACTGATAGATTTTCTCCGTTTCAATGTTCATTTTTTAAGTGAGATTTATAAGCAGCAACCAGTATCTGCGCCCGGCATACACAACCGTATGGAATGGAGGCCGCTGGAAGGTTTTGTACTCGCCATTACACCTTTTAATTTTACAGCCATTGCCGGCAACCTGCCATCTTCTGCTGCAATGTGCGGCAATACGGTGGTGTGGAAACCTGCCAATACACAGGTGTATGCGGCACAGATGATTATGCGTATTTTTAAGGAAGCCGGTTTACCCGATGGCGTTATAAACCTGGTATATGTAGATGGCCCCACACTTGGTAAAGTTTGCTTTGCGCACAGTGATTTTGGTGGTGTACATTTTACCGGCTCCACCGGTGTATTTAACCAGATGTGGAAAACCATTGGTGAGAATATTGCCAGCTATAAATCGTATCCCCGCATTGTGGGCGAAACAGGTGGTAAAGATTTTGTGATGGTGCATAAAAGTGCGCAACCAGATGTGGTGGCAACTGCACTTGCACGTGGCGCTTTTGAATACCAGGGGCAAAAATGTTCGGCTGCTTCACGGGCATATATACCCGGCAATATTGCAGAGGAAGTAAAGACAAAACTGATTGCCCAAATAGCCTCCATGAAAATGGGAACGGTGGAAGATTTCAGCAATTTTATTAATGCGGTTATTGACGAAAAAAGTTTTGATAAAATCGCTGCATACATTGCTGCTGCAAAGAAAGATAAGAAAGCAAAAATAATAGCCGGTGGCAAATGCGATAAGAGCGAAGGCTATTTTATAGAGCCCACCGTTATTGAAGCAAAAGACCCCAAATATGTAACCATGTGCGAAGAAATATTTGGCCCCGTACTTACCATTTACGTGTACGATGCAGCGCAGTTTGAAGAAACTTTGGCATTGGTAGATTCTACTTCGCCGTATGCATTAACCGGATCAATCATAGCGCAGGACAGGGATGCAGTTGTGCTTGCCACAGCAAAACTGCGCAATGCAGCAGGTAATTTTTATATCAACGATAAGCCCACCGGAGCCGTTGTGGGCCAGCAGCCGTTTGGCGGCGCAAGAGGCAGTGGTACAAACGATAAAGCAGGCAGTATGATTAACCTTTACCGCTGGTTAAGTGCCAGAACAATTAAGGAAACATTCAACCCGCCAACAGATTATCATTATCCTTTTTTGCAGGAAAGTTAATAAAAGAGAAAGCCCTTTAAAAGAGGGCTTTTTACTTTTATGTACCCGGCAGCAGTTCTTTGTTGTCAGTACAATCCACTTTGGCTTGTTATATTCAACCGCTTACATCTACGCTTCGGTAAAAGATGCAATATATTCTACAGATGAACGGATTGCGACGCAACGAAGATGACACAGGGCTTATTAGCCGGTATCAAAAAAATATTTATTCCCCTGGTGACGCGAAAATTTGAATTGCACCCATTTCCGTTTTGCATATAACAAATCAATTTGCTAATTTGTATGCCCAAACAAGTTTTCATTTTAATAAATAAACTTTATGAAAAATTTATTACACATTTTTTTTAGTGCAGCACTTATTGCCGCTGCATTTCAAGGAAAGGCTCAGTTTACAGAGCTTACCAGTAATAACGCTTTTGATTATGGCATTAACCTTAATGGCAAAGTTATTTTTGAATCAGAAGCGGGCTCTTTGTGGAGCACGGATGGTACTGCTGCGGGAACAGCTGCTTATGCTGCAAATGTGTTTGTTGATCCGGCAGGTAATTTAAACCTCTTTGCAGGAAAAATATATTTTACGGGTATTGATGCTGTATACGGCAGTGAATTATGGGTTACGGATGGCACTGATGCGGGTACACATATTGTAAAAGATATTGTGAGTGGTACAGATGGTTCTGCACCAACAGATTTTTACTTTTTTAATAATGTAATTTACTTTTTTGCATCAACTGCAGCAGAAGGAAAAGAGCTTTGGAAATCGGACGGTACCGATGCCGGAACCGTATTTGTAAAAGATATTAACCCCGGTGCTGCGGGCAGTTATGGCACACTTGCTTATTTCTTTGCAGCCAATAATATACTTTATTTTACTGCAGACGATGGCACAAATGCAAATGAATTATGGAAAACAGACGGCACCGAAGCAGGCACCCAAATGGTAAAAGATATTAACCCCGGTGATAAGCCATCTAATGCCAACAGTTTTACATTGTTAGGCACCCAGGTAATATTTGCTGCAACTGATAAAACAAACGGCACCGAATTATGGAAAACAGATGGTACAGATGCCGGAACTGTTTTAATAAAGGATATTTTACCCGGAGCTGGTCTTTTTGGTTCATCCTCACCATCACAATTTTTACTGTTCAATGGTAAACTTTATTTCACTATTACGGATCTGCTCAATGGCGGCCAGTCATTATACGTAACAGATGGAACAAAAAACGGCACCAAATTAATTAACAGCGCCTTGTTCTATTCGTTGATCAACTCGGTATTTATAAATAATAAATTTTACTTCTCAGCATATACAACCGCGAATGGCTCCGAACTCTGGAGTTCTGACGGTACAGTGGCGGGAACTGCATTATTTAAAGATATTAATTCCGGTAATGGCAGCTCTGCACCATTCATCATGCTGGACTATTTTGAAGGGCTTACCGGCGGCACAAGTGATGTGCATACTATTTTATATAATGGAAATATGTTTTTTACCGCAGATGACGGCATTAATGGAACGGAATTATGGGTAACCGATGGCACCGATGCCGGTACCCAAATGGTGAAAGATATTAACCCCGCAGCACCCAATAATATATTCTCGTACTGGTACACAAACGAAGGTTTATTTTTTGGCGCTTCTGATGGCGCTACCGGCGTGGAAGTTTGGAAATCTGATGGTACAGAACTGGGCACTATTCAGTCTGCAGATGTAAACGTGGGTGCCGGAAGTTCAGACCCCACATTCCTGGGCATACTTAACGAACACCTTTTATTTAATGCAAATAATGGAGACGGTGATTTTCCTGACCTTTACAGCCTTGATGAAACCGTGGGTACATTGCCCATTACCATCTCAAATTTTACTGCTGCATTGTTTGGTAAATCAGTACAGCTAAAATGGAACACTTCATCTGAGATCAACAGCAGCCATTTTGAAATTGAACGCAGTAAGAACGGACTTCAGTTTGAAAGCATTGGCCTTGTAAATGCAGCAGGCAACAGCACAAATGAAGCTGCTTACCAGTTTATTGATGAAGCGGCACTGCATATACAAACAGATAAATTATATTACAGGTTAAGGATGATTGATAAAGACGGGCAGTCAGCACAGTCTAAAATTGCCATTATAAATATTGTTCCCGATGCACGGTTATTTTACATGTATCCCAATCCCGTAAAAGAACAGTTGCAGGTAGTGGTAAACAGCCAGGAGCAAAAGCAAACCGCCATAAGGATCACCGATCAAAATGGCAAACAGGTTTACACAAGGCAACTCAACAATGCGGCTGGCAGTTACCAGTACAATGTAAATGTGGCAATGCTTGCAAAAGGCTTGTATTTTATACAATTGATTACTGATAAGGGCATACAAACAATTAAGTTTATTAAAAATTAATGAAGGTTTTTTATTCTTTAAAAAGGCGGAATTATTTTCCGCCTTTTTATTTTTTTGTACCCGGCAATTGTATTACGTGGCATCGCCTCTTGCGTCGCACTCTTGTACATTTGTAATTTTATGGAGCTTTTACCAAAGCGTAGATTGAAGCGGGTGTGGAGCAGATAGTAAAAAGCAGAATTCTTTAATAATTATTTGTTGGAGACAACTCCAACAAAGGCACAGAATAATAAGCAGCAAGTTCAACAGTTCGCAAAGTTGTTAAACGCAAAGAACGTGTGAACCTTTGGAACCTGTGAACTTTGAAACCACAGTTCAACAATGTTCCAACCGTACAAGTGAGTTCCGATGAACCGGAATTATGATGACACAACCGGCGATGCCAACAGCAATGATGCTGGCAAACAAAAAATTTACTTCTTCCTTTCGCCGCATTTTTTTATCTTGCAGCCCGAATTACAAAACATGAAATTTCTAAGCAACAATCTTGATTTTCTCGATCATCGAACTTTCTGATTCTTTTTTACAGGGCAGCTTTACAGTTTGCCCAATCCTTTGTTTGTAATTTTCTTTCCATCATTTTATAAAAATATTTTTTATGCTTACGCATACACTTTCGCAGCAATCTGCGCATTACCTGCATTTAGAAGAAGAGTTTGGTGCCCACAATTATCACCCGTTGCCGGTGGTGCTGGAAAAAGGCGAAGGCGTTTTTGTTTGGGATGTTGACGGCAAACGCTACTACGATTTTTTAAGCGGCTATTCTGCTATTAACCAGGGGCATTGCCATCCGCGCATTATAAACAAATTAGTGCAGCAGGCATCAAAACTCACGTTAACCTCCAGGGCGTTTCACAATAATTTACTGGGCGAATATTCGCAGTACATAACCTCCCTTTTTGGCTACGACAAAGTACTGCCCATGAACACAGGTGTGGAAGCCGTGGAAACAGCCATTAAACTCAGCCGCCGATGGGGTTATGCCGTAAAAGGCATTGCAGAAAATATGGCCCGCATTGTGGTGTGCGAACATAATTTTCATGGAAGAACAAGTACCGTAATTTCTTTCAGCAGCGACCCCACAGCATACACAAATTTTGGTCCGTTTATGCCGGGTTTCGATTTTGTTCCATTCAACGATCTTGTGGCGCTTGAACAAAAATTTCAGGATAATAATATTGCCGCATTTCTATTAGAACCCATACAGGGCGAGGCTGGTGTGGTGGTGCCCGATGCCGGTTACTTAAAAGGTGTACGCGATCTGTGTACCGAATACAATGTACTGCTGATAGCCGATGAAATACAAACCGGCCTTGCACGCACAGGCAAAATGCTGGCCATAGATCATGAAGATGTGCATGCAGATATACTGATACTCGGCAAAGCATTAAGCGGTGGCACCGTACCTGTTTCTGCTGTACTTGCAAACAATGATATTATGATGCTGATAAAACCAGGCGAACATGGATCCACTTATGGCGGTAACCCGCTGGCATGTGCCGTGGCAATGGAGTCGCTGCAGGTTTTACTTGATGAAAATATGGCCGAGAACGCCGCAGCAATGGGCGAATTATTCCGCAATGAATTAATAAAACTTGAATCGCCATTAATAAAAACCGTTCGTGGCCGCGGTTTGCTCAATGCAATTGTAGTAAACCATGCCAACCCCGATGCAGCCTGGAACCTTTGTATGGAATTAAAAGATAATGGCCTGCTTGCCAAGCCAACACATGGCGATAAAATACGTTTTGCACCGCCACTTGTTATAACAAAAGATCAGGTGCATGAATGTGTGCAAATCATCAGTCATTCATTAAAAGTGCTCAGTTAGAAAAAAATCCCGCTGCATATTACAGCGGGATTTTTTTTTGTTGACCCAGCCCTATTGCAAATGGCGGCGCCTGTTGCGTCGAACCCTTGTACATTAGAATTTTATTTGGCTTTTACCAAAGCGGAGATTGAAGTTAAAGGCCGCGCTAATAATATTCACCGCAAGGTTTTGCCCATTAGTGCGCCTGCCTGCGCAATGCTGAATAATGAACCGAACGTACAAGTGAGTGACACAACAAAATTTTAATAGCAGTAATGCAGCCGGGGCAAAAAAATTGCTGTAGAATTATTTCTTTTTAATATTTAGCTATATTTGATTTCCAACATTCCTAATGTAAATACCCGGTAATTTTGATTTGGTGAAAAATCATATGTTAAAATGTGAAAAATCACACGGGAAAATGTGAAAAATCACATGTTAAAATGTGAAAAATCACATTTGTTATTACAACTATCTATTGTAACTATGCATTTAGAAATGATCGCTAACAAAACACATACAAAACTTATGGGAATAGTAATTAAGCTGATCCACGCCAAAGAAGTAAACGGCATTGCAAACAATAAAACAGGACAGGTGAAAATTGACAGGAATAAATGCAACAGCGCCCAACATAACGAAAGACTGGGTAATGTGAGGGAAGCAATGCAACACGAGCCAAATATGGCCTTTAAAGAAAGGGGCACTGAAAAAAAAGCAATGGCAGGGCGTGGTTTTGTTTCCAATTTTGGCGATGCGCATATTTTATCTTTTCTTATAGGTGGCCTGAGTTAAGTACAGTAGAAAACACCTGCTGTTTATAAGGGTATACCCGTAGTTTAAAATGGCTTTAGCAATTGGGCTGGTGCAATAATAATTTGCATGGCCTTTATGTAAATGCTTTAATTTTTTAGAATTTACTTAAGTATATCAACCCTTTAGCCTTCCCTTTTTTCAACAACATAAAGAACAAGTGGAAAAGATCCGGCACCAGTTTTATGCTGGTGTTTTTTTTGCAGTAGCCCCGAAGTAAATTTTTAATAATTGCCCTTATAATCTAAACCCCGCCGTACTAAACCTGATCTGCTATAAATTTACAGGCCATATTTTTTATTCCCCATAATACCGCAAGTTTTAATAGACAGTTAATGGATATGCTGTATTTTTATTGCATTACAAAATTAGCTTTGCTTACCAGATTTTTTAATTGTATACCTGGTTTTAATTATTTGTTTTATGAGGAAAAGTTTTACATTTTATACTTCTATAAAAAACTGTACTTCCAATATATTTTTTTTGAAAATATTTATTCTTTGTATTATTCTTTTTGGTTCGGGAATGGGGCAGAAGGGGTGGGGGCAGATTTATGTAAATACTTTTACCGGGGTTCAAGCATGCCCTACAAATGGTAATGTACCAACTGTGGCAATAAATGCTACAGGAACTGCTGTGACGAGGAGTACTGTTACATGCAATGCGACTGTAAACGTTTTTAATTCGACAACATTGAACGCGACTGCGACTGTTTCTAACTCTTCATATATAGAATTTTCTGCAACCGCAAATACAGGCTATAAACTGGATGTCACCTCGTTAAGTTTTTTTAGACAAGGAAGTAATACAGCACCTAATCAAATGGAAGTTAGATATAGCACCAATGGCTTTTCTACTTCAACTACATGGGGTTCTGAGCCATTAACCCCAACTACGGGAACAGTAGCAACTTGGGATTTTACAGATTTCTCTACCTCAACAGCAGGAACAGTAACATTTCGAATTTATCCTTACGGTACTCAGCGTTGTGATTTAACCGCGCCAGTAGCAGCATCTACAGGGACATTTAGAGTTGATAATGTTACAATTAATGGAAGTGTTGTTTCTACAAATACAATTACCCTGGGCACATTAACAGGTAACCCTTTCACTTTAGCCAATTGCTCTGACAGTAAAAGCGGAACCATTGCTTTTACTTCAGCAGGTACATTTGCAACCGGCAACATTTTTACAGCGCAGTTGTCTGATGAAACGGGTAGTTTTGGCAGTCCGCAAGATATAGGCTCAGTTTCAGGAGCAGCGGCTGAAGGATTGGATCCCAGTGGTACAATAAATTTTACAATCAGTTCACCGTTGGCAACATCAGCTAATTATAAAATAAGGATAATTAGTTTTGATCCTTCGGTTTCTTCGGGTTCTGCTTCTGTTTCAATAACTTCCACATTAAGTTGTATTGCTTCGGCAACAGATTATTTCCGAAGCAGGATAAGTGGGGGCTGGAATGTGGGTACAAACTGGGAATCTTCACCAGACAATGGAATTACACCCTGGATGACCGCCAATGCAGTACCTACTGTAAGTGCTGCTGCTATTACTGTTCAGAGCAGCCATACAATATCAATTACAACAAGTGTAACGATTGACAAAACTACTGTTGCAGGAATTTTACTTTTAGGAAATGGAGGAATACTTACATTAAATGATGGAGGTGCAACAGATGAGCTTACGATACAAA
>Ga0075152_10001749_pt1 | contig 15696 bp, 4 predicted proteins | sample JI61114C2DNA_FD_70964 | JGI IMG/M metagenome (GOLD analysis project Ga0075152, IMG submission 70964) | Wastewater effluent complex algal communities from Wisconsin, to seasonally profile nutrient transformation and Carbon sequestration -... | ecosystem: Engineered > WWTP > Effluent > Algae...
GGCCCCGTAATGTGCCCCGCGTTCGGGGTAAAAAAGGCGGCGCCAGCGATAAAAACAACTAACTGCAACGAAAGGCTTCCAATTTCTTCGAGCGTGTGTATAATCTCGGTCTCTCAAGTGCGCCCGTAGCTCAGTTGGATAGAGTACTTGGCTACGAACCAAGGGGTCGTGGGTTCGAATCCTGCCGGGCGCGCCAGTTTTACCAGAGTTGCTTTTTGCAACTTTGATCAACTCCAGGAGAGTTTTCTCTCTGCCGGTTTTCCGGGAGTTGAATGTTGGGAAGATGCGCCCGTAGCTCAGTTGGATAGAGTACTTGGCTACGAACCAAGGGGTCGTGGGTTCGAATCCTGCCGGGCGCGCCAAACACGAAAGAAGGGGACTGTGGAAACACGGTCCCCTTCTTTTTTGCATTTCTTTTGTGCCTCTTTCCCCGCCGGCACCCCCTCTTCCAGCACGCCTCGCGGCAACCCGTTCGGCAAGCGTGTCGTATGACACAGTGCCAAGCTTGCCAGCTTAAAGTTTCCCGGGAATGCGTCGTCAATACGAGGACGACATTCTTTCAGGACTGAAGCTCTGAACGCGCCGCCTTCCCGTGCCGCAGCTGAACCCATGCAGCTCGACGTGCTTGCCTTGCAGGCGGCGATGGTTTCCCACGACCGCCTGGGGGAGTCTGCGACAGCCTTTGCCTCCGAACTCGCCACCCGTCTCGGCTGCGAGCGTGTTTCCGTGGGCTTTGTCGAGGATCGGTTCAGCCGCGTGGTGGCCTTGTCCCACGGCACCATAGGCAGCAGCGGTACAAATGGCACTGAAATGCTGCGGGTGATCGGCGCGGCGATGGACGAATCCATCGAGCAGGCTGCCACCGTCGTGGTGCCGGCGCCGGCAGGCCACGCACCGCAGATCGTGCTGGCCCATGAGGAACTCCTGCGCCGGGATGCGGGCATGGTGTGCACCCTCCCCCTGGTAGTGAAGCGCCAACTGGTGGGTGCGGTGCAGCTTCAGTTCCGTCACACGGGGCCGGTTTCGCCTGAACAGCTGGCCGACTGGGAACACGCTGTCGCCCTGCTTGGGCCTGTCCTGCATTTCATGCGTCGGAGCGAACGGCCCTGGCGCAAGCGTCTGCGCGACCGCGCCCAGCGCATCCGGGCCGACCTGCTTGCCCCCGGCAACGGGCGCCTGCGTCTCGGGCTGGCCGGGCTGTTGCTTGTATTCGGCATCCTGGTGGCGCTACCCATGGATTACCAGGTAGGCGGCAATGCCCGCGTGGAGGGCGCCATCCAGCGCGTGCTGGTGGCACCGGCCGACGGCTTCATCCGCCACAGCCATGTCAGGCCCGGCGATACGGTGAAGGCCGGGCAGGTGTTGGCCGAACTGGCCGGACAGGACCTGCAGCTTGAACGCAACAAATGGAGCAGCGAGCTCGCCCAGCACGAGAACAGTTACGCCGCCGCCATGGCCCGGGCCGACCGTACACAACTGGTCATCAGCCAGGCCCGCGCCGAAGAGGCCCGCGCCCAGCTGGCCCTGGTGGATGAACAGCTTGGTCGCATCCGCCTCGAGGCGCCCTTCGACGGCGTCGTGATCCGCGGCGACCTGAGCCAGTCCCTGGGTGCCCCCGTACAGCGGGGCGATGTGCTACTCACCATTGCCCCCCGGGATCGCTTCCGGGTGATCATCGAGGTGGACGAACGGGATATTTCCCGGATCAGGATAGCCCAGCCGGGCAGCCTGGCCCTGTCGGCCCTTCCCTGGGACACGCTGCCGCTGCGGATCGCCCGGATCACCCCGATGGCCAGCCCGGTGGAAGGCAAGAATGTCTTCGAGGTGGAGGCCAGCCTCGAGCACCAGCCCGACAGCCTGCGCCCCGGCTTGCGTGGCGTGGCCCGCATCTCGGTGGGCGAAGCCCCGCTGCTGTGGGCCTGGACCCATCGCCTGACCGACTGGTTGCGGCTGAAGGCCTGGGGCCTGTGGGGCGGCTAGCATGAGCGGCAGTGTCTTCAGCAGCCAGTGGTACCGGGTCGCCGGCCTCCATCCGCGGCTGCGGGCCCAGGTGCGGGTGACGAGACAGATTTATCGCAATGAGGTGTGGCACGTCCTGGCCGACCCGGTCAGTGGGCGCTTTCACCGTATGAACACCGCCGCCTACGCCTTTGTCGGGCGCTGCGACGGGCTGCACACGGTGGACCAGATCAGCGAGGCCCTGCTGGCCCGCGACCCCGACTCGGCCCTGACCCAGGACGAGATCGTGCGTCTGCTGGTGCAGCTCAATCAGCGGGGCTTGATCCAGTGCGAACTGACCCCCGACGTGGAGGCGATCTTTCACCGGGAAGAGCAGGCCCAGCGCCAACAGCGCCGCCTGGCGATCAATCCGCTGTCCTTCCGGGTCCGTCTCGGCGACCCCACGGCCTTGCTGCAGCGCTTCGACCCCTGGCTGCGTCGCATTTTTTCCTGGCCCGTGCTGATCTTCTGGCTATTGCTGATCGTCGTCGGTGCCACCACGGCGGCGATGAATTTTTCCGAGCTGGCCGTGCAGGTCCGGACCTGGATGGGCACGCCCCGCTTTCTGCTGATGGCCTGGGTGCTGTACCCCGTCATCAAGGCCATCCATGAGCTGGGGCACGGCCTGGCCACCCGGCGTCTGGGCGGTGAGGTCCACCAGATGGGGGTGAGTCTGCTGCTACTGATGCCTGCGCCCTTCGTTGACGCCTCGGCGGCCTCGGCCTTCCGCTATGCCAGCCAGCGGCTGATGGTCAGCGGCGTGGGGATTCTGGTGGAACTGGCCATCGCGGCCCTGGCCGTGATTCTGTGGGTGATCGTCGAACCTGGCCTGGTGCGGGACGTGGCGCTGGTAGTGGCCTTCATCTGCGGTGTATCCACCCTGGCCTTCAACGGCAATCCGCTGTTGCGCTTCGATGGCTATTTCGTACTGTGCGATGTGCTCGACTTGCCCAACCTCGGCCCGCGCAGCCAGGCCTGGTGGCGTTACGTGATATTCAACCGCCGCTTCGGCCTGGCCCAGTTTGCATCGCCGGAGCCCGGCCGGGGCGAGCGCTTCTGGCTGTACCTGTACGCTCCGGCATCAGCCATCTACCGTCTGGGATTGTCCATCGCCATCGTGGCCTGGATCGGCAGCTGGTCGATGCCCCTGGGGCTCATCGCCGGCACCGGCCTGGTCTTCGTCCTCGTGCTGCGCCCCGTTTATCGCTTCTGGCGCCGCCTGCTTGCCATGGCCTTGCCGACGCCTGTCCGCCAGCGTGCCCTGAGAGGGGCCGCGGCGTTGAGCCTGGGCGCCGTGGCCCTGTTCTGCCTGGTGCCCTTGCCCTTCGCCACGGTGGGCCGCGGCGTGGTGTGGGTGCCCGAACAGGCACAGCTGCGCACCGGCACCGACGGCTTCATCGAACATCTGGACGCCCGCCATGGCGAGGAGGTCGTGGCCGGGCAGGTCCTGGCGCGTCTGTCTGACAGCCGGCTGGTGGCCGATGCAGTCAAACTGCGCAGCCAACTCGAGGCCCTCGACGTGGATCTCTACCAGGCCATGCTGCGCGACCCGGTCAAAGCCCGCAATATCGAGGAGGAGGTGGGGCGCCTGCGTGCCCAGTTGCGCCGTGTCGAGGAACTACAAAGCCTGCTGGTGCTGCGTGCCGGCGTCTCCGGGCGCCTGGTGATGCCCCGGCAGGCCGACGTGGAGGGTGCCTTCGTGCCCCGTGGTGCCTTGCTCGGCCACATCCTCACTAGCGAAGCCGCAACGGTTCGGGTTGCGGTGGAGCAGGACGAGGCGGCCCTGGTCCGCGGCGAAACCCGGGCCGTGTCGGTGCGGCTGGCTGAGTCGCCGGGTGAATCCCGCAATGGGCGCCTGCTGCGCGCCGTGCCGGCCGCCACCGAGAAGCTGCCCAGCGCAGCCCTGGGCGAGCACGCCGGCGGCGACATCGCCGTGGACCCGGCCGACAAGGATCACCAGCGGGCCATTGAACCGGTCTTCATCTTCGATATCGGCATAGACGAAACCGTACTCGAGCGGGCCGGTGGCCGGGCATGGGTGCGCTTCGAGCATGGCTGGGCTCCCCTCGCCGTACAGTGGGGGCGGCGCCTCAAGCAGCTCTTCCTGCGCCAGTTCGACCCCGGCTCATGACGATGCACCTGCACGCGCGCATGCCCCTTCCCGGGCTGGTGTGGGGCGCTTACCCGGAGCGACACGAGCCGCCGCAGGTCCGCTGGCCGTGGGCCCGTGCGCCCTACCTGCGTCAGGTTGCTGCAGTACGCCGGGCCACGGGCGACTGGCAGGGCCTCGACGACAGCACCTTTGCTGCCAGTCTGCACAAGCTTCGAGCCCATATCGGGCGTGACGGCCTTACGCCCCGACGAACCGTGGAGGCCATGGCGGTGGCAACCGAAGCCGCCCGCCGGGGGCTTGGCCTGCATGCCTATGACGCGCAGATCCACGCCGCCCTGATCATGCTCGACAACCGCCTGGCCGAGATGGCGACAGGCGAGGGCAAGACCCTGGCGGCGGCCCTGGCGGCCAGTGTCGGCGCCTTGGCCGGGACCCCCGTGCACGTGCTTACCGCCAACGACTACCTGGTCGAACGCGACGCCACCGGTCTGGCGCCCCTGTACACCTGCCTCGGACTGCATGCAGGCTTTGTCACCGGCCCGATGAGCGAGGCCGAGCGTCGCGACGCCTATGCCGCCCCGATCTGCTACGTGACGGCCCGGGAGCTCGTTTTTGATTATCTGCGGGACGGGCAGCGGCGGGGCTTCGTGCGGGCCGACCTGCAACGCCGCAACGCATCCCGCGGGCGGGGTGAAGCCCTGCTGCGGGGGCTGTGCATGGCCCTGGTCGATGAAGCTGACAGCCTGCTGATCGACGAGGCCATGACGCCCTTGATCCTCTCCCGGCAGGTGCGAGGCGGCCCGGCCAGGGCCCTGTCCTGGCAGGCCTGGGCCCTGGCGGGGGAGCTTGTGGAAGGGCAGGACTTCACCGTGCCAGCAGTCGGGATGCGGGTCGAATTGAGCCCCGGCGGCAGCGCCCGGCTGGCCGACCTGAGTGCCGGCCTGGGCGGGCGCTGGCGTTCCCGCCGCCTGCGCGAGGAGGTGGTGTGCACCGCCCTGGCAGCCCGCCATCTCTACCGACGGGACGTGCACTACCTCATCCGGGACGGGCAGGTGGAGATCGTGGATGAGGTGAGCGGCCGCGCCGCACCGGGTAGGGTTTGGTCCCGGGGGCTGCACACCTTTGTAGAGCTGAAGGAAGGGTGCCGACCGACACCGGATACGGAGACCCTTGCCCAGATCACATATCAACGTTTCTTCCCCCGTTACCACCGCCTTGGCGGGATGAGCGGAACCCTGCATGAAGCGCGGGGAGAGCTGCGCGAGATCTACGGACTGGACGTGGTATGCGTTCCGTCACGTCGGCCGAACTCAAGGAAGTCCCTTGACTGCCGTATATATGACACGCGTCGTGCCTTGTGGGGAGCTGTCACCAGACGGGTTGCCGAGTATCGGGCGGAGGGTCGCCCGGTTCTCATTGGTACGGCCTCGGTCGCCGAATCCGACGCCTTGTCCGCCTGTCTGAGGGCGGCGGGCATTCCCCACGGACTGCTGAATGCCCGCCTGGATGCCAGCGAAGCGGCCATCGTGGCGTGCTCGGGCGAGCCCGGGCAGGTCACCGTGGCGACCAACATGGCCGGACGCGGAACGGATATTCCCCTGGCTGCCGGCGTGGCAGCAGCAGGGGGTTTGCATGTAATGAATTGCCAGTTCACCGCATCCCGACGCATTGACCGCCAGCTGGAGGGGCGCAGTGCCCGCCAGGGCGACCCGGGCAGTGCGGAACGCTGGATCAGCCTGGACACACCGCGGGTCGGCGAAGTGGCCGGGCTGATGGCACTGACCCGCAGGGCGGGGAAAGACGATGATGGACGGATCGGGCTCGGGCCGCGGCTGCTTGATGCGCTGCTGGGTTTGAGCCAATGGAGGCAGAGCCGCCGGGAAAGACGGGCTCGCCGTGCGCTTTTGGAGGCGGATCGTGAATGGGAGCGGGGACTCTCGTTTGGTGGTCCCGGAGAATGACACTATGAACAGATGGTTTGTGGCCTGGGTGATAGGGAGTGGCGCGGGGCTGGCAGGCGCCGCGCCGTCCAGCCCCCCGGCGCCCGCCCTCGGCTGCCTGATCGAGCCGGACAGGGTGGCCGATCTGGGCAGCCCGGTCATCGGTGTGCTGGAGGGCCTGCGCGTTGATCGCGGCGATGTGATCCGCAAAGGACAGGTGCTGGCCGTGCTGCGCAGCGACGTGGAGCGGGCGACCGTCGAGGTGGCCCGGACACGCGCCATGGCCGAGGCAGATCTGCACTCCGCCGAAGCCAACCGCGACTTTGCCCGCCAGAAGCTGAAACGCGCTGAAGATCTCGTGGCGCGCAATTTCCTCGCCCAGCAGGCCCTCGATCAGGCTCGCACCGAATTGCAGGTCAACGAGCAGAAGTACCAGCAGGCCCGCGAGCAGCAGCGGGTGTGGGGGCGTGAGCTGGGCGTGGCCCAGGCCCAGGTGGGGCTGCGCACCATTCGCAGCCCCTTTGACGGCGTGGTGGTGGAGCGCTACCTCGCCCAGGGTGAGCGGGTGGAGGAAAAGCCCGTGTTCAAGGTCGCCCGCATCGACCCGCTGCGAGTCGAAGTAATCGTTCCTGCCGCGCGCTTCGGCACCATCCAGGTGGGGGAGGTGGCCAGCGTGGCGCCGGATCTGCCCAACACCCCACCCCAGGAAGCCACCGTTACCCTGGTGGACAAGGTGGTGGATGCGGCCAGCAACACCTTTCGGGTACGCCTGGTGCTGCCCAATGCCAACAACCGGCTGCCGGCCGGCCTGCGCTGCCGCATCAGCTTTGCCGATCCGGCCCCGGTAGCCCCCGCCGCCGAGCGCCGCCTGGTGGGTGGGCTACGCATGGATGCCTCGCTCAGCCCGGCGCGACCAAAGCCTCGCCCCTGATGTCATGGATCGCCATCACCGACGCCGGGCGCTGATCGAGACCTTCGAGCAGCGCATTCTTTATTCTGCCGACCCGCTTCCGTCCGGTGAGCTTGTCTCCGCCCTTGTGGGCCTCGAACACACCGATGGAGCGACGGCAGATGGCGGCGGTGTCGAGCTGGTCTTCGTGGATACCCGCAGCCCGGATCTGCAACTCCTGCTCGACGATCTCGAAGCCCAGCGCCAGGCCGGGCGGGATCTCGAAGTCATCCTCATCGAGCAGGATGAGGACGGCATCGCCAAGGTCTCCGAAGCCCTGGCCGGGCATCATGACGTGGCGGCGGTGCACCTTGTCGGGCACGGCAGCGAGGGCTTGATCGAACTCGGAGCAAGCCGGCTGAACATGGACGTGCTCCTGCAGCGGGCCAGCGAGATTGCCGGCTGGGGCGATGCCCTGGTCGATAGTGGTGATCTGCTGCTGTATGGCTGTGATGTGGCCGCAGGAACGGACGGCGAGGCCCTGGTCACCACCCTGAGCCAGCTGACCGGGGCCGATGTGGCGGCCAGTATCGACACGACCGGCAGTGCCCTGCTGGGCGGCGACTGGGACCTGGAACGCCAGACCGGCGCCGTGGAAGCCCGACCCTTTGCCTCCGCCAGCCTGCAGGCCGAGTGGGGCGGTGTGCTCGGGGTCGTGGCCCAGAGCACCGAAACCCTGGTGAATCAGAACACCAGCGGCTCCCAGGGCAACCACTGGTCCGGCAAGACCGTGGGCATGGACAGCAGTGGCAATTACGTGGTCGTCTGGATGGATGGCTCCGGTGCCGATGGCAGCGGCCAGGGCATCTACGCACGGCGCTATGACGTGAACGGAACAGCCCTGGGCAACGCCTTCCGCGTCAATAGCTACACCTTCGACAGCCAGCGCAACCCTCAGGTGGCCATGGCCGCCAATGGTAGCTTCGTTGTCGTTTGGGAGAGCATGGGGCAGGACGGCAGCAACTACGGTATCTACGCCCAGCGCTACAACGCCAGCGGCGTGGTGCAGGGGAGCGAGTTCCGCGTCAATACACTGACCATCGACGACCAGCGCGAGCCCGCTGTCGCCATGGACGCCAACGGCAACTTCGTGATCACCTACCAGGCCTGGGCGTCGGGTAACAACAGTTGGGGGGTGCTCGCAACACGCTATAACGCCAGCGGTGTGGTCCAGGGTGCCGAGTTCGTTGTCAACACCACCCTGGATTTCGACCAGCAAGAGCCGAGCGTCGCCATGGACTCGGCGGGCAACTTCGTCATCGCCTGGCAGAGCTACGGCCAGGAAGGTGCCAGCGACGGCATCTACGCGCAGCGCTACAACGCCAGTGGTGTGGCCCAGGGTGGCGAGTTTCACGTCAACACCACCACCACGGACAACCAGAACCTCCCTACTGTTGCGATGGACAGCAGCGGCAACTTCGTCATCACCTGGGAGAGCTACGCCCAGGACGGCAGCCTGCAGGGGATCTACGGCCAGCGTTACAACAGCAGTGGCGTCGCCCAGGGGGGCGAGTTCCGGCTCAACACGACCACCGCCAACGCCCAGCAAAACCCGGTGGTCACCATGACCGGCGGCGGCAGCTTTGCGGTCACCTGGCAGAGCACCGCCCAGGACGGCAGCCTGGAAGGGGTGTACATGCGTCTCTACGACGCGTCGGGAAACCCCGTTATCGGCGAGACACGGGTCAATACCACCACCACGGGCGACCAGCATTCACCCAGCATCGTTTCCAACCAGAACGGCCGCATGGTGATTGCCTGGCAGGGCAATGGCAGCGGAGATGGCGACGGCGTCTTCATGCAGCGCTATACCTACGGCTTCCCGCCGGTATTGACCATGTCCACCAGCAGCGCCACCTACGTGGAGAACGCGGCCCCCCTGTCCGATGCAGGCGCCACGGTGACGGACCCCAACACCACGGTATTCAACGGCGGCCAGCTCATTGTCCAATTGACCTCCAACGGCACGGCAAGCGACGAGCTGGGTATCCGCAACGATGGCGTCGGTGCCGGACAGATCGGCGTTTCGGGCGCCAACATCACCTACGGCGGGGTGGTCATCGGTACCTTCAGCGGGGTGTTCGGCAACGGCAGCACGCCGCTTACCGTGACCCTCAACGGCAATGCCAGCGTGGCCGCCACCCAGGCCCTGGTAAGGGCGGTCACCTACCGCGACACCAGTGACGCACCGTCCACCCTCACCCGGACCCTGAGCCTCACCCTCTCCGATGAAACCGGATGGACCAGCAACCCGGCCACCATCAGCCTGGCTGTGGTGGCCCAGAACGATGCGCCGGTCCACAGCATGCCGGGCGCCCAGAGCACGCCCATCAGCACCTCCCTGATCTTTTCGTCGGCCAACGGCAACCCCCTTGTGGTCAGCGATGCCGACTCAGGCGGCGGCAACCTGCAGGTCAGCCTGACGATCACCAATGGCAGCCTCAGCCTGAGCCGCATCACCGGCCTGAGCTTCACCAGCGGAGACGGCAGTTCGGATACGGCGATGACCTTCTCCGGCAATCTGGCCAACATCAACGCCGCCCTGGAGGGTCTGGTCTACACGCCCACCACGGGCTACAACGGTGCGGCCAGCCTGGGCATCACCACCAGCGACCTGGGCAACACGGGCAGCGGCGGCGCCCTTACCGACAGTGACAGCATCACCATCCAGGTGGGCGCAGTGCGTTTCCAGCAGGATGTAGCCGGTTACACCGGCACGGTCGACACCTATGTCAGCGATGGCGCCACCGGCACCAGTTTCGGCAACGCCACCACCGTGATCGTGGACGACGGCTCGCCGGTAATCCAGGGCCTGCTGCGTTTCGACAGCATGTTTGGCAACGGGGCAGGGCAGATTCCTCTCGGTGCCACCATCAATTCGGCATCCCTGTCCTTCTACGTTACCAACCAGGACGCTGCCGAAACCGTCTCCCTGTACACCATGCTCGGGTCGTGGTCGGAAGCCTCAACCTGGAGCAGCCTGGGTTCGGGCGTGCAGATGAACGGCACCGAGGCCGCGAGCTCGCCCCTGACCACCTTCAGCGCCGGGGTTTCCGGCTGGAACACCATCAACGGGTTGGCCAGCTCGGTGCAGGTGTGGGCAGACAACGGCAGCAACCAGGGCTGGCTGCTGGCCTCGGCCAATCCCGGTGCCGACAACTGGACCTTTGCGTCGTCGGAGTACGCCACGGTCAGCCTGCGCCCCTATCTGGTCATTTCCTACACGGCACCGATCGCACCGACCATCACCAGCAACGGCGGCGGCACCACCGCCAGCGTCAACACGGCCGAGAATGCCACGGCAGTGACAACGGTCACCGCAACCGATGCAGACAGCACCGCGAGCGAGCTGAGCTACAGCATCGTCGGTGGCACCGATGCGGGCAAGTTCAGCATCAATGCCGCCACGGGCGCCCTGCGTTTCATCACGGCGCCCAACTACGAGCTGCCCACCGACACCGGCAGCAACAACGTCTATGACGTGACCGTGCAGGTCAGTGACGGTTTCCTGAGCGACACCCAGGCCATCGCCGTCGCGGTGACGCCGGTGAATGACAACACCCCGGTGATCAGCAGCAATGGCGGCGGCGCAACAGCGGCCATCAGCCTGGCCGAAAACACCCTCCCGGTCACCACCGTGACCGCCAGCGACGCCGACCTGCCCACTTCCACACTCACCTACACCATCATCGGTGGTGCGGATTCGGCCCGCTTCTCCCTCAACAGCAGCACCGGGCAGCTCAGTTTCTTGGCCGCCCCCAACTACGAAGTCCCCAGCGACGCGGGCGCCAGCAATGTCTATGACGTGACCGTTCAGGTGTCGGATGGCACCTACACCGACACCCAGGCCATCGCCGTCACCATCACCGCGGACAACGACAACACCCCGGCGATCACCAGCAACGGCGGCGGGGCTGCAGCCAGCGTCAGTATTGTCGAACACACCACCGCCGTCACCACCGTCACCGCTACCGATGCCGACCTGCCGGCGCAAACCCTCACCTACAGCATTGCCGGGGGCAACGACGCAGGGCAGTTCACCGTCGACAGCGGCACTGGCGTGCTCAGCTTCATCACCGCCCCCAATTTCGAGTCGCCGGTCGACTTCGACGCCAATAACATCTACGACGTGATCGTCCAGGTGTCGGATGGCACGCTTGCCAGCACCCAGGCCATCGCGGTGACGGTCCGCAACATCAATGAGGCGCCCATTCTCAATGCCACGCCAGCGGTGGCCCTCGCGCCGATCGCCGAGGATGCCGGAGCACCGGCGGGCGCCGTCGGCACCCTGGTCTCGACTCTCGTGGACATCGCCGGCGGCGGCGGCTGGGACAACTTCTCCGACCCGGATCTCGGCGCCAGCACCGGCCTGGCCGTGATCGGCGCAGATGCCACATCCGGCACCTGGTATTACACAATCAACGGCGGCAGCAGCTGGAGCACCCTGGGCACCCCCACAACGGCCAGCGCACGCCTGCTCGCTGCCGACACCCAGACGCGGGTGTACTTTGCCCCCGCCAGCAATTTCAACGGTAGCCTCGCCAACGCCCTGACATTCCGCGCCTGGGACAGGACCAGCGGCAGCAACGGCGGGCTCGCCGACACCAGCACCAACGGCGGGGCAAGCGCCTTCTCGACCGCCACCGACACTGCGGCCCTGAGCGTTACGGCCGTCAACGATGAGCAGAGCATCGTCAGCAACACCGGCGCCACCTTTGCCGAAGGCTCGTTGGGCAACATCATCACCAGCACCATGCTGCGCACCACCGATGTGGACAACAGCGCCGCCCAGCTGGTCTACACCCTTGGCACCGCACCGGGCGTGGGAACCCTGTACCGCAGTGGCGTGGCGCTGGGGGCAGGGGGGAGCTTCACCCAGGCCGACGTGGACAGCAACCTGCTCACCTACACCCACGGTGGCGGTGAAAACACGGCCGACAGTTTCTCGTTCACGGTGGACGACGGTGCCGGTAGCACCTCTTCGGCGAGTTTTGCCATCACCATCACCGGGGTCAACGACAACGCACCGGTGATCACCAGCAACGGCGGCGGGGGCAGTGCCTCGATCTCCATGCCGGAGAACAACACCGCGGTGACCACCGTGACCGCCACCGATGGCGACATCCCCACCACTACGCTGAGTTACAGCATCGCGGGTGGAACAGACGCTGCGCATTTCTCCATCAACCCGACGACCGGTGTCCTGCAGTTCGTCTCGACCGCCGATTTCGAAACGCCCCTCGACGTAAATGGGGACAACGTCTATCACATCAATGTCCAGGTCAGCGACGGCAGCCTGACCGACACCCAGACCCTCATCGTCACCATCAACGACGTTGTCAACGAGCTGGTCGTCACCACCGCGGCCGATCTCACCGATGGCGACACCTCCAGCATCACCGCCCTGCTTGCCAACATGGGGGGCGACGGCAAGATCTCCCTGCGCGAAGCCATCCTCGCCGCCAACAACTCGGCCGGTGCCGACACCATCACCTTCGCCATCGGCTCGGGGCCGCAGGTCATCCACCTCAATTCCGTGTTGCCGGCCATCACCTCCGTGATCCATATCGAAGGCACTTCCCAGACCGGCTATGCCGGCACGCCCCTGGTGATGCTCGATGGTGCTGCCGCCGGCGCCACTGCCACGGGCCTGGAGTTCAGCCCGGGCAGCAGCGGCAGCAGCGTGCGGGGGCTGGCCATCGGCAACTTCAGCCTCTACGGCATCCATGTCAATCAGGTCTCTGCCATCACCATCGCCGGCAACGACCTGGGCACCGATCTGAGTGGCGCACTTGCCGCGCCCAACGGTGTCGGCCTGTTCATTTCCGAATCCGGCAACAACATCGTCGGTGGCACCTCGGCCGCCGATCGCAACATCATCTCCGGCAACACCGGAGGGGGCGTGGTGGTGAGTGGCGCGACGGCCACCAACAACGTCATCCAGGGTAACTACATCGGCCTGGATCGCACCGGCACCGCCGACTTGGGCAACGGGGGGGACGGGGTGTCGGTACAGGCCTCGGCAAGCAACAACCTGATCGGGGGCACCACGCCGGCCGAGCGCAACGTCATCTCCGGCAATACCGGATCAGGCGTCCGCATCTACAGCACCTATACGGATTTCAACACGGTCTCGGGCAATTACATTGGTACCAACGCCGCCGGCACCGCCAACATCGGCAATGCCGGCCAGGGCGTGGAGCTGGACGGGGTGTCAGGCAACATCATCGGCAGCCTGACAGCGGGAGGAGGCAATCTGATTTCCGGCAACGCTGGTGACGGCGTACTGGTGGAAAACGGGGGGGACGGCAACCTCATCTTTGGCAACACCATCGTTGCCAACGGGGAGGAGGGGATACAAGTGTGGGGTGGCGCCATCAACACCGTGATCGGTCATTCGACACCCGCCGCACGCAACATCATTTCCGGCAATGCCATGCAGGGCATCGGAATCTACGGTATCACCTCCGGCACCGTGGTGCGCGGCAACTGGATTGGCGTCGCCGCCGATGGTGTGACCGCCCAGGGCAACGGCAAGCAGGGCATCCATGTCTCCCAGGCGTCCAGCGTGATGATCGGGGGCTCCAACTCGGGTGAAGGCAACATCATTGCCAACGCCGGCGCCCTGCACCCGGGAGTAAGCCTTTCCGACGGCGCCAACGGCGTGGTGATCATCGGCAATTCCATCTACGGCAGCAGCTCGCTGGGCATCGACCTGGACGGTGACTGGGTGACCGCCAACGACCCGGGCGATGCGGACGTCGGCTCCAACAACCTGCAGAACACGCCCGAGCTGCTCTCGGCACTGCTCACCGGTAGCGACATCGCCTTGTCCGGCACCCTCAACAGCCTTGCCAACACGCGTTTCCGCATCGAGTTTTTTGCCAATCCGGGGCCCCATGCGTCCGGCTACGGGGAGGGCCGCAGCTACATTGGTTTTGTTGATGTATTGACGGACGCCAGTGGCAACGCAAGCTTCGGCCCGTCCTACGCCGGGGCCTTGCCGGCCGGCAGCCAGTACTGGATCTCATCCACGGCAACCCGCCTCGACGGGTCGAGCAACTTCGTTGAAACCTCGGAGTTCTCCGCCAGCATTCCAACCAATCCGCCCGTAATTACCAGCGATGGCGGAGGGAGCACGGCGGCGGTCTCCGTCGCCGAGGGCACGACGGAAGTGACGACAGTGATCGCCGTCGATCCGGACGGCGCAGCCCAGACCATCACCTACAGCATCGTCGGTGGCGCCGACGCCGGCCGCTTCACGATCAACGCCAGCTCCGGCCTACTCGAGTTTTCGGCATCGCCCGATTTCGAAGCCCCGGCCGACGCCAACGGTGACAACCTCTATGAGGTCATCGTGCGCGCCAGCGATGGCCTGGGTGGAACCGACAGCCAGGCCCTCAGCGTCAGCGTGACCAACGTCAACGATGAACCGGGCTTCAGCTTCATCTCCGGCAACGTGGATTACGCCGAAAACGCCGGCGCCATCATCGTTGCCCCGACGGCCACCGTGACCGACCCGGACTCTGCCAACTTCGACGGCGGACGGCTGGTGGTGTATTTCTCGTCCGGCGGCCAGGCGGAAGACCGTATCGCCCTGCGCAATGAAGGCATCGGCGCGGGGCAGATCGGGGTGAGTGGCGGCGCCGTCACCTTTGGCGGAGTGCTGATTGGGAGTTGGAGCGGTGGGCAAAACGGCACCACGCCCTTCGTCGTGACTTTCAACGCCAGCGCCACGCCGGCCGCCGTTCAGTCGATGGCACGCAACATCACCTACCAGAACGTCTCCGACGCGCCTTCGGCCGCGGCCCGCAGCATGGTCGCCTACGTTGAGGACGGTGATGGCAGCAGCAGCCCCATCACCGGCGGAACAGTCACCCCCATCCCGGTCAACGACGCGCCGGTGATCACGTCCAACAGCGGCGGCGCAACAGGTTCGCAAGGCCTTGAAGAGAACGCGACTTTCGTCACCACCGTAACGGTCTCCGATCCCGACGGGCCCGCTGCGGTATTCAGCATTGCCGGGGGCAACGACGGCGGAAAATTCACCATCGACGGCAGCACCGGCGTGCTGAGTTTTGTCAGCGCACCGGACTTTGAAGCGCCCACCGACCTGGACGGCAACAACGTCTACGAGGTGATTGTCCAGGTGTCGGACGGCAGCGGCGGGGTGGACACCCAGGCCCTGTCAGTCAGCATCAGCCCGGCCAACGACAACGCGCCGCAGATCACCAGCAATGGCGGCGGAGCGACGGCCGCCATCAGTCTTGCCGAAAACACCGCCATCGTCACCACGGTGACGGCCACCGACGCCGACCAGCCCACCCAGACCCTCAGCTACGCCATTGTCGGTGGTGCCGATGGCGCGCTGTTCAGCATCGATGGCGCAAGCGGCGTCCTGAGCTACCTGGCGCCGCCCGACTTCGAGGCCCCGGGCGACGCCGATTCGGACAATATCTATGAAGTCACCGTTCAGGTGGCCGACGGTGCCGGCCTCACCAGTACTCAGGGCATTTCCGTCAGCATCACCGCGGCCAACGACAACGCGCCGGAGATCAGCAGCGATGGCGGCGGCGCGGCCGCATCGATCAGCGTGGAGGAGAACACTACGGCCGTGACGACGGTCACCGCCACCGACGTCGACCAGCCCGTCCAGACGCTGACCTACAGCATCAGCGGCGGTGCCGATGCCGCGC
>Ga0075152_10001750_pt1 | contig 15694 bp, 11 predicted proteins | sample JI61114C2DNA_FD_70964 | JGI IMG/M metagenome (GOLD analysis project Ga0075152, IMG submission 70964) | Wastewater effluent complex algal communities from Wisconsin, to seasonally profile nutrient transformation and Carbon sequestration -... | ecosystem: Engineered > WWTP > Effluent > Algae...
ATTCACGAAATGACACATGGAAATGGTTTTACAGAAGAAGCAGAATGCAATTTTATGGCTTATGTTGCTTGCATAGAGTCTGACAAATTGCCATTACAATATAGTGGTGAATTAAATTATTTATTGTATTTGTTAAGCGCTTTAAAAAAATCTAACGAAATGGAATTTGAAAAAGCAATTCTTAAATTACCTTTTGTTATTAAAAAAGATTTGGAAGAAATTCGTTTGTATAATTTAAAACATGATTTTAAAATTGCAATCATTGGTGATGCTATTAACAATATCTATTTAAAAATAAATGGTGTAAAAGATGGCACTAAAAATTATGATAAAATGATGTTGCTGATTTACGCTTGGAAACATAAAAATTGATGATTAACGATTCACAATTAATAATGAACTAATTAACTTATTACCAATAACTCATAACTTATAACACAACATATGATTTTTGAATACGACAATAATATCAAATGCACGAAAGAAGAAGCGTGGAAATTGATTACAGAAATTGAACGACGTCCTGAATGGATTCATTTTATGGATAATTGCAAATGGCTCGATAAAAAAACAGGCATTGTTGGTTCTACTTATCAAGAAGAAGAAGTTTTTTTAGGTTTCCATTTGAATGTAAAATACAAAGTGACAGAATACAAAGAATTTGAAAAAATGACCAGCAAATGCGACATGTATCCTTTTCATCAAAAAGTAGAAGTGACAATGAGAGAAAATAAAAACGGAACAGTGTACACAAAGCTACTTATTGATGGTGATTTGGGTGTTCTTGGTTTATTGCCAAAATGGATTATCAAAAACAGAGTAGATGCTTTAGTGCAACCTTTAGTAGATAAGTTTTTCGATATTTTGGAAAGTGAAACATCCTTGAAAAAGAAATAAAATTTTGTAAATTATTTTCAAATGCAAAAAAAAACAAAATTCCACACTCTAGTTTTTTGTTTTTATTTATTGGTGTGTTTTAGTTTGTATTTTATCACCAGAAATGCTGGTTTTGTTGATGATTATATTGGCTTTGAAGCAAATTATGACAGATGTGGTTTATTGCATTATTATTCTTGTTCTGGCAGTACCAATTTGCGTTTTTTTCAACATGTTTTTACATTTGCATTATATAGACTATTTGGTTCCGAACATATTGCTTGGTACGTTGTTTACTGCATACTTCACACTGTAGCAGCTTATCTTAGTTTTGTTGTTTTAAGAAAATTATTAAAAATTTTTGAACAACAAAATCCAACAGAAATTGCATTTTTTGCAGCACTGTTATTTTTGATTTCACCATATCAAACAGAAGTAGTGGTTTGGCGCGTTTGTATTCAATACATGGTGGTGTATATTTGTATGCTATTATCTGTTTTATTGATTTTACAGGAACATAAAAATTACTTTTTCACGTCGCTTTTTATTGGAATTATTTTATTTATAGTTGCAATGTTTTCTATAGAGCAAGCTATTATGATTCCATTTGTTTTGCTTGCAATAGTATTTATTTTATTCATTGGGAAAAAAGATTTCTTTGATAAAAAATTTGTTGCCACTTTGTTTGTTTCTCAACTATTTGTAATTGCAATTTTCTTTTCTTTAAGTAAAATTATTTATCACAAATGGATAATGCATTATGGTTCGCAAGTATTTACCAACTTCTTTTCTATTGATACATTTTCTAGGTTTTTAAAATATTTTCTGAAATATATTTTTCTATTAAGACAATGGAATTACAATACTGCATATTCAATTTATGAGTTTATTTGTAAACCAGTTGTATTCTATAGTTTGCTTATTTTATTGATAGTTTCGTGTGTTTATGCTTGTAAAAAATACCTAAGTAGAAATTTAAGATTTGGTTTTATTTTATTGATGATTTTGATGTATGCATTAAGTTTGTTTCCTGTTTTGCAATTATATCTTTCTACACTTTTATTGGTTGAAGGTGATCGATTAGGTTATATTTCTTCCGTTTTTATTTTTGCAATTTTCATTTACTTTATTTATCAATTTCATAAAACTATTGCAAGAGTTATTGTTATTGTTTTTGTTTGTCTCAATTTATTTTTTCTAATTCAAACGAATAAAGATTGGAATCTTTCCCAACAAATTCTTACATCTTACAATAATAGTTATCAGTTTAAAGCACGAAAAATATTCGTATTAGCAACACCAGAAAATTATAAAGGAATTTATTTAATAAGAACAAAAGCCGGACTTGCTGAAATTCTTAAATACAGAGCCAATAAAATAATCCAACAAGATTTTATCGATGTTGTGCATTTTAATCAATGTAGTTTTAACGACGGAATTAAAGTAGAAAAGGAAAATGATTCAACTTTAGTTATTGGTTTTACAAAAACTGGAAACTGGTTTTGGCGCGATGCACTTGGCGCAAGTGATTATTCAAATCAAGATTTTAAATACAGAACTGCAGATTGGAACAGTAAAGTTACTTTACGAAATTTCGATCCAAAACAAGATATTATTATTTATCCAGACAGCTCAAAATGGAAGCAATTTGTTTGGTAGTTTTATATCTAAGATTTTACGTTAGATTTCTTTTTCTGATTTTGTAGAAGTTTCAAGCATTTTGTTCTTTTAAAAAAAAATCTTCTATTTTGATTTAAAACAATTCAATCAGAACTATTTTTAATTAGCTTTGTTATAAAATATAACTTAGTTAACTAAAATGTCAATTAAAGAAAGACGCAAACGCGAAAAAGAAGAATTACGTCAACAAATATTAGATGTAGCTAAAGAAATTGCGGTAAATGATGGTTGGCAAAATGTAACCATTCGTAAAATTTGCGATCAAATAAAATACACAGCACCAGTTGTTTATCAGTACTTTGATAGCAAAGAAATGATTTTACAATCATTGCGAAAAGATGGTTTAAATCAGATGTGTACATATTTTGAGCATGTTGATCAAAAACACAAAACAGCAGAAAAACGATTGTTAGAATATGGTTTGGCGTGGTGGCATTTTGCGCAAATCAATCCTGAAATTTATCAAGTGATGTATAATTTACAAGGTGTAGTTTGTGCTGAGAATGAAGATAATATTAGCATCATAGTTAAATTTTACAAAACTGCTTTTAAACAAATCAATCAAAAAGCAAAACGCTCAGAAACATACAGCTTGGAACTAACCGATAATTTAATTGCTATTATTCATGGTTTTATTGCTTTGAATATGGTGAATAAAATTAAATCCGGAAATGAAAAAGCATTACTAATTTATAAAAATGCATTGCAAAGATTCATTCATTCTATAAACGATATAAATAAATAGAACTCATGTCAAAAGGAAAAATAATTTTTGCTGTGCTGCTGTTGATGATTGTTGCAGCTTTAGCATACGTCAAACATACTAAGAATAAAGAAGTTGCTGCCAAAGCAGCACCACAAGGAAAAGGTGGTCCACAAACACTAATGGCAGCTGGTTTCGTCGCTGAATTTTCAAAATTATCAAATGACTTAAGTGCAAACGGCAACATTTTAGCACAAGACGAAGTGCAACTTCAACCAGAAGTTTCAGGTCGCGTAACCTATCTAAATATAAAAGAAGGTGCTGTAGTTTCCAAAGGAACATTATTAATGAAAATTAATGATGCTGATTTACGTGCACAAGTTGCTAAATCAAATGCACAACTGAAAATAGCACTAGCAAATTTAAAACGTGTTGATCAGTTATTAAAAATAAATGGTGTGTCGCAAGCTGAATATGATGCTGCTGAAAACGCAGTAAATAATATCAACGCAGATATTGAATTGCTTAAAGTTCAAATTGCCAAAACAGAATTGCGTGCACCGTTTTCTGGTAAATTAGGTTTAAGAAATATTAGTTTAGGTGCTTACGTTTCACCAAATACTTTGGTTGTTTCTTTACAAAATATGAGTCAATTAAAAATAGATGTTTCTGTTCCTGAAAAATATGCAAGCACTATTCAAGTTGGTGATAATATGCAATGTAATGTGGCTGGAATCAATAATCCATTTGGTGCAAAAGTAATTGCCATCGAACCACAAATTGATGAAATGACGCGCAATTTAAAAGTGCGTGCTATGATTCAAAATCCAAATTCAAAATTGGTTCCTGGTGCGTATGTTAAAGTAAAATTGAAATTAAAAGAAACACCAAATGCAATTATGATACCAAGCAATACAGTGATTCCAGATGATAAAACAACTCGAATTGTAATTACAGATAGTAGCAAAGTAAAATTTATAGATGTAGAAATTGGCATGCGAACTGCCAGTGAAGTGCAAGTATTAAGTGGACTTAAAGCAGGTGATACTGTTTTAACTACTGGCTTGTTGCAGGCAAAACCAGGTATGCCAGTGAAAATTATCAAGTCAACAAAAAAATCTTTAGTACAATAATATTAACGAAGAATGCAAATTCTAAATTCTTTAATTCATCAATTCAATAATTAAAAAATGGGTTTACCATCATTAAGTTTACGTCGACCAGTTTTTGCCATTGTACTCAATATTGCCATTATGCTTTTTGGTATAATTGGATATACTTTTTTAGGAATACGCGAATATCCAGCCATCGATCCACCAGTAATTACAGTGCGTACCAACTACACTGGTGCGAATGCTGATATCATTGAATCGCAAATTACAGAACCATTAGAAAACGCAATTAATGGTGTGCAAGGCATTCGCACAATTTCTTCTGCAAGTAATCAAGGTTCATCAAATATCACAGTTGAGTTTGATTTGTCAGCAGATTTAGAAACGGCTGCAAATGATGTGCGCGATAAAGTTTCGCAGGCACTGCGTTTGTTGCCACAAGATATTGATGCACCACCTGTTGTTTCAAAAGCAGATGCTAATTCAGATGCTATCATTTCTATGACTGTTCAAAGTGAAGATAAAAATGTGTTGCAGTTAACCGATTATGCAGTCAATGTGTTGCAACAGCGTTTGCAAACTATTCCTGGTGTAAGTTCAATTCAAATTTGGGGTCAAAAAAATTATGCAATGCGTTTGTGGTTTGATCCGCAAAAATTAGCTGCATATCAGTTAACTGCTATCGATGTGCAGAATGCATTGAACAAAGCAAACGTGGAATTACCATCAGGAAAAATTGCCGGAACAAATACAGAATTAACTGTAAATACTTTAGGAAGAATTAATACTGAAGAAGAATTCAACGATTTAATTATTAAAGATGTTGACGGAAAAACGGTTCGGTTAAAAGATATTGGTTACGCAGTTTTAGGCACAGAGAATTTTGAAACTAGTTTAAAGGAAAGTGCAGAAGCAATGGTTGCTTTAGCATTGGTGCCACAACCAGGTGCTAACTATGTAGAAATTTCTGATGAATTTTATAAACGTTTAGCAGAAATTAAAAAAGAGGTTCCGAAAGATATTAAACTAAATATTGCATTAGACAATACTGTGTTCATAAAAAATTCTATTTCAGAAGTTAAAGAAACATTGTTCATTTCTATTTTATTAGTAGTTATCATAATTTATTTATTTTTTAGAGATTGGATAATTGCCTTGCGTCCATTATTAGATATTCCTGTTTCTTTAATTGGTGCGTTTTTTATCATGTATGTTTTTGGTTTTACGATAAACGTGTTAACCTTGTTAGCTATAGTTTTAGCTACTGGTTTGGTAGTTGATGACGGAATTGTAGTTACCGAAAATATCTTTAAAAAATTAGAGAAAGGAATGCCTAAAATGCAAGCTGCACGAGAAGGTTCTGAAGAAATATTTTTTGCAGTAGTTTCTACATCTATCACCTTAGCCATTGTGTTTTTACCAATTGTCTTTATGCAAGGATTTGTTGGAAGTTTATTTAAAGAATTTGGAATTGTTGTTGCTGGTGCTGTTTTAATTTCTGCATTGGTTTCATTGACTTTAACACCTGTTTTAAATGTTTTATTAGGAAAAAAAGTACATAAAAATTCTTGGTTCTACGATAAAACAGAACCCTTTTTTAAAGGAATGGATGATGGTTATAAAGAAACATTGACTTCATTTATGAAAATTCGTGGCGTTTCTTTTGTCATTATTGGTTTGTGTTTTATTCTAATTTATTTTGTTGGAAAAAACTTACAATCTGAGTTAGCACCAATGGAAGACAGAGGCGCGTTTCGTATTTCATTAACTGCACCAGAAGGCACTTCTTACACTGCTATGCAAAATTATGTTGATCGTGTTACGCAATTTGTAATGGATTCTGTTCCAGAACAACGCATCGCATTAAGTGTTACATCACCAGGTTTTATTGGTTCTGGCGCAGCAAATACTGCATTTATGCGTATTCGTTTAAAAGAAAAAAATGAACGCACTAAAACACAAGATGAAGTTGCGCAATATTTAGGAAAAAACTTTTCTAAATTTAATTTAGGCAAAGCATTCGTCATTCAAGAACAAACAATTTCAGTTGGTGCTGCAAAATTTGGAATGCCTGTTCAATTTGTGCTTAAAAATTTCGATTTTGAAAAGCTAAAAACAACCGTTCCAAAATTTATGGATGAAGTATCCAAAAGTCCAGTATTTGTTGGTTACGATGTAAATCTTAAATTTAATAAACCAGAAGTTGATATTGTAATTGATAAAGACAAAGCGCAATCGCTTGGTGTGTCTGTTCAAGATATTGCTCAAACCTTGCAATTTAGTATGAGTGGTCGTCGATTTGGATATTTTTTAATGAATGGAAAACAGTATCAAATTATTGGACAAAGTTTGTATGATGAACGCAACAAACCTGACGATTTAAAAAATATCTATGTTCGAAATAATACTGGAAAATTAATTTCGTTAGATAATTTAATTACCACAGAAGAATTAGCAAAACCACCACAACGATATCACTATGATCGTTATAAATCAGCAACCGTTTCTTCAGGTTTAGCACCAGGAAAAACTATAGGTGATGGTATTAAAGAAATGGAACGTATTTCAAAATTAGTTTTGGATGAATCATTTTCAACTTCATTGGCTGGTTCTTCGCGCGATTTTGCAGAAAGTTCTTCAAATACTATGTATGCATTAGCACTAGCATTAGTGTTAATCTTTTTAGTTTTAGCTGCTCAGTTTGAAAGTTTTATCGATCCATTAATTATAATGATTACAGTTCCATTAGCAATAGCTGGTGCATTATTAGCACTTTGGATATTCGGTCAAACACTCAATATTTTCAGCCAGATTGGAATGATTATGTTGATTGGTTTGGTAACTAAAAACGGAATTTTAATTGTTGAATTTGCAAACCATAATCGCAAAGAAGGTATGAGCAAAATTGAAGCTGCGACATATGCAGCAGCTATGCGTTTGCGTCCAATTTTAATGACGAGTTTAGCCATGGCGCTTGGTGCAGTTCCAATTGCGGTTGCTTTTGGCGCTGGCTCAACGAGTCGTATTTCATTAGGAATTGTAATTATAGGTGGAATTATGTTTTCGCTCTTACTAACCTTATTTGTAATTCCAGCAATGTATGTATTTATGTCAAGAACAAAAGTTAAAACAGAAGAATAAAAATGAAACAGTTTAAAATAATATTTATCACTTTCATCTTCACTTTCACTTTCACTTTTTTGAAAGCACAAGAGCTGTTAACGCCTGAAAATGCTGTAGCTTTGGCAATAAGCAATAATTTCGATATAGTAATTGCAAAAAGTGATGCAGAAATTTCAAGAATTTATAATAACAAAGCAACTGCAGGAATGTTGCCAACAATTAATGTAACTACTGGTGATGTATTTAATTTGAGCAACATCAATCAGAAATTTACAACTGGACAAGAAGTGAAAAAAAATTGGGTTCCAGTAAATTCTTTCAATGCTGGTGTAAACGTAAACTGGACAATTTTTGATGGTTTAAAAATGTTTGCTACTAAAGATAGATTAGCTGCTTTGCAATCGCTAGGCGAAATACAAGTAAAAAATCAAATACAAAATACTGTTGCGCAAGTGCTGACTGCTTATTATGATATCGTTCGGCAAAAACAACAAATAAAAGCATTGAATGAGTCGGCGAAAATTTCTGTTGAGCGCGTAAATTTATCACAGAAAAAATTTGATGTTGGTTATAATGACAAAACACCATTGTTGCAAGCAAAAGTAGATTATTCAACGCAGCAAATAAATATTTTAAAACAAGAAACCGTTTTGTTGCAATCTAAAATTGCACTAAACCAATTGCTTGCACGCGATGCCAACATTGAGTTTAATGTGATTGATACAATTTTAGTGGCGTATCAGCCAAACTTGCAAACACTAAAAGATACTGTATTGCAACAAAATTTTTCTATACAATTTGCTCAAAAAAATATTGAAGTAGCAAAGTTTCAACACAAGGAAATTAAGTCGCAACGTTTACCGCAAATTAATTTTAATACTGGTTATAATTTCATACAAAATAACAGTAAAGCTGGTTTGCAATTGTTTAATCGTTCTTATGGTCCAACAATTGGTTTAAACGCTACAATACCAATATTTAATGGTGGAATGGTGAAAAAACAATTACAAGCATCTGCTGTAAATATTGCTACCAAACAAATTTTAGTTGATCAATTAAAAAATGATTTAGATACGAAAATCTTGGCTGCTTATAGGAATTTTGAATACGCAATAAAAGTGTTGCAACTGAATGAAGATAATGTAAAAGTTGCAGAAGAAAATGTAAAAATTACGTTGGAAAGATTTCGCTTAAATCAATCCAATTCACTAGAAATAAAACAAGCACAAAGCAGTTACGAAGATGGATTGTATAATGTTATTCTAGCACGCTACAACGCAAAAATTGCAGAAATAGAATTAGAAAGACTGAGCAATGATTTAGTGAAATAAAAACTCATACAACGTTATACGTGGTAAAAAGATTTTATTTTGCAACACCAATTATTACACCAAAATTTCCATCTGTTTGAATCCAATTTTTTTCTGGTAAATATGTTCTTGAAACAAATCCATCTAAATACAACGCATTTTCACAACCTATTTTTTTAAAGTATTTAGCAAAATCATAAAAACTAACTTCTTGTTTTGACATCACAAAAATTGGATTTCCGTTTTGTAAAATTCCAACACCATTTCTAATATTTAATTTTGTAGAACCTTGTTTAAATTCAGGATGAATCTCGCCATCTATCACCAGCATTGGTCCAGATTGTGTTGCATATTGTATAGTTGAATTTGCATCGAAATTTTCAGTTTTACAAATGACTGCTTTCTTGGATTTAGTAATATAAAATACACCATTTGGTTTCCAATAAAAATTTCCATTTGAAGAATTGGTGTCTAAAGATGTAATGGTATTTTGTTCCTGTATAAACAATCCTTGAGGCGAATTATCTGGTTTGTACATACCTGCATTCATTGCGAAAACTAAAGTTTTTTGTTTTAATTCAAGCCATTTTTTTAAATTGAGAATGCCTTTAAATATAGCATTTTGGTCATCTTTCCAGTAAAATTTTAAATCTTGTTTTTCCAAATTAACTTCATAAGAAATAAATTTTTCATCTGATGTTATCGCTTTAGAATAAATAAAAAAAATGCTGCTAACTACAACTAAAATTATGGAAAATAGTATGCGTTTGTTTTTGCTCATATTAAAATAATAGATGCTATTTCTCTTTTATCTTCAACACTTTCAGTAAGGTTTTCGCAGTTGTTTCTTGTTCCAGTTTTTTTATCCATTTTTTATTCGCATCAAAAATTACTAAACAAGGAAAACTGGAAAATTGTAATTGTTTGGTTAGTTGGAAATCATATTCTTGTCCAATAAAAACAGTAGAAAATGAATTTAAACCATATTCAAAATAAAATTTCTGTACCAATCCAAATTCATCAAACGAACTTAATACAAATTGTGTGTTATTGAATTTACTGATATTGTCTAAAATATTTCTGATGGTTCGTTGACAATGATCGCAAGTAGGACTGAAGTTAACGAAAACAGTGTTGACGCTATCTTTGATGTCTTTATTGGTTAAATAGCTGACGCTATCCATTTTCAGCAGCGAAAAAGTTGGAAATAAAATCGGCTTGTTTTCTTTTGCCATCGTACTAAATACAACAGCAAAAAAGATAAAAAAACTAATGCCAATTTTCTTCATGAACACTAATCTACAAAAATAAGTCCAAATTTATCTGTATGAGTTTTTCTGTTTCTTATTTTAAGACATTAATACAGCTAAAATGTATATTCTAAATCTTTTGTGGTTTAAAAATCTTTGTGTTTCAGTTTGCACAAAAAAAAATCTCGACCGAAGTCGAGACTTAAACATACTAATTAATAAAATTATTTTACCTGATTAACAATTGCATCAAATGCTTTTGCATCATTCATGGCTAAATCAGCTAAAACCTTACGGTTGATAGTGATATTTGCGTCTGATAATTTTTTAATGAATTTAGAATAAGATAATCCGTGTGGACGAACTGCTGCGTTGATACGTACAATCCATAAACTTCTGAAATCTCTTTTCTTTAATTTTCTACCAACAAATGCGTAACCTAACCCTTTTTCAACGGCATTTTTAGTTACAGACCATACGTTTTTTCTTCTTCCAAAATAACCTTTGGCAAGTTTGTAAATTTTCTTTTTTCTGTCTTTAGCAGCGACTGAATTGACTGAACGTGGCATAGCTTTTTATTTTTAATAGTGAACAATATGACCATCGGCGATGCCTTGCCTTATGTCGTTTATTTTGTCAGACTGAGTTTATCGAAGTCTTGTCGAAGTCTAGTTCATGCACAACAACGCCTTGATATTACCTTCGTCACATTTTTTAACGATGGTTGTACCAGTTAAATTACGTTTTTGTTTCGTCGTTTTTTTAGTTAAAATATGACGTTTATATGCTTGTCCGCATTTAATTTTACCACTTCCTGTAACTTTAAAACGCTTTTTTGCGCTTGAGTTGGTCTTCATTTTTGGCATAAAATCTAAAATTTAAGTCTATTCCTTATTGAAAATAGGGTGCAAAGATACAATTTTATTTGAAAATTTGATAATGTAAAAATGAAATAATGTTTGTTTTGTGTTAATTTTTTCTGGTTTTAGACCTTGAAGGTTTTTAAAACCTTCAAGGTCTGTAAACTATTTTAACCTTTCCAAGAACCAAACTTTATCTAAAATATTTTTTTCTGCTACAATTTCGTCTGCTAACGATTTTTTTATTTTTTTGGAAGAAGCACTCACTTCAGCTAAACGACGTGCATATTTAATCGTGTTTTTATAGTTTAGTTGATGATAACCTAATCCTTTTTGTCGGTGCAAAAACACACTAAATGTATTCAAAAATGCATCCAAAATTTCCCATTCTTGTGTTTCTACATAAATTTTCAACTGCATGTTTTTCACCGCTAAATTTTGTAAAATATCGTTGTATTCGTAATCGGTTAAATATTGAAGCGACTTTTTATATTCTTTCAAAAAATAATGATAACGTGCTTTATTAAAACCAACCGTGCTTTTTCTGAAATTTTCTGGAAGATATTTTTCGTGATTTTTTATGAAAGAAAATACACCATCAAAATCACCAGTTTGCAAACCAGTAAAAACAATATTCGTAAACGTAAATCTGCTGATATTTTCATTTTCGATAAACACCTTATTTTGCAAACCACTTTGATAAATGCTGTACAATTTCTGTGCAAATAATTTATTTCCGGAATTCAATTGCTTGATGCCAAAATTGATAATCAACAAGTAAATATCTTTCAATTCATCTAACGAAAAATAGCGCGCATGTTTCGGCAACAAATGTAAAATCTCATCGAAATAATGTGCTTCTGTCGTGGTATAAATTTGATAGATTTTATAATAAATGATAGACGTTTCATTTAAAATAGAAGCATCTTTTTGGGCAAGTTCTAAAACGTTTTGCAACAATAAATATTGATAATCATGTTTGATTATTTGTTGATACGAAATGGCAATACAAGCATATTTAAGCAACTGCGTAATGTAGTATTGATCCAATGTAGAAAGTATGTTTTGCAGATTATTTTCTTTGCTTCTGCTTTGCTGATTGGATTGTTTGAAAAGTTCTTCTTCTAGCAGCAATTGCTGTTGCCAGTGTGTTGCATTTTGTGTTGGTTTTGTTTGATGCAATGAAACAGCTTTTTGTAAAAAATTAGCTGCTTGATGGTTCAGCTGTTTTTCATGCAAGGTTTTAGAAATAGACAATAAATTCTGTACTTCATTTTGATTGTTTTTTTCTGTTTGAAAAAACTGTTCCAACACATCTAACGCTAATGAAGTGATGTAACGCAAACGCGCATCATCGTAAGCAATATTTCCATACAAAGCAGTAAATATTTTAGTTCGATTGGTGTTGTTTTCAGAAAGATATTTTTTGGAAAAAAGATATTCGTATAGTTTTACTACATCATCATGTTGAAAAAAATACGGCGAAACCACAAATTTCTTCAATTTCCGGATTTCTTCCGCATTTAATTTTCTGAATAATTCCAACAATTTTGAGTTGTACATACGCTACTATTTAATATCACAGAGTTGCACAGAGAAAACATGGAGTTGCACGGAGTTTTCAAGTTCTATCGCTGTCAGACTGAGCTTCTCATAGTCAATTTGCCTAATTGTCAGACCGAATTTATCGAATGTCAGACTGAGCTTGTCGAAGTCTCCGTGTACCTCTGTGCATTCTTTGTGTTCTCTGTGATACTAAATATACTATAAAAATTCTAAAAATACCCAACAATGCCAAAAATATGTAATATATAGTATGCAAAACAATGCAGACATTTGAATAGTAAACGTAAATATTATAAAAAACAACTAAATTTATAGGTATGAAGAAGAATATTGTAAAATGCATAATAACCTTTTGTTTCGCGCTCACATTGATTGGAGAAAGTTATGGACAAGACTTAAAAATTGTAGATGAAGATTCTTTTACAATGGTATTAAATTCATTAAAGAAAGGTGATTTTTTTTATAATGTTGAAGCGCAAAATGGCAATATAGGATTTAGAAGGTATGCTAATGTTTATGGTTATGATATTAGTGAAAAATTAAACATATTTTTCACTAAACGTAATTTACAAGGACAAATTGAAAAGAAAATAAAAATTGGGTTTTTTTATCACTACGAAAAAGTTGACATTGCACTTTACTACGCCAAACTTTATTATTATTACAATATAATTGAATCGTCAAATAATGAATTTACTGTGTCATTTGTGAATGATTCTATAATTAGTGAACAAGTTATTCCATATCGTCAAATTATAACAAAACCATACTTCAAAATTTGTAATATTAAAGAGCAGGCAAACTTTTCTGCAAGTACTGTATATTATGATTCTTTATCTAGTCACATAATGTATAATCAATCTTATAATGACAGATATAATGTGAGAAATGTAAACGTTACATCAAATAATAATACCATATTTACTAAATCTGACTATAATAATTTAGATTCTACTTATACTCTAAGATTATTGATGGTAAATAATAACGGTAATTTATTGCATAGTGATAGCTTATTTAAATCAAAAACAAACTATCAAACTTTTACATTTATAAACAATGACACAATTATTGTTCTTACAAATGATGCAACTTATCAACATGATAGCTTAACGTTTAAAAAGTACAATAATGATATGCAACTTTTGCAATTATTAAGACCGCCAAGTGGTTATGCTGAAATGTATGTAAATGCTGTTTATTTAAAAGATAATGACTTGCACTCCATTGCAAGAAAAAGCACAAACGATTCAATATATATACATGCAATATTAAAAAATCAGAATACGAATAAGTATCCATATATACAATTTCCAAGATATTATGCAAACGAGCCATATTATGATTTAGAAAAAATCTTAACTGCAAATAATGATATGGTTATTTATCAACCTGGTTTTACAAATGATATAATGTTATTTAATACAAGTCCATTATTAAAAAAATATACTCATACTATTATACAAGATAGATTTAAATTTGCGTACAAAGGAATTCTTAGAGACGCAACTGCAAGTATTATGAGTTATGCAAGCGAAAAAAATGATTCTTGTATCTATGTATTTGGGAATATATCATTCTTAGATTATTTGGGTTCATGTTGTAATATACCTTTTTGTTCAGATTGTATAGTGTATAATAAGACCCTGTTGTTTATAAAAAAAGTCTGTAATAGTCAATCAGATTATAATATAGATAATTTTGTTATAGAAGGAAATGTTTTTGCCGACTTTAACGATAACTGTATTAAAGACACATTAGACAAAAAAATAAAATATATGACTGTTACTGATGAATACGAAGGAGCATTAAATTTTATTAGTTCAGATTCTAATGGATATTATAAATTTAGCTATAATGCTTATGATACTGGTTTTCATGAAATAAAACTTAGAGAAAATATAAACTATCCTTATTATAGAATTTATAGTTGTTCAAAAGAAAGAGTATATGTACCTTATAATTCAGATACAATATCAAATGTCATTTTATCACTAAAGCCACAATTTCTTTGTCCGTCCAACACTTTAAACATTTCAACGACAACACCATTTCGCATAGGACGACCACAAACATATTCCGTAAATTATTGCAACAACGGTACCATCTTATCAGCCAATACCTATATCACTATAAAATTAGATAGTTTATTAGATTTTAATTCAGCAAGCATTCCATATACAACATTACCAAATCATACTTACCGTTTTAATATTGGTAATTTGGATTTTTTAACTTGCGGTAATTTTTCTTTTGTTGCAACGCCAAGAGTTGGCGTAGTACAATTAGGTCAAACCTTATGCACCGAAACACATATCTATCCGGACACTATTTGCACTACACCAAATTATACTGGCTCATATATTGTAGCATCTGCGCAATGTTTAGGTGATAGCGTTGAATTAAAGTTAGAAAATCGTGGTGGAAATATGCAAGTGCGCAAACGGTATATTGTAATTGAAGATCAGGTAATGCGCATCAATAGTACCTATCAGTTGCCACGCAATGGAACGCTTATTGAAAAATTGCCTGCAGATTCTGGTCATACGTATCGTATAATTGCTGAACAAGAAGATGCCTTGCCACCAAGTTATGGTGATAAATTTGCAACAGCAGCAATTGAAGGTTGCAGGCCAAATCCGGCGCTGAATTTTTCAACTGGATATTTCACACAGTTTCCAAATTATGATGGTGAACCATTCAGAGCCATGAGTTGTAATGTAATAACTGGCTCTTACGATCCGAATGATAAAGTAGCTTCGCCTGTTGGTTATGCTGCGCAACATTATATCGAAAAAAATACACAGATCGATTATCAAATTAATTTCCAAAATACAGGAAACGACACAGCATTTAGAGTGGTTGTCGTAGATACCATTGCATCAACATTAGATATTAATAGTATTCAGCTTGGTGTTGCTTCACATGCATATCAGTTTCAGCGAACAGACAGCAACGTAGTGCAGTTTGTGTTCGATAATATTTTGTTGGTAGATAGTTTTAGAAATGAACCGAAATCGCATGGCTTTGTGAAATTCAAAATCCAGCAAAAACTAAACAATCCAAATGGCACAAAAATTTATAACAGTGCTGGAATTTATTTTGATTACAATGCACCAATTATTACGAACAGAACTTTTCACACCGTTGGACAAAATTTTGTTACGGTTCAATTAATCAACACGATAAAAAATTCGAAGTATAATGTAAAAGA
>Ga0075152_10001755_pt1 | contig 15671 bp, 13 predicted proteins | sample JI61114C2DNA_FD_70964 | JGI IMG/M metagenome (GOLD analysis project Ga0075152, IMG submission 70964) | Wastewater effluent complex algal communities from Wisconsin, to seasonally profile nutrient transformation and Carbon sequestration -... | ecosystem: Engineered > WWTP > Effluent > Algae...
CTGGCGGCGTCCGCGGCCCTGACCGCCTGCGGGGAGCCCTGCGCGCGGCTGAGTGAGGCGCTGTGCGACGGCGGCGACCCGGCCTATTGTCAGCAGGTCGACGGCTGGTTGCAGCAGCGGCTGATCGATCCCGTGACCAAGGAGCCGCTCGCCGGCGCGGCCCGGGATCAGATGTGCGGCACGATCCACAAGAGCGTCGACATCTTCAACGCCTACCGCTTCAAGGCCAAGCAGAAGCTGCTCGGGGAGCCGGACTTCACCCTCGCCTCGTCGACGCCGGCCGCCAACAAGGCCGATCCGGCGCCGACGACCCCGGTGATCACGCCGGCCGTCGTCGCCCCGCCGACCCCGCCCGTCCTCGATTCCAAGGGCGAGGACAAGGTCGAAGAGAAGCCCGTCCCGGGCAGCGCCGATATGAACGACTGAGCACCGCTCGGTCCATGATGCCGGCGACCTCGTCCCAGGTCATCCGCACGCGCATGGCCACCGCTGCTACTGGTGCCTCCTTGAGCCAGTCGATCACCAGCGCCTCGAACAGGACGGTGAAGCGCGAGCTTCCCCCGGCCCACGGCACCTGCATCGTCAAGACACCGTGCACCGGGCAGCTCGTTCTCGGCACGTCCGCGACCAGTCGCGTCTCGAGCTGACATGTGTCGAGGTGCCGCCACGACAGATCGAGGTGTTCAGTCTGCGTATGGTGATTTGCTGTCGACGGTGAGCGAACGCCATCCGGTGGGCTTGTTGTTCCCCTGGCCCTGCCAGAGGAACAGGCTGCCGGCGTAGCTGGCTCCGTTGATGTGATTGCCGGGGGCGCCGACCACGAGGTCGATGACGTTGCCGTCCACCTCGGCGAGCACGAACGACTGGCCGAAGCGCTCGCCGTTGCCGTTGTTCCAGCCGCCGCTGCTCTGGCCGAAGCCGTGGTGGGGCACAAAGCCGGAGTGGCTGCCGCGGAAGGTGTACATCCAGCCGGCGGTGATGTTGCCGACCGCCTCGCCCGGGGCGCCGACCAGGAGATCACCGTAGGCGTCATCGGTGAGGTTGCCGATCGCCAGGGTGGCGCCGAACTGATCTCCGGGCTCGTCGACGCCCATGGGCGCCTCGGTCAGCGGATTTTCGCGGGCCCAGCAGCTGGTGTCATAACGGAAGGTGTCGACCTGGCCGCTCGAGCTGTCCTCGCCCGGGCTGCCGACGGCGATCATATGATGAGTGTCGGCGCGCGGGCCCGCGGCCACCGCCGCGCCGAAGCGATCGCCGACCTCCCGGGGGTTGGTCACGACCCCGCCCACGCCGCACGACTGCGGCGAGCCCTGGGTGAGGTTCGCGGTGATCGACAGGGTCGCCGCGTTGGCATATCCGAGCACCCACACACGACCGCGATCGCTGTCGGCCCCGGGCGCGCCGACGACGATCAGCTTGCCCGCGGCGCCGCTGCGCGAGCTGGCCGCCAGCGAGGCGCCGGCCTCGGCGTTCGCGTGGCATGCAGCGCCGGTGGGACTCCACCGCGCGAGCAGGTCGGGGGCGTTCGTCAGCTTATAGGCGTAGACGCCTCCGCAGGGATTCTGGCCGACAATGGCGCGATCGCCAGGGGCCCCGACGACGAGCTCGGGCACCCCGTCGCCGTTCAGGTCGGCTGCCGCGAGCGCCGAGCCGTAGTCGGCGCCGGCGAACGGCAGGTTGCCGCCGTCGGTGCTGGCCGTGAGCTCGACGTCCGCGACGAGGCCGGCGCGCGAGCCACGATAGAGGTACACCGCACCATGGCCGCCAGCGCCGGGCGTGCCGACCGCGAGGTCGTCGAAGCCGTCGTCGTCGAAGTCGGCCGCGACCAGGCTCATGCCGAACAGGTCGCTGCCCATGGCCGGCTCGAACGCCGTCCTCCGCAGCACCCGCCACGGCACGATCCCCGGGTCGGTGATGGCCCACATGCCGTCCTTGATGCCATAGCTGCCCTTGAAGGTCATTACCTTGCCGCGCCAGCCGTCGGTCAGCAGCGCCGACGAGGCGATGTCGTCGAGGCCGTCACCGTCGAAGTCGCCGGCGGCGGTCGCCCAGCCGAGGTAGTCATTGTACTCGGCGGTGTCCTCGATAAAATCGCCGTACATCGTCCACATCGCGCCGATGTCGAGGTCGCTGAAGAAACACACTGGATCGGCGGCTTCGTCGCAACCGCTGGTCGGCGACACCACCGGCTCGCTGGTGCCCTTGTACTCGAGGGTGTTGCAGAGACAGAAGCCGAAGAGGTTCTTCTCACATTGCGAGATGCCGCGGTAGTGCATCAGCGATCCGAGGTCGTAGGGCCCCAGCGGCAGCTCGCCGACGAGCTTGCTGAAATTCCCCTCGCTACCAGGGTTCACGCACTCGTCGTGATAGTCGACGAAGTTGTCGCGGTCGGGGCGCTGTTGCTCATGGAAGCGACCGAGCGCATGCAGCATCTCGTGAGCGATGGTGCGCGCGTTCACGGTCTTCGGCAGCTCGTCCTCCGGCGGCAGCTTGTTCTCCGGCAGCTTGATCTGCTGCACGCCACCCGTCATGCCGATGCCCTCGCTGAGCCCGAAGTCCTTGTCCCACAGCACGAAGCGCACGCGGTCGGCAGCGTCGGCGTCGACGACGAAGCGCACCGGCAGCGTCTCCGCGAGGCGCGCCAACGTCTCGTCGATGATGGTCGCGTTGGGGATACCGACATTGATGTCGATCTCGTAGGGCACCACGCCGTCGGGCCAGCGCTTGCCCAGGTCCGCCAGGCCCAGCGCCCGGGCGCCCGGCGTGTCCGAGTCCGGCCCGCCCCCAAGTACCTCCGCGACGGTGCCGAGCACGACATCTTCACCGATCATCACGTCGTCGCCGACGATGTGATACGGCACCCAGGCCGCGCCGCCCGGCCCGCGCGCGAGCAAATGATCGCCCTCGGTCGGGCGCGGCGGGATCGGCCCGGGCGTGGGGGTCGGCGCGGGCGGATCGGCGACCACCGCCTGGGGGCCGAAAGGCGCGACACCGGCGCGCGTGAGCGCTGGCGGGACCGTGAGGGCCTGTGGGAGCGTGAGCGTCGGCGCGGCCTCGAGGGTCTCCTCGTCAAGGTCGGGATCTTGCTCCGCCTCGGAGGAGTCGGTGCACGCGGACAGGGCGAGCAGGGGGAGCGTGAACGGGAGTAGAGAGATGAGGCGTCGGGTCGGCATGGTCGTGGGCCAATCGGTTCATCGGGGCAGTGTACGCTCCGGGAAAAACGATTCAGCGGGCCGCGACTTTCTTTCGGGTGTTGCTGCCGAAGGTGGGCTATCGACAGCGCTTAAGGGTTGAAAGTGGGAATTTGGGGGCGAGCCTCCCCGAGGCCGCGGCGCTCGCGTTCGTCGCCGAGCACGGCGGCTGCGCCGAGCCCCCGGACACCTGCGAGTGCCCCGAGGACATCCTGAATGCGTGCCCCTCCCCCTCGCATCCATGCGGTACCGTGACGCGATGCATCGCCCGCTCGGCCTCGCCTGCGCCCTGCTCTCCGCGTGCGGTCCATCGCCCGGTGAGGAGTCGACGACCGAGGCGCCCGCGAGGACCACCGGCGCGGCCGCCTCGACCGGCGAGCCGACCACGACCACCACCATCGATACGCCGACCACGACCGGCGACTCGGCGCGCGACCTCGACGACGAGCACCGGTCCCACGCCGACGACCAGCCCCGACGACGACACCAGCACGGGCGGAACCACCGGCGCTCCGGGCCAGTGCGGCCCGCCCTGCGACGCACCGTGGATCCACGAGGGCGACCTGGAGATCAACGCAAAGACCGATCCCGAGTCGCTACGGTGCCTGGTCGAGGTCTGGCCGATGTTCCTGACCCGGGCCACCAGCGCATACGGCAAATTATCGCAGATCGGGAAGATCGCCGCCGTCACGTCCGGCGCCGAGAACTCGCCCTGCGGCTGCACGTTCTGGCGATAGTTGTTGAGCCCGGGCGCCTGCCAATTCGCGGCCTCGACCGCCGGCACGGTGCCGTCCTCGGCGATGTTCGTGATGTGCGGTAGGAGCGGCCGTAGATGGGTTTGGCTGGCGGAATTTGGGACAATTTTCGGCGGGCCCGAAAATCGTACCAAAAACCATCCAAAATCGGGCCAAGACCGGGAGATCTCGCGGCCGCGCATCCTGGCCTCCAAGGCCCCGCGCCGGGGCCCCTCGGCCAAGCCCCCGGGCCGTCACAGAGCGCCCTCGTCCCTGCGTCCCGGCGACCTTCCGGACTGCGCAGACACTATGAGCCCGACCACCGCGCCGGCTCGGGGCTCCTCGCCCGGGTGTCCGCCGACCGTCACCGTCCTGCGCCTGCGCCCTGAGCCTGCGCCGTTCGACCGACCTCGCATCGAGCCTGCGCTAGTCTTCAAACAGGTCGAAATCCTCGGGGAGAACCACTCCCATCGTGCACGAGGTACTGCTCGTTTCCGGGAGCTTCTTGAGCATGTCGTCGAACATGCGGCAGAGCTCCTTGGAGGCCTCTTTCAAGTGATCGCTCATGAAACCGCGGCTCAGCGCTGCGTCGGCGATCGATATCAGTGTGCATATGCTCGACAGTGGCCGGACGTAGATCCTATCGCCTTCATGTTCGATGTCCCCCTCGGCGCGCGACGGGAGCGATGGGACATCGACCCCCTCAGCGTTTCCGCTGGCGGCGAGGAGAAGCAGACCCTCTTGGTCGACGATGAAGCAGGCCTTGGCCTGGGTATCACGCATGAGGCGATCCAATGCGTCCTGTAGCTGCTTAAAGTCGCTCTCATACCACACCAAGGGCCCTGGCGCGTCGGTCGCTGAGGTCATGGCTGAACGTCCTTTCGTCCGCGCCGGGACAGCGCGCGAAGCAGCTGCACCAGCCGCTCATCCTTTGTATCTCGGGTGAGAACATCGCCTTCCGAGTCACGGATGATACGCAGGCACAGGGGCTGCCCGGGTGCTCGCCGCGCGAAAAGGTCCTTAATCTCCTCGCGGCGGAGCTCGGAGATATCGAACACTCGCTTTTGACAATGCGCGCACGCGCGAGCAGTTTTATCACCGGGCATCGTGTGCCAGTCCTGGTCGCATGGCTCGGCGATGTCCAGCGTGTTTAGCCTCATCGGGCGCAGCGTACTAACAGGACGGCGAGCACGTCAACCGGGCCCGCCCGCGGGTCCGCGCATTCACGGCCCGCGGGCGCGTGGTGCGCGGATGTGTCGGCCGCGGTGGTGCGCGAGGTCGAGGTCCACGGGCGCCGCGTGGTCGGGCTGTTGGCTCACCCATCCAGCCCCGCGAACGAGCAGGCGATCCTCGTGGCGCTGGCGAAGTTCGGCCCGGAGAAGCGCCGCTTCGAGTGCTTCAACCCGCGTCCGATCCGCCAGCTCAATACCTTTTGACCCACCACCACGGACGTCGCACCACCACGCAGTATCGCCACACCCTCGGCGCGCTCACCGGCGACTACGAATGAACCGCTGCACCGCTGCGCCAGGGGTGTTCGTGTTGCCCTGCGCCTATCTGCTGATCGCCCGCCGCCAGACGGACCGACCCGGTCCACGCCCCGACGAGACGGCCGCTCGATGAGGACCTACCGTCGGCGGACCGCGCGATCGCGTCGTTGACGTCGACATGACCCGTGCTCCATCCTCCGCGCATGCGCTTGGCCTCGAATCTCACGCTCTCATTCGCCCTCCTGACCTCCAGCCTGCTCGCCTGCACCGATCCTTCCGACCCGACCGGCACCGAGACCGGCACCACCGGCACCACCGGCACCACCGGCACCACCGGCGCCACCGACACCGGCGCGACGACCGGACCGACCGGCACCACGGACCCGAGCGCGACGACCGGCACCACCACCACGGACCCGAGCGCGACGACCGGCACCACCACCAACCCGACCACCGGCAGCGACACCGGCGGCGAGCCGCCTCCGGCCGCGGCGTGTGCGGCCGAGGGTGGCATTTGCATCGGCGCGGGCGGCTGCGCCATGGCCGGCGGCACCGTGGCGGCGAGCAGCCCTGGCGGCTGCGCCTTCGACGACGGCGCGGCCGAGTGCTGCGTGCCGCCGGCGGCCAAGCCCGGCGCGATGACCTGCGCCGACGCGGGGGCCCTGTGTGCACCGATCGGCGGCTGCCTCGACGCGGGCGGTTATTTCACCTCGACCGACGGCGGCTGCGAGTTCGCGGGCAACTTCGCCTGCTGCGTGCCACAAGACCGCTGCGGCGAGCAGACCATCGAATGCTGCGACGGCGAGGCGGTCTTCAACCCCAACTGCGACGACGGCGTCCTCGTGTGCACGGTCGGCGCCCCGGTACCGATCGGCACCTGCCTCTGACGCGCCCGCGGGCGCGTCGATGTAGGTGGGCGAGGCCGCGGCGGTGAGCATATACGGGGAGAAGGGCGGCATCGCGGCCGCCGGGACCGCCTCGATCTCCCCTCGCGCCCACCCTGCTCACCACGTATGCCGGCCTCCTGCGCGTGGTCAACCTGTGTTTCGCCGGCTCTGCTGGGTTGGCACGGCCGAAAACATCTTGATCACGCGCGAACAGCGTCAACCGTCGGCTCCAGACTACCGTGGCGCCCGGCCGCATCAACCCGAATCCGCTGTGATGCTCAGAGCTCCCAGTCGGAAGTGGGGAAGGCCCGGCTGTCGTAGCATTTGCCAACCACGAATCCTTCGGCCAGGTCCGGGCGGACGAGGGTGATGGCCAGAGTCGCGCGATACAGCCAGCTCTCGTTGGTGGCTTTGTCGAGCGGCTCCAATACGCGGACGACGACGCGCGATATGAAGTCGTTTGGGTTGGGGTCATCTTCATCTTCCTCGGCCTCGGCGGCGGCAAGCAAGCCACTCTTTCCGTAGTCGGCGAGCAACTGGGCAGCGAAGTTGCGGGCGTAATAAGCTTTGCCGCGCGGGATGGTGGTCTTGCGGAGCGGAGCGGCGAGGGCCCGGGCCAAGTACTCTTCACCGGTCTTGCCGAGCAACCTGTGGATCGCGTCCGCGTCCGGGTGGATCTCGGTGATCTGCACGACGATGACGGACGCGGCCTTGTCGACCTCGAGGATCTCAACTCGTTGAAAATCGCTGCCCATGGGTCAGGGGATTGTCGTCGGGGCCAGTCGGGCGAGCAAGGCCGTCGTCGCCTGCCAGCTTTCGCAGCGAGATCATCCGAGCATGGCGCCACGCTCTAATGCGGCGGAGCCAGCGCAATCGGATGACCTGGGCTCGCATGGGCCGACTGGCAACTCGATGGATCCCTCGACCGCGAGTCTCAGATCCCCTTCTCTGGGAACGCTTCGAAGATAGAACCCGAGGTCGGAGCCGAGTGCGTTAGTAGCGCATGCTCGGATCTGTGCGGGGGGCGGCCCGAGCCATGGGAGGCTCAGGGCGGGTCGGGCCAGGCGGCCTCGGGCGCGAGCGGGGTGAGCTCGGTCCAGCGCTGGTTGGCCTCGAGGCTCTCGGGTGTGGCCTGTCCCGTGAGACAGGCGAGCAGGCGGTGGTAGAGGCGGTGGCTGGGGCGGTCGAGGACCAGGCCGCGGCGGTCGAGGCTGGCGACGACGACGGCGAGCATCGGGGTCAGGCCGCCGGGCTGGATCGCGGTGGTCCGCAGCACGCCGCGGAGGACCCGCAGCGGCGTGGTGTCGTCGCGGTGCTGGAGGCGGGCGAGCAGGCCGCGGAGGAAGGCGACGGCGGCGACGACCGTCTCGTCGCGCTCCGCGGCGCGGGTCAGCTGCCAGGCCTGTCCGGCGAGGGCGTCGGCGCGGACGAAGTCGCGGTCGAGGGCGGCGAGCACGGCGAGGTCGATGTGCAGCCCCGGGTCGCCGGGCAGGTCGTGGAGCAGGCCGTGAAACAGGCGCTCGGCGTCCGGGGCGGCGCCGGCGAGCGCGAGCTGGCAGGCGAGGCCGCGGCGCAGCTCGAGCTGGCCCGGGAACCGGGCCAGCGCGGCCTGATACGCGGCGATCCGCTTCTGCGGCGTCGGCTCGCGGTCGGCCTGCAGCTTGAGGGTCCACCAGTCGGCGGACTCGGTGGCGACCAGCGCCTCGAAGGCCTGATGCAGCGCGGCTGTGTCGACGTGCGGGGAGGCGACGACGGGCGCGTCCGCGACGTCGCTCGCTGGCGACTCGGCCGTGCGGGCCTCCTCGGCCTCCTCGCTGGGGATCGAGAAGGAGACGATGAGGTCGAGGTCCTGCGGGGCTGGGCTGCGGGTCGGGGCTGGGCTGGTCGATAGGACAGGTCCGAGCGTCCCCGCGCGCGGGGCTGGGCCGCGGGTCGGGGCCGGGCTGGCCGAGGGGACAGGTCCGCGCGGGGCTGGGCTGCGGGTCGACGCGGAGCTGTCCGAGGGGACAGGTCCTTGCGCATCGCCGCCGCGGAGCGGCGCGGGCCGCTCGTCGGGCACGGGGGCCGAGCGACCGGTGAGGGAGCGGCTCGGGGCGAGCGGCGGCGCGGGCATGCTCGAGAGGACAGGTCGGATGTCCGTATGGACAGGTTGTGCGGACCTGTCTTCGGGGACAGGTTCGTCGTCGCCGTCGTGCGGTGCGGCCGCGGCCTCGGCCTCGGGCGGGGCGTCGGTGGCGAGCTGGAGGCGCTGCTGGAACGCCTCGAAGCTGCTGCGGTAGCGCTGGACGCGTTCGCGCGCGCGCTGCTCGAGGAGCTGGTCCATGCGGGGGAAGTTGAGGCGATGGCCGAGCATGGCCATGAGCTCGTCGAAGCCGTCGATGGGGACGATGGCGCCGCGGTGGCGCTCGACGACCTCGAGTGCGGCGGGGCAGGGTGGGCCGCCGCCTTTCCAGTAGCACCAGTAGATGCCGCCGGGGATGTCGCCGAGGGGGGTGTCGCGGAGGAAGTTCATCAGGCTGCCGTCGTTGCCGCCGTAGCCGAGGACGATGGGGGTGAAGCCGGCGAGCAGGGCGCGGAGGACCGCGGCGAGCGGCTCGGGGAGGGCGACGAGCTCCTCGCTGCGGTTCTTGGGGGCGAGCAGCAGGTCGCGGTGGATCTTGACGACGAGCGGGCGGCGCGGGTTGGGGCGGACGAAGGCGGCGAGGGACTCGTGGCCGCACACGAAGGGGAGCTGGTTGGTGTAGATCGCCAGGGCGTCGGCGACGAGGTTGTCGAAGTTGGTGGTGATGATCGCGCGGTGGCGGGTGCCGGCGAGGATCTGCGCGAGCACCGAGTAGCCGAAGCTCGGGTCCTTGCCGTGCAGGATCCGCTCGAGGTAGGCGTAGCCCTCGTCGGGGCGGTGCTCGAAGCGGCGGGCGAAGACCTGCGGGTACCACTCGACCGCGCGCGCGTACTCGAAGTCGGCGATGCGCAGGCGCTCGGCGCTGGCCCACTGCGCCAGGGGCCGGCGCTCGTGGTCCTCGCGGGCGTGCAGCTCCTGCAGCCAGTTGGCGACCAGGCGCCCCGCGGTGGGGATCCCGGACTGCACCGAGGCGCCGGCGCCGAGGATGAAGGCGAAGCGGCGGTCGGCGGTCGCGTCGACCTCCTGGAAGTAGTCGAGCAGGCCAGTGGCGGTCCAGGTCTCGGGCGCGGGCATCGGGGGCGATGATCGTGGGCCCCGGCGCGCGCGAGCGCAAGCGCGGCGGCGGGCGAGAATGAGCCGCAGCCGTTGGGCTCTGACAGCCGGTTCCTGGCCGTCGGAGCGGCGCCCGGCAGGAGGCTCGCTCGAGACGGCGGCGGGGCGGGAGCTCGACCTGCGCGAGGGCTCGAGCAGGACGCTCAGGGCGGGGGCGGCGGGGCGACGAAGCGCGGCAGCTCGACCTGCGCGAGCTGCTCGAGCAGGACGTCGATCTCGCTCGCGCTTTGTAAGATCGGTCGGTACATCGGGCGGATGAAGCCGGCCGCGCTCGCCTGGTCGATGAAGGTCAACAGCGGCGCGTAATAGCCGGCGACGTCGAGCAGACCGACCGGCTTCTGGTGATAGCCGAGCTGACACCAGGTGACCGCCTCGAACAGCTCCTCCAGCGTGCCGAAGCCGCCGGGCAGCGCGATGAAGGCGTCGGCGAGCTGGGCCATCAACATCTTGCGCGCGTGCATGCTGTCGACCACGAACAGCTCGGTGAGGCCGGTGTGGCCGACCTCGAGGTCGCACAGCTTCTGGGGGATGACGCCGAAGACCTCGCCGCCGGCCGCGAGCGCGGCGTCGGCGAGCTGGCCCATGAGGCCGACGCGGCCGCCGCCGTAGACGAGGCCGATGTGGCGGCGGGCGAGCTCGCGACCGAGCAGGCGGGCGGCGTCGGCGAAGCGGGGGTTGTCCCCGGAGGCCGAGCCGCAGAACACGCAGATGCGACGGAAGGAGCGCGGGATTGAGGCGTGCGGGGCCATGGCCGGGGAGATAGCACAGGCGGCGGTCGAGGCGTCGGGCCGCGCATGCCGGTTGAGGGGGGTCCTGTCCGTTCTCCGGGCGGTCGAGAGAAGGGATAGGATCTACCGATGCGACGACCCCAGGCGACCCCGGAGTCGCGGGCCCGTGCCGAGCGGATCGCCCGCTCGCTCGCCGGCCTGCTCGATGACGTGCCCGTGCCCGCGGGCGCGACGAGTGAGGGCGACCGGGCGGTGGTCCCGTCGCGTGAGCCGGGCGTGGGTCCGCTGAGCTGCCCGCGCTGCGCCGGGGCGATGCAGGCGGTCGGCACCAACCAGGGCGTGGAGATCGATCAGTGCCTCGAGTGCGGGGCGATCTGGCTCGACGCCGGTGAGCTCGACGCGTTGCTCGTCGATCAGGACACCGACGGCCTCGAGACGGCCGCCACCAGCGTGCGCGCGCTGCGGGAGCGCATGCAGGAGGTGCTGCCGCCGCAGGGGCCGGTGAAGTACCGCGAGTGCCCGCGCTGCGCCCAGGTGATGCGTCGCAGCAACTTCGGGACGATCAGCGGCGTGATCGTCGACGAGTGCCTGCAGCACGGCGTGCTGCTCGACCCCGGCGAGCTGCAGGCGATCGAGGCCTTCGTGCGCATGGGCGGGCGCTCGCTCGGGGAGCAGGCCAAGCTCGAGCAGGGCAAGCGGGCGATGCCGGCGGCGCCGGAGCCCCTGCGCTCACCGGGCGAGGTCCGGCGCGGCAGCAAGTCCGGCGCTGCGGGCGACGTGCTGTGGGACCTGCTGTTCCACTGGTGAGCCGTGAGCCCCGTGAGCCGCGCGAGCCGTGTGGAGAGCCCGTGAGCCGCGCGTTACGCCGCGGTGGCGTTCGCGGTGCGCGTCAGAAGCGGCCCTCGAGGGTCGCCATGAGGCGGTGTTCGGGCGAGGGGATGCGGGTCAGGGTGCTCTCGCGCCTGTCGAGCCAGACGTAGAGGTCGTAGCGGAGCTGGATCAGGAAGCGCTTGCGGATCAGGTAGCCGGCGTCGACGTAGGTCCACAGGCTCTGCTCGAGGTAGCTGTTGTCCTTGATCGCCCAGTTCTGATAGCGCACGCGGCCGCGCAGGCGCAGGGTTTCGGTCGGTCTTGCGATCATCGTCAGCCAGGCCGAGATGTCCTGGCGGTAGTTGGTGCGCGGGATCTTGGCGACCTCGCCGGCGAACAGGTACTCGTCGACCTGCTCCGACTTGGGGTCGCCGATGAAGCGGTGCTGGAACCGCGGCACGAACTTGAACTTGCGGTGCGGCGTGAACGCGGCCTGAATATTGTACTTGATGCTCTCGCCGCGGCAGCCGATCACGGGCTCGCCGATGACGTTGCCGTACTCGACCACCGAGTCGTACGAGTCGATGTCGCCGGCGTCGTCGCCGCCGACGTTGCTCGACAGGCCCGGGTCGCCGCCGTAGCACTGCTGCCAGCCGTTGCTGCGCATGTCCTTGTCGCGGGCCTCGAGCCACACGCCCGGCAGGAACCAGCGGGTCACGAGGTGCTCGACGCGCGCGTAGAAGTGGACCTGCGGCTGCTTGGTGCTCGGCGTGACCCACAGGTTCAGCCAGCCGCGCACGTTGGTCTTCTTGGTCGGGCGGCCGGTGTAGCGCAGGCGCAGGCCGGCCTCGTCGCGGGCGCTCTGGCCCTCGGTGAGGTCGCGGCCGGCGATGGGGTGGGCGTAGGGGTTGGCGTAGTTGCGGTCGTAGTAGCGGACCGAGGTCTCGAACTGGTGGCGGCCCCAGCTGGCGGTGTGGCGCAGGATCGCCGCGTAGCCGCCTCCCCCGCGGGCGTCGGTCTTGTCGCTGCCGCTGGCGCCGAGCATCGAGTCGAAGCTGCGGGCGACCTCGACGCCGAGGTCGGACCAGCGCTTGCCCCACGCGCCGTTGACGCCGATCGCGCCGAAGGGCCCGCCGAAGGGCACGCGCGCCCACTCCTGGAAGTCGAGCGGGCGGCCGCCGGTCTGCCACTTGATGTCGGTGCCGTAGCCGGTGACACCGAGCCAGCTGCGGCGGTTGAAGAAGTAGCTGACGTTCCCGCCCGCGGTGGTGTCGCGGTACATGTTCGGGAGCTTCTGATAGGCGAGGGCTGCCGTGGGGCTCAGGGGGTCGGGCCGGCGCTCGTAGACGTCGGGCGAGCTGCAGCGCGGGTCCTCGTCGTTGCGCGGGTCGTCGCAGATCGCGGGGTCGTAGAGCGTGTACTGGTAGGCGGACTTGCTCTGCAGCGACATGAAGCCGTAGGCCTGCAGCCAGCCGGGGCCCATCTCGAGGTGCTTGATGCCGGCGGCGAGGCCCTGGAGGGTCTCTTGCCAGCGAAAGTCGGGGGTCACGTAGGTGTCGGCGTCGTCGCCCTGGCAGGGGCTCTCGCCGAGCTCGCCGGCGGACTGCCGGCACAGGCTGCTCAGCTTGACGGGGCGGGGATAGATGGTGAGGTCGCGATAGAGGCCGTTGGGGGTCGGGTTGCGGGTGTTGTCGAAGGTGAGGCGCTGCCCGAAGCCGGCGCGGTAGGTGCCGGCGAGGATCGAGTACTGGTCGGTGTCCCACTGGGCGAAGAACTTGGGGACGACGACGCGCGGGCGCGCGGGTTCGGCGGAGAGGGCGTCGCGGTTGGGGTCCCAGCGCACGTCGGCGGTGCGCTGGCGGGTGAGGGTGCCGGCGAAGCCGAGGGTCAGGTGGCGCAGGGTCGACACCTGGGCGTCGAGGACCATCGGCGGGGCCTGCTTGCCGGGCGGGGAGTAGGCGGTACGCAGGCGCACGTAGCCCGAGGTCGCCGCGTAGCGGACCCCCGGGTCGATGATGTAGATGAAGGGGGCGATCGACTTGAGGGTGTTGGCGTCGAGCACCCCGGCGACGACCAGCATCGCCGGGTCGTGGATGAAGCCGACCTCCTCGCGGTACTTGATGATCGCGTCGACCTGCGCGTAGTTGAGGTTCGGCAGCGTGAACAGGTCCTCGCGCTTGCCGGTGTTGAGGTTGACGCCGCGGCGCAGCAGCTCGACGAGGGTGTCGAAGGTGTCGCCCGAGATGTCGCCCGCGGTGTTGAGCTCGAGGAGGTCGTCCTCGTCGTCGATGTCGATGAAGGTCTCGTACTCGGTCGCCCGCGCGACGCCGGGGCCGAGCAGGGCGGCGAGGCCGAGCAGCGCGACCAGGGGGCGGCGAGACGTCGAGCGCATCGGCGTCAGGGGGCGGGCGGGGCGTAGTCGGCGTAGTCGCCGACCCAGCGCGCGGAGGCGGGCGGGGTCTTGACGGCGCCGGAGGGGTTGAAGTCGGTGTCGAGGAAGACGACGGCGGCGTCGGGCCAGCGCAGGGCCATGGCGGCGAGGTTGCCGGGCTCGTTCTCGAAGCTGCCGACGACCTGGCCGAGGGCGCTGATGTGGTCGAGGGAGGCCTGCTTGAAGGTCTCGTCGGGCTCGTCGAAGCGGGGCTTGAGGATCAGCTGGGCGCCGCGGACGCCGAGCGGGAAGCCCCACTTCTGCAGCGATGTGGTGGTGCCGTCGAGCATGCCCTCGGCGTTGCGACCGGAGAGGTAGACGACGAGCGCGCCGCGGCGCCACAGGTCGCGCACGTACTCGGCGGCGCCGGCGATCGGGACGTCGAGGTCGACGTAGCGGTCGCTGAAGAAGCGCGGCTTCCAGTAGGCCTCGGCGGCGGCGACGACCTGGGGGTCGACGACGCCGACGCCGCGCAGGGTGTCCTTGAGCAGGTAGGAGACGCCTTGCAGCGAGACCTTGCGGATCGCGTCGGCGTGCTTGCGCTGGGCCGCGGGCAGGGTCGCGGCGAACTCGGCGAGGATCACCAGGGTGCGCGGGCGGCCGTCGAAGAGGGTGTGGTCGAGGTCGAAGACGACGACCGGGAGCTCGCCAGCGGCGCGGGCCTTGGCGACCCGCTCGGCGACCTGCGCGAGCGCGACCGGCTCATGACGGGCGGTCTGCGGGCGGACCCAACCTGGCCCCGAGGACAGCTGCTTGCGGGCGGTCGACGCGGTCGCCGGCGCGGCCGCGGCGGCCGCGGGGGTGGTGGCGACCGAGGCGGTGACGCAGCAGGTGAGCAGCAGGCCGAGGGCCGCGGGCAGCAGCGGGAGGCGGCCAGGGAGTCGCAGCGCCCGGCGCAGGAGACCCGGGCGGCGAGGCGAGGCGGGGACAGCAGCGCGATCCATTCGCACGGGGGGCAGTGTGCCCAAAGCGGGGCGCGCTGACCAGCGCGCAAATGCTTGCTTGCACACATGACGTCCGCTGCGGACCGCCGCCGAGCTGCGATCGGCGCGGGGCTCAGTCACAGGGGACGTCCGGGCACAGGCCCCACATGCCGCGCTTGGCCTGGCGAGCGCCGAGCTCGAGGGTCTTGAATTCATCGGCGCGGGCCTCTCCGTCCGGCGGGATGTAGAGGTAGCAGGCGAAGCCGCGGTCGAGCAGCAGGGTGTTGATCTCGCCGTCGGGGGCCTCGACGTAGGCCAGCAGGCGGCCGTACTTGTCGGTGCATTGCTCGTCGTAGGTCAGGGTGATCTCCTGACCGAGCACGAGGTCGCGGTTGTACTGGTAGGCCTCCTGGCCGTAGCAGTCGTTGTGGCCGTTGGTGATCTCGGGGGCGTCGACCAGCAGGTAGCGGACCTTCTCGCCGCTGGAGAGCACGATCGTGTCGCCGTCGATCACCTGCTCGACGGTCGCGCTGCTCGGACCGCAGCGCTCCTCCTCGGGCGTGGCCCCGGACTCGCAGGCGAACGACGCCAGCGCCAGGAGGAGCCCGAGCTGGCGGCTCAGGGGCATTGCGGGTTGGCCGCCTTCGGGGTCCCGGCGTCGGCGGCGTAGCACCAGGGCGGGCCGTCGGCGAGGGTGTTCATCGGGTCGAGGACGCCGTCGGGGTCGAGCAGGGTCGACTTGCCGGCCTTCTGGGTGAGGGTCCAGCCGACGGTGTGCAGGAGGGTGTCGGCGACGGCGATCGAGAGGCCGCCGTTGGTGTTGGTCAGGCTGGGGCTGAAGATGTGGTCGACGGCCGGGAGCCCGCCGTTGACGCCGGGATCGGCCTGGTGGGCGAAGAGGATGAAGTCGCCGGCGGCGACGGCGAGGCAGTCGCCGGAGACCAGCGCCGGCTTGAGGCCGGCGATGGTGGCCATGTCGGGGTTGGCCTTGTTGTGGATCTTGAGGTCGTTGAGGTCGACCGGGGCGAGGGCGGTGAGCTCGAACCACTCGCCGTTGGCGTCGGTGGCGACGGTGGGGTCGGCCATGTACTCGTTGATGACGAGGTCGCCGGGCTTGGGGGCGACGATCGGGCGCATCTGGTTCATGCCCGCGTCAAAGCACATCGCCCCCATGTTGCCGCCGCCGCAGGCGAGGTTCGCGGCTTGCGGGGTGCCGCTGTCGCCGAGGCCGTAGGGGGTGCT
>Ga0075152_10001756_pt1 | contig 15665 bp, 18 predicted proteins | sample JI61114C2DNA_FD_70964 | JGI IMG/M metagenome (GOLD analysis project Ga0075152, IMG submission 70964) | Wastewater effluent complex algal communities from Wisconsin, to seasonally profile nutrient transformation and Carbon sequestration -... | ecosystem: Engineered > WWTP > Effluent > Algae...
GCATTTTTGATTTTAAAACCTAAATAGCGATGCAACTCTATAATAAGATTATCAATGTATTGTTGTGAAGTGTTGTCTAGTGCAATGAAAAATGTACTTTCTCCAAAAGAATCCCAAGCGTTTAAAGTTACTTTTTGAGGAATGACTGTCTTACAGAACTCTCTAATTTGATCAAGATGAAGTTGAAGAGAAAGTTCGTTTTCAAAGTTAATTACTGTAATATGAGCTGCTGCATTAGCACTGCCAAACCATTTAATATGATTTTTGAGCAATTGTTTGTATGATTTAATCAAAGCCGATTGCTCAGAATTGGGAAAAATAACCAATGAGTAAAGTGGAATAGGTTTCATATTTTCTTTAAATCGTTTTAAAAGGATATTCACAATTTTCTCGGATTAGACATTCGCCACATTTCGGAGTTGGTCTACAAATTTCTCTTCCCAAAAATGAAATCGCCATTCCAATTTCTCCCCAAATTTCCTTTGGTAGCACTTGCATCAATTGCTTTTCAGTTTTGATTCCGTCTTTAGTTTCTGCAATTAATCCAATTCTTGGTGCTACTCGAATGACGTGTAAATCGGCAATGATTCCTTCCGTTGGAACGTTTTCTTCCCGCATAATGACATTGGCTGATTTTCGTCCGATGCCTTTTAGAGCAGTTAAACCGTCCATCGTGAGCGGAATATTTTTATCTTTTTTAATAATTTTTGCAATTTCTATTAGCCAATTGGCTTTGGTGCCATAATTTCGAACTTTGGAAATATGCGTTGTTAATGCTTCTACATTGGAGACGGACAGACTTTCCACATCAGGGAAAACTTCAAATAAAGTTGGAGCAATTTTATTGATATTGGCATCGGAATCCTGGGCGGAAAGTACAACCATTACCATTAATTGATATAAATTTTGATATTCCAAAGGATGTTTGCGGTCTTTGTATTTCTTTAAAATTGGAACCAGTTTTTCAGTCCAATCATTTGAGGGTTCAAATAAATTCATAATAAGGTTTTGTTTAGCCAAGGAAGTACCTCTAATTTCTCAATTTGTTTGGTAAATTTGAAGTATAAAGTTAGGACAAAAATACTAAAAGTTTGTTTCTACTTTTTTATGAATTCTTCACATACTGTGGCTTTTGTAAGTTCATCTGTTCCCAATAAAAAAGCCAATGCTATTGCTAGATTGGCTTTTTCGGGTTTTGGTTGGTTTATTTTGGTTGGTTAATCTTGAATTTATGAATTCTTCCAATACATTGGATTGGTTTCTGTAGTTCTTTGAAACCAGTAATCTTGGGTTACTTTGTGTCCATCTGGGGTTTTCATTTTTCGTTCGAAAATCCAAATGGTGGGATTGAAAACCATATCGGTTACTGCCACAGTATAAAATTGAGGATCTTCTTCTGCTTTTTTCTTTTCTTCATCGATAATCACTTCAAAGCCATTGTGTTCTAAAAGTTGTTTCAAGAAATCCCTACGGCCTTCGTCAACGCCTTTTTCAACAAAAGTAACTCTTGTTTCTCCAATGCTTCCAAATGAATGTTTTCCGTCTAATGATGCCATAACTTAGTTATTAAAAATGGTACTTAATTCAAAAATGTAATCGTATAAAGGGCTGTATAATCCAAGAACTAAAATACCCAAAACAGTAAGTAGTAGTCCCAAACGCATATAAATTTTGCTCTTGAAAAACGGAATTGGATTGTCGCTTTTTCTAATAAACATCGCTCTAACTACCAATAAATAGTAGTAAAGTGAAATGGTTACATTGACAACCGCCAAGAAAACTAATAAATAATACCCTTTGCTCGCAGCTGCGGCGAATAGAAAGAATTTGCCAAAAAATCCTGCTACAGGTGGAATTCCCGCTAAAGAAAATAAGGCTAACATCATTACCAAACTCAAATTAGGATTGGTTCTATACAAGCCGTTATAATCATCTCTATTTTCTTTACCGGTTTGCAATGCGATAGCTTGAACCACTCCAAAAGCGGCCAAATTTGTAAAGACATAAACCAATATAAAATATACAATAGTTGCAGTTCCTAATTGTGTCCCAGTAATTAATCCTAATAATATAAAACCGGCTTGTGCAATTGAAGAAAAAGCCAAGAAACGTTTCATATTTTGTTGGCGCAAAGCAAATAAATTACCGATGAACATCGTTGCTAATGCTACCACATAAATAATGTTTTCCCAAACGTGCATCAATGGTTTTAGAACGGTAAATAATAAAATCATCAAAATGAAAGCCGCAGCTCCTTTTGAAATTACCGATAAATAGGAGGCAACTCCAATGGGTGCTCCTTCATAAACATCAGCGGTCCAGAAATGAAATGGAACTAAAGAAATTTTGAATGCCAATCCTGAGAAAAACAAAACAAAACCTAATATTGTTAAATTGGATGAAGTTAAAACTTCAGTAATGTCAGCAAAATAGATGGAACCTGTTGCTGCATACAATAACGAAATTCCAAATAATGAAGCTCCCGACGCTAAACCTGCCGAAAGTATGAATTTTACTCCAGCTTCACTCGAAATTCTTTTAGAAGTTTCCCAAGCTACTAAAGCTGCCACAGGCAAAGTTGATAATTCCAATCCGATGTAAAACATTAGAAAATCACCTGCAGAAATCATAAAATACATTCCCAAAAGTGAAGAAAACAACAACATAAAGAATTCTGTTCCTTTATTGAGCGGAACCATTTTTTCTTTAATCCAATCGGCTGATTGAAGTAAAACTATTAGTACGCCAACATTTAGGGCATTTTTGAAGAAGTGAATTAGTGTATTCGTGCGAAACATTCCGCCAAATAAACTCGTTTCTTCAATGGCAAAAAAGCCAATAATAGTATGGATACCAAATAAAAATAAGGCAAAATGTACCAGACTTTCTTTTTTGTTTTTATTGATGAAAATTTCGCCTACAATCAACAATAATAATATTGTTAAGAGGAAAATTTCTTGTCTCATTGCGATAAAACTGTTCAAATTCATTTTCTTTATTTTATAAATGATTTAATACTCCTTGAATAAATGGTTGAAGACTTTCCATTGTCATATCGCTCAACCAAAGTGGAGCAACACCCATACCAAGCATTGGAATTAATAGTAACAAAATACCGGTTATTTCGAACCAAGTTGCCTTTGGTAAATTTAAATATTCTTCGTTTTTCACTTCACCCATTAGCATAATTCCCAGCACTCGCAGGATGTAAACAGCCGTTACCACAATAGCCGAAACTGAAACTACAGTAGCCACTCTATAAAACATTTCTTCGTGTTGAAAAGCACCGACAAAGATGTTCATTTCGGCAATGAAACCACTAAATCCAGGCAAACCTAGTGAGGCTAAACCAGCGATGACATAAATCACAGAAATAAAAGGCATTACTTTCAATAATCCTCCCAATTTGGTGATGTCACGAGTGTGTGTTCTTCCGTAAATCATCCCGATTAAGGCGAAGAATAGGGCTGTCATAAATCCGTGGGAAAGCGATTGTAGAATAGCTCCGTTCCAAGCCGTTTTGTTCAACATTAACAAAGCGAACAACACCATTCCCAAGTGACTCACAGAGGAATAAGCATTGATGTATTTTAAATCGGTTTGTTTTAAAGCTCCAAAAGCACCATAAATTACACCGATGGCAGATAAGATGATGAAAAACCAAGACCATTCAATGGCTCCCAAAGGCAATAAAAACATAGCGATTCTGAAAACGCCATAACCTCCTAATTTCATCAAAACGCCAGCGTGAAGCATGGATACCGCTGTTGGTGCCGAAGCGTGACCATCAGGTGACCAAGTATGAAAAGGGAATAAAGCACCCAATACGGCAAAGCCAACAAAAGTCAAAGGGAAAAATAATTTTTGTGCTTCGAATGGAATGTGCACTTTGGCAATTTCCAAAATATTGAACGTTAAAGCGCCACCATCGGCATTCGAATTGAAATAAATTCCTAAAACACCCACCATCAAAACAGCTGAAGCTCCCATTAACATTAAGGTTAATTTCATTGCCGAATATTCTTTTGGTCCTGAACCCCAAATTCCAATCAGTAAATACATTGGGATTACGGCAATTTCATAAAATACAAACATCGTAAACAAATCGATGGAAATGAAGAATCCGTAAACTCCTGTAGCTAAAACCAAAAGTGAAATGAAAAATTCTTTAGGCAAATCGTCGGTTTTCCAAGAGATGAAAACACCTGCTAATACAACTATTGCAGTCAATAGCAATAATGCTACTGATATTCCATCCACTCCAATGGCATAATGAACATTGAAATTTTCGAACCAAACATAATCTTGAGTGAAAAGCATAACGCTTTTATCGACAGCTCTTTCTTTTAAATATAAAAATAGCAGATTGATAGCCATTCCGAGTTGAATGAAACTTCCAATCATTGAAATAAGGCGTGCCTGATTCAAGCCTTTGGAGAAAACCAAAGCCAAAACCGTGAGTACAGGTACAATTACAAAAAGTGATAAAATATCCATATTAATTGATTGTTATGTCCATAAATAAATGAAAACCAAAGCGACAACTACAACTCCCGAAACAAAAAACATAGCGTAATCTTGTAATCGACCGGATTGTAATCCTTTTATTTTTTCGGAAATGATGACGGTTTTGTTTCCAATGCCTTCCATAGTTCCGTCCACATATTTCTTGTCGAATTTAGCAATGGGTGCTGAAACCAAATTGAAAATGATTTTCTTGGTCACAAACATATAGATTTCGTCGAAATAGAATTTATGATATGTCCATTTGTAAAACATTCCAAAAGCATTGGCAAACTTCTCGGCCAAATCATTTTCTTTTTTATAGAAAATCCAAGCAATGATGATTCCTGTCAATCCAGTTCCCACGGCTACTGCGGCTAATGGTAAATTTAAATGTGCTTCGAAACCTACTTTGTCAGCCGTTACGAATTTACTGAAAGGAATAAATCCCGCAACCATACTCATTAAAGCTAAAAATAATAATGGAAATGCCATAGACATTGGCGATTCGTGAGGCGGATGATGGTATTTTGTGTCTTTGCCCCAAAAGATTCCAAAATACAATCGGAACATATAAAAGGCTGTTAATCCAGCTACGAAAAGTACAACAAAATAAAGCAATTGATTTTTTTCGAAAGCCGCAACTAAGATTTCATCTTTACTCCAAAATCCTGCAAATGGTGGCACTCCGGCTATAGCCAATGCGGCAATTAAGAACGTAATATTAGTAATTGGCATATACTTGCGCAAACCGCCCATATCTTTCAAATAGTTGCTATGAACCGCGTGAATTACAGAACCTGCGCCCAAGAACAACAAGGCTTTGAACATAGCGTGAGTGAACAAATGGAACATAGATGCCATATAACCCACACCTTCGTGACCTTTGTAACTCGAAACGCCTAAAGCCAACATCATATAACCAATTTGTGACATCGTCGAAAAAGCCAAAACTCGTTTGATATCGGTTTGTGTGAGTGCAATTACTGCTGCAAATAAGGAAGAGAAACCTCCCACATAAGCGACAATATTTAAAGCATAACCGCCTTCGACAAAATAATACATCGGAAATAATCGGGCAACCAAATAAACTCCAGCGACAACCATCGTGGCTGCGTGAATTAAAGCCGAAACAGGTGTTGGTCCTTCCATCGCATCGGGTAACCAAATGTGTAATGGGAACATCGCTGATTTTCCAGCTCCACCCATAAAGATAAGAATCAATCCCCAAGTGATTACAGATAATCCCATAAAGGAAGTAGAAGCCCAATTTAAAAGTAAACCTTCGCCTTCTGCATTGACTGCGTTTAATGTTTCAAAATCGAATGTGCCTGCGTAATATCCTACTATCAAAATACCGATTAAGAAACCAAAATCAGCAAAACGAGTAACGATAAATGCTTTTTTTGCTGCAGCGACTGCTGAAGTTTTGGTATAATAATAGCCAATTAATAAATAAGAGGAAACTCCCACCAATTCCCAGAAAATATAGATTTGGAAAAGATTGGTTGCCAAAACCAATCCGAGCATTGAAAAGGAAAATAGCGATAAAAACGCAAAGAATTTGGTATAACCTTTATCGCCATCCATATAACCTCGGCTATAAATGTGTACCATTAACGAAATGGTGGTTACGACAACAAGCATCATTATAGAAATTGGATCAACCAAAATTCCCATATCAATGTGTAAGGTGTCGGTGAAGTTCATCCAAACTGTTTTTTCTACGAAAGTTTGGTAAACGCCATCCACTTTTCCACTAGCGAAAAAATATTGGTAGGCTGCATAATAAGAAAGTGCTGCAGATGTTGCCATACCGGCTACACCAATATAGCCAGAAACTGACGGTTGGATTTTCTGGTAACCAATTCCCAAAAGCAAAAAAACGGCTAGAGGAATTAACGGAATAAATAGTATATAAGAGATGTCCATATTTTGAGAATATTAATACTTCATAATTTCAGTGTCCTTCACTTCAACAGAGCTGATTTGTCTGTAAAGATTAATGATTATTGCAACAGCCAGAGCGGTTTCGGCGGCAGCCACAGCAATAATAAAAATCGAAAAGAAAACGCCCTGCAACACATCGGGATATAAATATTTGTTGATGACAACAAAGTTTATCGCCGAAGCGTTCAATATTAATTCAAGAGAAATTAAAATCGAAATCAAGTTTTTTCTGGTAATGAACCCATAAATCCCTATAAAAAATAGAATAGAGGTAAGGGTAAAAATTTCGTAGATGCTAATTCCAGCTATCATAATGTTTCGTCGTTTTTAGTTAGTTTGTCTCCTTTTCCGATGATGATGGCACCAATCATTGCGGCCAACAACAGAATACTGATTACTTCAAAAGGCAAAATAAATCCGCCTGCGTCGTAGCTCAAAAGGCCTCGGCCTATATCTTCAACAGTTGTAGTTTTTGAATTTTCGACCACTTTGAAATCATTGGTGTAAATGGTGAATAAGAAAAGACCAAGTCCAATTAAACAAGCTATTCCGGTGAGAATTTTCTTGGATAATTGAGCCATTTCTAGCTCCATTTCGATATGGTGAACCAATAAAACCGAGAAAATAACCAAGACGATAATCCCTCCTGCATAAACGGTCAATTGAACTGCTGCTAAGAAATTGTAATCAATTAAGAAATAAATTCCCGCAACTCCTATTAGTGTAAACAATAAATAGATAACAGATCGAAGCATTTTGCGACTGCTTACTGAGGCAATTGCGGATACAATCATTATCAAGGCTAAAATGTAAAATATAACTTTTTCCATAAGATTAATCTTCTAGTCCAGGAACTACTTTCGATCCCGGTTTGTTTAAAACTCTAGTGAGGTACGTTCTATCGTAAACGGAATTTTCAAAATTCTGCGCCCATTTGATAGCATCGGTAGGACAGGCTTCAATGCATAAACTACACATCGTGCACATTCCTAAATGATAAATGTGTTTATCTATCATTTTTTTCTTTTTGCCTGTTTCTGGGTCAATTTGTCTGTCCCAAATAATTTCGATACTTCCGTTCGGGCAAGCCAATTCACATTTTTGGCAACCTGTACAACGGTGTTCGTTTTTCTCATCGTGCGGCATCACTACCTCACCACGAAAACGTTCAAACATTTGTAAAGTAGCTCTGTTGTCAGGATATTGTTGGGTTATAGCCCCTTTTCTGGAATGTAAAAAATACTTTCCGGTGACACTCATTCCTGTGAGAAGTGTTTTTACACCATTATATATATCTGAAAAATAACTCATAATTTCTAAAATTGAATTGTTAATCCAAGCAATACCATCAACGCCATTATAATCAAGTTCATTAAGTTTAGCGGAAGCAAATATTTCCATTCCAATACTAGCAATTGGTCAATTCTTAGTCTTGGGAATGTCCATCGGAACCACATCATTAAAAAGATGATAGCTAAAGTTTTTATTAAAAACCAAAATACACCTAGCAAAGGAATGTTTTCGGTGATTCCAAAAGGAGATAAATACGCTCCGAAGAATACTGTTGTTGCAATGGAAGCGATGATGAACATATTGATAAATTCTGCCAAGAAGAAATAGGCAAACTTCATTCCCGAGTATTCCGTGTGAAAACCAGCACCCAATTCGGATTCGGCTTCTACTAAGTCAAAAGGAGCTCTGTTTGTTTCAGCAGTTCCGGCAATCATATAAATACAAAAAGCGATGACAGCAGGAATATGCCCTTGAACGATAAGCCAACCGTGTTTTTGTACTTCCACAATTTGGGATAGTTGCAAAGAACCTGTCATTAAAACCATTGTCAACAACGATAATCCAACAGACAGTTCGTAGCTAATGGTTTGAACACCGCTTCGCATCGCACCAATTAAGGCAAATTTGTTATTGCTACTCCAACCTGCCAATAAAATTCCGATTACTCCAATCGAGGAAATGGCGATTAAAAAGAAAATACCAATATTGATATCAAAGGCTTGAAATTCTTTCGAAAAAGGGAAAAGCGACATCGCCATCAAGGCGGTTACGATAACAAAATAAGGAGCTAAATTGTATAAAAATTTGTCTGCTTTGATGGTTCCTGTTAACTCTTTGGAAACCAATTTAAGTGCATCGGCCATAGTTTGTAATAAACCTTGATAACCTACTCTGTTTGGACCCAAACGCAATTGAAACCAAGCGGCTACTCTTCTTTCGAGTAAAACCAAGTATAAACCGGCAACTGCAAAAATACCGAGGTAAACTATTGCTATCAGTACCATTTCTACAATGCTTGCTGTAGTTTCTGGCATCAGGCTAAAAAGCCATTCGTGAATATTTTTTGTAATGTTCATAAAATTAATTTTATCGGTCGATATCAGGGATTACAAGGTCTAGTGTTGCCATAGTTGCTACTAAATCTCCAATTTTTCCTCCTACAGCAATATGATTTAATAAGGATAAATTAGAGAATCCTGGCGAACGGAATTTCATTCGGTACGGATTTTTTGTTCCCGTACTAACGATGTAAACCCCTAATTCTCCTCTTGCAGTTTCTACTTTTTGGTAATATTCGCCTTCTGGCAATTTGATTACGGTATTGGTTTTAGCAAAAAATTCACCTTCGGGAATGTTGTCTATCAATTGTTCGATAATTGATAATGATTCCCACATTTCTAGAATACGAACTTGGTAACGAGCATAAGTATCGCCTTCGGTTTTCAAGATTTCGTTGAATGTTACTTTATCATAAGCACTGTACGAATGGTGTTTTCTCACATCGCAAGAATAGCCAGAAGCACGACCTACAGGGCCAGAAGCTCCAAAAGAAATCGCATCTTCTTTGGTTAAAATTCCAATGCCTTCCATCCTTTTTCTGAAGATGATATTATTGGACAATAGCAAATCGTATTCGGGTAATTTTGTTTTGAAATGAGCTATAAATTCTTTGGTTCTTTTTACAAAATTCGGGTGAATGTCAAACATCAATCCTCCGGGAATGTTATAGTTCATCGTCAAACGAGCACCACAAGTTTCCTCGAAAATATCGTTAATCATTTCACGGTCTCTAAAACCGTAAAAGTAAGTTGTTAAAGCACCAACGTCCATTCCCATAACGCCCCACCACAAAGTGTGAGATGCAATACGGGTCAATTCGGCAATGATAGTTCGAATGACTTTTACACGTTCTGGAATTTCCAATTGAAGCGCATTTTCTACGGTAAGGCAAACGGCTTCGTTGTTGATATGCGAAGAAAGATAATCCATTCGGTCGGTCAAATGCACGATTTGCTGATAGCTATCGCGTTCACACATTTTTTCGATAGAGCGGTGGATGTAGCCTAAATCGGGTTCTACTCTTTTGATTATTTCACCGTCAATAGTCAATAAAAGTCGCAAAACTCCGTGAGTTGCAGGGTGTTGCGGCCCCATATTAATTTGATATTCTTCGGATTTAAAATTGTTGGTTATAGTTGTATCCATTTTTGCTTATTTGATAACCATATTAATTTCATCTACATAATCTTTTCTCAACGGAAATCCATCCCATTCTTCGGTCAAAAAGAGTCTTTTCAAGTTAGGATGATTGTTGAATTTTATTCCAAAGAAGTCAAAAACTTCTCTTTCGTGGAATTCGGCAGTGTACCAAATCTTGCAAACCGTGTCGAGTGTTGGGTTTTCTCTGTCTTCGGTTTTTACTTTTACAACTATTTGATGTCTGTGAGTAGTCGATTCTAGATGATAAACAACACCTAATTCCTTGCCCCAATCCATACCAGTTAAGCAAAACAAATAATCGAAATTTGTATCCGGATTGCTTTTTAATTGCGTCATTAATTGGTGAAGTTGTTCGGGCTGAACGGTGATATTTAAAAACTGGGATTTTTCTTCAGTGAATTCCAATTCGATAGCTATCGGATCGGGAATCCAACTGCTTATTAAATTTTGTAATGCTTCGTTTGTCATAATTTTGGTATTATAGTCCTTCGTCAAACCCGTCGATAGGGAAAACTTTGTTATTCATACTTTCTGTTTTGATTTTTGCCTGAAGCATCAACATTCCTTCTAATAAAGCTTCCGGACGAGGCGGACAACCCGGAACGTAAACATCTACAGGGATTACGTGATCGGCTCCTTTTACGACAGAATAAGAATTATAATAAAAAGGACCACCAGAAATGGCGCAAGCTCCCATTGCAATTACGTATTTTGGTTCGGCCATTTGATCGTACAAACGACGTAAAACAGGTGCCATTTTGTTGACAATGGTTCCTGCAATAATAATTAAATCGGCTTGTCTTGGCGAAGGTCTAGCTACTTCAAATCCAAATCTAGAATAATCGTGACGAGCGGCTCCGGTTTGCATCATTTCGATGGCGCAACAGCTTGTTCCAAAATAAAGGGACCAAAGCGAGTTAGCCCGTCCCCAATTTATTATATCGTCTAATGAAGTGACCAATATATTTGCTCCATTACCTCCAGGAATTACTTTTCCTGGGAAATCTGCTGGTATTTCTGAGGTGTTATTTACTCCCATTTTAATGCTCCTTTTTTCCAAGCGTAGGCTAAACCTAGACCTAATATTACTAAAAAGATGATGATTTCGACAAAGGCGACCATTCCTATTTCTTTAAAAACTACCGCCCAAGGAATTAAAAAGGCTACCTCGACATCAAAAACCAAGAATAGAATTGCGTATAAATAGTAGCCCACTTTAAACTGAACCCAAGTAGGTCCAATGGTGGTCATTCCGCTTTCATACGGTTCCCGTTTTTGTGCATTGTCTGATTTTGGTGAAAGTAAATTAGAGAGAAAGTTGGCACCGGCGACCAGGACTATTCCGGCTAGTAAGAAAACTATAATTGCTTCTGAACCCATATTAATTTATTTTAATTTTATTTAACTTTATTCATATTCTTATTCAATAATTCCATCCCAATAAGTTGCTCCAATTTTCCATTTTTCATTAGTTTTTTTCATCAAAGCAGTGTAATTGTCTATATTGTGTCCTACAAATCCTTCTCTAGAATAAATACTTATAAAGGCGTTTTCTTTATCAATCATCAAAGGTTTTTTAATAAATAAAACTAATTTTTCAGAAAGTTCAAGAAATCTATCTTTCTTTAAATAGTTTTTTAAAGTATCATCTTTCATTATACTTACTTTAAAGTTTTTTATATCCGAACTCTTCCAATGATACTCCTTTTTATCACTATATTTATTCTTTAATTCTTTAATTTGTACAGAGTCAAGAATCCAACCAAGCCTTTCATTATCTTCAGCTGTTGCTTTGTTTCCATAACTATGAAAATCTCTATACGAATACTCATAAGCTAAAATATTTTCAATACCATTACCCGCATCTTCAATCACAATAATCTCATTGTTAATCTTGTTTTTATATCTTTCAGATGCTAATTCACAATCTAAAAAATCATTTATAATATTGCTTTCGTCGTTAGATAAATTTTCTAAAATAACTTTTTCAGACTCGTCTGAAACAAATGCAATTTTATTCTTTTCATTTTTTTTTGCAGAACAAGACAACAAGAGCAAACCTAAAATTATAAATATTGTGTATTTCATTACTTTTAAAACGCAAATTTACATTATACAATCTACTATTCCTATAGGGTAATAGATTTTAATACAATTTTTTATTTCACTTCATAAGTCTCTCCTGAGAAGAACAAATCATCAGTTTTTGTAAAACTTGAATTGGCTTTAACTTGCGCTGTCAAAGCATCTTCTCTTTCTTCTAAGGTGACATCATCGAAACTTCTAATCACTCCAGTTGCCAATGGATATTCCATTCGAACCAACATATAATGTAAAGTAGGATCTTTTTCTTTGGCATTATGTACTAATAAATCTTCTTGTGTAACTCCGTTTTCGCCAATAGTTACGACTTCTAGTTTCAACCCATTTAAAACTAAACCTTTGTCCCGATTTTTACCAAAAATCATTGGTTTTCCGTGTTCAAGATAGATTTGTTTGTCTTCTTTTACGTCTTTATCGGTAATGTGATTGAAGCATCCATCATTAAAAATCACACAATTTTGTAATATTTCGATTAATGAAGTTCCTTTAAATTGTTGTGCTTCGATAAAAATCTGACCCATTTCTTTTGGACTTCCGCCGCCAACTCGTGCAAAAAATCGTGCTTGAGCTCCCAATGCTAATTCGCCGGGAGAAAAAGGAGGTTGTGTATTTCCGTAAGGAGAGGATTTTGTTTTTTGTCCAATTAATGAAGTAGGAGAGAACTGACCTTTGGTTAAACCATAAATTTCATTGTTGAAAAGTATAATATTCAAATCGATATTTCTACGCAATACGTGAATAAAATGATTGCCACCAATAGCCATTGCATCGCCATCACCTGTTGCAATCCAAACACTTAAATTAGGATTTGCCAATTTTATTCCCGAGGCAATTCCTGGTGCTCTACCGTGAATACTGTGAATTCCGTAGGTGTCTAAATAATATGGAAAACGGGAAGAACACCCAATACCAGAGACAAAAACAAAGTCTTCTCTAGCAACACCCATTTCTGGAAGTGCTTTTTGCATCGTGCGTAAAATCACGTAATCATCACAACCCGGGCACCATCTTACTTCTTGATCACTAGTAAAATCTTTAGCAGTATATTTTTTTTCTACAGTCGTTTCCATAATTATACTAGTTCTTTAAATTGTTGAATTAGATCATCGTTTGCAAATGGTAATCCTTGAATTTTGTTGAATTGTAAGAATTCAAATTCACTGTGTTTAATTTTTAAAATGCTGGCAAATTGTCCGCTGTTTAATTCGCAAACCACTATTTTTTTGAATTTGGATAAAATTGTTCCAGTATTTTTTGGCATTGGATTAATGTAGTTGAAATGAGCATAACCAATGTTTTTATGTCCTTGTTCATTCATTTGTTTCACCGCCGAATGCAAAGAACCATATGTTCCGCCCCAACCAATTACTAATAAATCACCTTCATTGGCAAATTCAGTTTCTAAGTCTGGAATATTGAATTTTACTCTTTCAATTTTCTCAGCTCTGATGGCAGTCATTTTCTCGTGATTCATCGGTTCGTAAGAAATATTTCCGGTAACGGCATCTTTTTCTAATCCACCAATTCGGTGTTCAAGTCCCGGAGTTCCTGGAATTGCCCAATTTCGAGCCAATGTTTTTTCGTCTCTATCATAAGGATGCCAGTTTTCTTTAACCTCTTTAATTCTATTGCTTTTTATTTCTGGCATTTCGGCAACGGTTTTAATTTTCCAAGGAGCAGATCCGTTTGCGATATATCCGTCAGTCAATAAAATAACGGGAGTCATATGTTCTAAAGCGATTCGGGCCGCTTCGTAAGCAAAGTTAAAACAGTTGGCAGGTGTGCTGGCAGCGATTACTATCACTGGGCTTTCACCATTTCGACCATACAAGGCTTGCAATAAATCCGATTGTTCTGTTTTTGTTGGTAAACCTGTTGAAGGACCACCACGTTGTACATCTACAATTACTAATGGCAATTCGGTCATTATCGCCAAACCAATGGCTTCTCCTTTCAAGGCTAATCCCGGTCCTGAAGTAGTGGTTATGGCTAAGTCACCGGCAAATGAAGCTCCAATTGCTGATGTTACACCTGCAATTTCGTCTTCGGCCTGAAAGGCTTTTACACCAAAATGTTTGTGTTTAGCTAATTCGTGCAAAATATCGGTTGCTGGAGTTATGGGATAAGATCCTAAGAATAATTCTAAACCCGATTTTTCGGCTGCGGCCAAAAAACCCCATGCTGTTGCAGTGTTCCCCATAATAATTCTATAGGTTCCAGCAGGCATTTTTGCTGGCGAAATAGTATAGGAATTAGGAATAAGCTCTAAAGTTTCGGCAAAATAATAGCCTGCCATTAAAACTTTAGTATTCGCTTCGATAATTTGCGGTTTTGACTTGAATTTTTTATTGAAGAAATCAATAGTATAATCGGTCGAACGGTTGTACATCCAATAAATCATCCCTAACGAAAACATATTTTTACTTCTCGAAATCGATTTAGTGTCTAAACCTGCCACATCTTTCAAAGCTTCCTTGGTCAAGGAGGTCATATCTACTTCTATAACCCTATAGTTATCCAAACTTCCATCTTCTAATGGGTTTGAGGTGTATTCTGCTTTTTCTAAATTCTTCTTATTAAAAGAATCAATATCTACTATTAAAGTATGTCCTGGTTTTAAGGCATATAGATTGGTTTTTAATGCAGCAGGATTCATAGCTACTAATAAATCTACAGCATCGCCAGGAGTGCTAACTTCAACACTACCAATGTGAACTTGATAGCCAGATACTCCATACAAACTGCCTTGAGGAGCTCTAATTTCGGCAGGGTAATTTGGGAAAGTGGCAATATCATTGCCAAACATCGCTGAGGTATCCGTAAATTGAGTTCCTGTTAACTGCATTCCATCTCCAGAGTCACCAACGAAACGGATCACTACGGCTTCTAATTTTTCAGGCTGAGGTTTAATTGTAGTTGCAACCATAAGTACGATATTTTTTCATTATTAATAATAAATTTTAATAAATGATGTGTCAAATTTAATTTTAGATTATTTAATAAAATATGACGATTATCATATAAAAGTAATAAAAAGCCATTTAATTTTACTGGGAATTAAAAAATATATCTCTTATGGCAATAATTATTACGGACGAGTGTATCAATTGCGATGCATGTATTTCAGAATGTCCAAACAACGCAATTTATGAACCAGACACCAAGTGGTCTTTTGCAGATGGATCGGCTTTGAAAGGATTAGTAAAATCTCCTTCAGGAATAGAAGTCGATGCTAGTGAAGAACATGACGCGATTTCTGATGAGTTTTTCTACATCGTAGCTGACAAATGTACAGAATGTAAAGGTTTCCACGACAAACCACAATGTGCTTCTGTTTGTCCTGTTGACTGTTGCATACTTGATGAGAATCACGTAGAAACAGAAGCTCAATTATTAGACAAAAAAGCTTGGTTACATAATGAGTAAATCATGGAGTTGAAAAAAAGCTAAAAAGCCATTTGGAATTTTAGCTTTTTTTGGCTCTTAAAATTAAATTCCGTCAAGTAATTTGTAGATTGAAAAGTTCGTCACAAATTCGAGATGGTTTAAAAAAACTTTATAAAAATGAAGAATAAAACTTTTAAGAAAGTAATTTG
>Ga0075152_10001757_pt1 | contig 15664 bp, 23 predicted proteins | sample JI61114C2DNA_FD_70964 | JGI IMG/M metagenome (GOLD analysis project Ga0075152, IMG submission 70964) | Wastewater effluent complex algal communities from Wisconsin, to seasonally profile nutrient transformation and Carbon sequestration -... | ecosystem: Engineered > WWTP > Effluent > Algae...
AAAAATGTAACACAGCAAGGAACTATACTACTACAGCCAAGGCATACCTACTCCAAAGCCGTTTACGGTGCTGGAACCCTACAACCGCAGCCCAAGTCAATCATCGCCAGTCGGGAACAGCAAGCATTTCAGTATTGCAGCCGAGGTCGGAAGACTTCGAGCTGGGGAGATGAGAAGCGAACACACTATTAACGAAGTCGCAGAGAAGAACAGATTAATCGACTTTCTGAGGACCGAACTAAACCTCCTCAGGGAAAACTATCGACGGCAAGCAGAGGAGCAAGAGTTGCTGCATATGCAGGATTCGTCATCCAGGCATAGAATTCGGGTTCTTGAGCAAGAACTGGAGACGGAGAAGGGTCGAGCGTCAAAACTTGAATTCTAATCTAAATTGCAGTCCCTCCAGCGAGATACATCAAGCACCCAACTGATCATCGCAGACTACGAACAGAAGTTGGGGAAGATGCAGGCAGACATGCAAATTGAAGTTACCAATCGGGATCGATAGATCCAGTCCCTGAGGGATCAGCTCAAAAGGATCCAAGAAAGCGCGGTATTCACATCAGCCGGAACGAAGACAACACCACAAACTCCTTCTAACTTGTAAGTATCAAACCTTGAAAACGAGCGGAAGGCATTGCTGCAGAAGATCAAGCAAATGGGTGACTAGCACTAACGAAGAATGTTTGAACTTCACAACTTGAACGGCGATCTTGGCAAAAAGTATGCAAAAGTAAGTCATGAGCTCGAGACCCTGACTATTCAGGCTCGAAATGAATCGTTCAAGAGGGACATGGAGCAGCAGGAATGCGAGATGGAGGTGGTTCGATTGAAGGAGCAGCTGGATAAATGCTAGCAGCGCAATAAGTAGTTGAAAGGTGAATCCCAATTCAGCAAGGGCGCAGTTGGCAAGGTTTCAGAGTAGACACGTGCAAAGTTGGAGAAAGAGATCAGTGAAAAGTATATGGCCAGATTGAACTAAATGAGAACTCAGCTAATCGATCGTATTTCTGAAATCGAACGACGTTATGGGGAGCTGGAGGAAGCGTACGACAACGAACGCCAGTCAAAGTAGATGCTGATGAATCGGGTGGAATAGCTCAGCAGCAGCATGGAAATGTCGGCCAGGGAGGAATAAAGAGCCATCTCATCTGAACGGCGTATCTTTGATGAGAAGGAGTTGGTGTATCAGCAGTAGATCCACCTACTCAAACTGAAATCGGAAGAACAGCGGCAGTGCTTCGAACGGAAGGTCCACGAATTTGACGATATTTGTGGGAAGATGACCTATTTGCAAAGACGAATCATCGAGCTTGAGCAAGAAAGGGCAGTTTTACATGAATAGTTTCGATTGAGGGAGGGAGTGTTAACACAACAAAACTCCCCAACGGATCCAGCCTAACTTAATAAAAAACTGCAGGAAATGGTCAACCGACTTGACAGTCAAACTTCCAAGTGCTTTGAACTGGAGCAAAACTACAATGCCGAGTTGTAAAGGGTTCGTGGATAGTTTGCGACTGCACAGAAAACCTGGAGAGAGGAGAAAGAAGTGTTTATGGCAAGCGAAAGATGTCTTTTAGAGACCAACAAATCCCTTCAATCTAACTTTGTATAGTTAACAAGCCAACTTGAAGGTACAACTGAAGCCCTCAGGATGACCCGACATCAGAACAACGAAATCAGTGAGGCTAATCGTGCTACGATAGAAAATATTCGACAACAACTCAAGAGTTAGTATTAAGAGCACTCAACAAAACTCCAGGAAGAACTTCGAGAGCGGTAAATCGGGTTGGTAGAATCTCTGTGCAGCAAGTAGGCTACATTAAACCAGCTGCGAATTGAGCTCAATGACAAGGATGAGCTTCTGAATAGGGTCGTAACACGCCTGACTGAATGCTAAACGCAGCTTGAATTGCTCGAGCATGAACAGGAGTGTTTGAAATCAGAAAGAAACGAACTGAGGGAAGAGCTTGCTGCCGTGGAAAGGGAGTTCAACGATGTTAAATCTCAGCTGATAAACCAGAGTGTCAACCAGTCCCCTAACAATGGGGAGGCCCCATAGAATGGGACACCAGACAGCTGGAACTAAAAGCATCGACATCATCAGGAGTCGCCTTAAAATGAAAAGGCTGTGATGCTCGAAATGGAAAACAACTGGATTAAAGCAGAGCAGCATATGCTCAAGGAGGACTTCGCAAGGGTTGAATCTATGCTGCTCAAGGCAAACGAAGAGCTGGCTTGGGCAAAACAGGAAGTCGCTCTGGGTTAGTGTCGTCGACTTGAACAGGCAGCTCAGCTAGAGTAAAGTAACAAAACCCTCACTGAGCGTATAACCCAACTTGAACTCTCATAGCAACGACTACGAGTAGAGCATCAGCAGATGCTAGATGCAGAAGAACGGGCGCATGGTCAGCAGCTTGATTCCGAGGTTCGGCGGGTTGAATAGGCACGAAGGGTACTCGCTGCGGAGCTTGAAAAGGTCAAGGAAAGCTATAGACGGTCTGAAGCTGCTCACCTCGCAGAAAACTTAATTATGCGACAATCTTCTAACGACCAAATCAAAAAGTACGCTGAAGTTAACGGTGCGCTCGAGCTTGAGCTCTCAAGGTTGCGAAGAGAGACGACTATGATGAACGCCTACCTGCAAGCCGAACACAGGAACTATAACAAGCTGAAGGCGAAGTATGATTTCATCAAGCAAGGTTTCCTTGCTGTGCAGGAAGGACTGGAGGATGATGACTGCCCAGCAGTGAGTCTGGAATAACTCATTACCGGTTCGGTCGAGCCACCCCAAACCTAATCCATTATGGGTTCGCAATACTGCCTGACTGATGAATTGCTGATCACAAACACATACGCACAGGCTACCATCATGAGCCAGCTCTCCGAATCGAACAATGGCCAGCTGGAGCATCGGCAACCAAAAGCCCAAAATGCAAGCATCTTCGAGATAAACGTGGTAGAGATATAATGCTCGAAGACCTCAGAGGCAAGTTCAGAGATGCAGCTGGCTGAATATTTGGAAGCTTCGCATAGTGAAGAGGCGACACCGAACAAGCAAACCAAACAATCGACCACACGACAAAAGTTCGATACTCCACCGTGATATTAGTTAGATTTGCAGACAGTGTCAAAGTTTGCGTTTGATGTGGAACCCAAAAGATTTGGGACTCACAAAGGTCCTGACGAATGGACCCTTATTGAATATTCGTGTTTAGTTGAAAATTGAGTTGCGCTTTTCATCAATTCTTCGCATTCTATCCACGACTTCAGAAGTCATCTGCTGGCTGATTTCTTTTTACAAACTTAGCGGCATCGGTGGGCTGAAGCTTCTCTCCCTTATCCCATTGAATTTATGTGATGCTTCCAAACGAGCTTGTCTCACTGTCCGAAGTTCCTTCGAAACTTCCGTGACGAGGGCATCAGCACCCTCGCTGGCTTGTTGGTGAAGTTGCGTTCGTTTCGGTGCTTACGGTGGTGTGCCTGATTCTCTGTTGATGATGTTGCTGACATATGAGGTCTATCGGGGAATTTATCTGGCCATTTATTTGGACTGTCCTGCCCTTTCAGAGATGCCTTGACCGTTATAGTAGTCCCTAAACTTCACGAAGTTGTTTTCTGGACTGAGTCTGTTTCGGTTGAATTTCACTTCCTTAAAACCATTGGTCTTGCGATGGAAAATGGCTTGTAATTTAGCTTGCTCCTCAACTGTCTCGTTCACAAGGTCTTCGTTGGTTTTCATATTAGAGTTTGCTCTAATGGCCTCGACAGGATAATCCCTTAATTCGATCGCTCTGAGCACGGGCTCGAGTAACTCTGGAGCAAGATCTTCATCTTCAGAGTCCTCATCGTTATTGTCTGAATCTTATCCTTCGGTGAATTTGTCGGTCTCTTCTTCAGTAACTTACTGTGTCCCTCTCCGAGAGATCCTTCCAAGCATATTTTCCAATGTTAATATTCCCAGACCAGATCTCATGTTACCCGCAAGATCAAGATTGGTTGTGCGGTTGAGATCTGTCACCGTCCTCACTAATTATGAACCATCAGTGTCTATGTGTTTTCTTCCCTGATGGTGAGCCTACGAAGGAATCCTAATTGATAATTTTCGAGGTCGAATAGCAATTGGCTTGGTCTTCACTCCGTCGACTTTTTTGGATTTCAAACGGGGTTGATTGTTACTCGATTATCTTGATAGCTCCTCGCTTTGTTCAATCTTATTGATCAGCTTTGTTGAGACATAGGACCTTTCTTGGGTCGGTTCTGACGTAAGTAGAGAACTCACGACATACCCAAACTCCTCCCCAAATAACCTCCAATCATCAACTCCGATGGGATAGGTTCTGCCATCACTTTTCTCAACTAACCCCAAAGAATTTTCGAGGGTAAAGCTTAGTAATCGTTGCCTGAACTGATAGTACCCACGGGCTGTTTCAATCTTCTCCTTTTAATTCCGGAAGCGGCAGCTACTCAGTTTAAATAACTCACTGCTCTCCGAAAGCCAATCCGGGAGGCACTTCACTACGTCATCAATGCTGTACGTTGGTTGCTGCCGAAGGTCGTCGGCCCTGGGCCAAATATAAAACTGTTTCGGAGAATGGAATGGCCGTGGAGGTCGATGAATGCAAGTACTTCTCCTTGCTTCTGTAGCTCATCAACTAACTTTTTGAGGGCCTCTATTTCAGGGAACAAGTCTGCCTTGCCACTGTTAAAGTTTCTGTTGTAATCCTTGCCAGCAATGCCAGTACGATAGTTGCCAATGAATACACCGTCGGGGTTCATCATGGGAACGATCTTAAGTGTGGCTTTGTGCAAGAGGGTTTCAACTGCCTAACCACCTGCCCTGAGCCATTGAATGAACCCATCCATGACCCACGATCCCGACGATTCACCTGGATGCGAACGAGCAACAAGAACAATAAACTTCTTAACTGACTCCCCAGCTCGAGTGCTATTGGATATGGTTAGGAGAGGTGTTGTAAGCCCACATATCGTTTTGATGAGCACATCGTTGCGTACAGCGATGTTTGGTTTGTTGTCGATACACACTTCTTCGATTTGTTTGCACATGTAGCTGTAGCTGTAGGGAGGACATGCTGCAAAGTAAATCTAATCCCCTTACTTTCTGAATTCATACGTAAAGCTAAGCACGTAATAGTTTTTCTTCTAATCCTGCGAGTCCTATGAATAACTCACATTCGAGCCGTCCTGCAACCAGTGCTGGCGGTAGACAGCCTCCGCCTCATCAGCACCGACCTTTTTCAAAGCCTCCTGATAATCCATTTTGCTGAAGGTGTAAGGTCTCATGCCCCTCCGATACAGCGACTTGCGTTTCGCAAACCGAAAGATATTGAATCGGAAGGTGTTGTTGTTGTTGTTTCCCTGTACCTTGCGATAGGCAACACTAAAGAAGTACCATTGACGGTGTCCCTGTGTGTTGGTGTCCACTCGGATATACAAATCGTACTCGTTCTCTCTTGTCTAGACCCTTTATACAGCCACACAATACCTTAATCGCGTAGTTCAGATTTCCGCATTCAAACTTACTGTTAAACGATAATGGTTCCTTGAGTCTATCCTTCCAGTGTCCGAAGCCTGGTGTCTGGTTGTAATCGGCTTCTTTGAGTGTTGTGAAGTAGCGGTCGGAGGTCCTTGGGTTCATCCCTCGATAAACAAATGTTCCGTAGTTCATGTACTTATCCTCGATTTTTACGATCGGCACTCGAGGGTACGGATTCGGTTGGGTTTTCTTCCTTTCGGAGACAGGTGCAATCTGAGAAGGCAGGCTCCTCCTATTGGTCTTGCTTTCGGTTGATAATTTCTTCGTGCGACCGAGTACTATGTTCTGACGAACTTCCTGCCGCCCGCTACGGTTGACTCCATTAACGAACGCTAGCGGTGGTTTGGTTTTGAGCTTGGGTAGCTGACTGCTATCCTTGTGACGCGACAGCGAGAACTATCGTTCGTCTTCGTTGGCTGACCTTGCTGCCTTACTGAATTTTCTTGCGGGTGGGTTTTTATCGTCGTGGACGGAGTGCTGGTCAACAATTAGCAGTGAGCCGTTGTTGCTAATTTCGTGTTAGTAGATGAACCCCTACCAGTCTGGATGATGCTGTGGGGGTTGCTTTCCTGTCTGCTGAAACCCAGAGTGTTCATCGTTGCGATGCTTCATTCAGACTCTACCCAATATAAACAGTATGAGAGTGGAAACTTATAGTCATCGGTAGCTCGGCGAGCTAGAAACTCGCATTACCATCAAGAGGCTTATCGACGAAAACAAGACACTTGCGCAGTTCAACGATCCGGAAGTGCAGCACTAACTGATGTTTAGCTGTGAACTCATCGTGCATGGTTAGACAATGCTACCAGTGCGCCGAACACGCTTTATGAAGAAACTTCTGTACGATGAGCCTATTGTCTTTAACTATCGGTATCGGGATCTCGCATACAACTCCATCATTGCCATCAATATCTGGTATGGTCTGGCACTAGCTTAGGTCAACGGGAAAGAGTTACGATGAGGAACGGCCACTCGGTTCCACAGTGTTCAGTCTCTTCGACGATAGGCTGAAATTGCGGCAGGGCAAATACCACTTATTGATATGGCCAGACCGTCGGGCAGACATCAGCAACGAAAGCACAACACCTGGGCTAACCACGGACAAGAACATCAAGTAGCTCAACTACATTACTGACCGAGTGGAGTACTATGAAAAGCACAGCAAGAACGTCAAGATCGATAACCGCAGCGAAGAGATTTTGAAGCTAAAGCTCCTGTACACCTACCGGAGCATCCCCGCAGCATTCTTAGAAGTCGAGCTTCCCACCTTCAACTACCCCGTTATGTTCGAGGAGCCAGAGTACAGTGCAATTGAACATCGTGGTGATACCAAGCAAAAGATAAGTGAGGATTCATTCGATGATGTCATACTCTTTTCGGATCCGGACTACGACAAAAAGCTATCGGATCCGCTCGAAGAACTGTTCTTCTACTTCGTGAGAGAAACCGAGGGCAACAATCCCCAGGAAGCCCTGCCAACTCGCTAAGAAATGCAAACGATTGAACTCATTGCAAACAAGCCACAGAGTGTGGAGATGAAACCCAACGAAAAGTTGCTGTTCTTTAAGTTCAGATATGCACTCTCCACCAATAAAAAGTTCCTGGTCAATTTCTTGCATTCTGTGCAATGGACCAACCAGCGAGAGGAACAATAGGCCATTGTGCTACTCAAAAAATGGGCGAAGATTGACAGAGACGATGCACTGCATCTGTTATCATCTGCCTTTTGTGCCAATTCACTGTATAAAAAGCACAGCCAACGCCCACCAGCCAGCATGAAGATTATTAGGGAATATGCCAGCAGCATCGTGTGTGAATCTACCAGTCGCTAGTTGGGTGAAATCATGCTACAGCTGGTGCAGGCTCTCCGATACGACGATGAGGATAGTGCACTGGCTACGCTACTGACGGATCGTTCAGTTAAGAGTCTCGACGTAGCCTGCTTATTCTTCTGGTACCTCAAAGCAGAGACTTAACCAACAAACACCCGCGATGTCAATGTAGAGCTTGCCCTTGAAATCCGAAACATGTACAAACGGCGATTGGAGTGGCTGTAGCAACAACTTGAATGCGGCAACGCCGAGACATTCGAAGTGCTATTGGAACAGCAACGACTCGTGGACCTACTAAGGAGCCTCTCAAAACACATTAAATCAATGGGTCGCGACATGGATAAGAAGAAGGAAGAGTTGAGGCGTAAAATCGTTGAAATTGATTGGAAGTTGTTCCAAAGATTGAGGTTCCCATTGAACGTTAACGAGACTATCCTGTAGCCTATCAAAGCCGATTGTACTATCTTCAGCAGTGCTATGGCTCCATTTAAGCTCGCCTTCGATGGCCTTTCTGGAAGCGATCCCCATAAATTGGAGTTCATCTACAAAAGTGGAGATGATCTGCGACAGGATCAGTTGATTCTGCAAATGTTCTCGCTCATGGACTCGCTTCTCAAGGGAGTGAACCAAGACTACAAACTAGTTCCTTACAAAGCACTGGCTTGCAGCAAATCTGATGGCTTTGTCGAATTCGTGCCTCATACACGTACCCTCCAGGATATTCTCAAGACCTCGCCGCTTTCGGAGTATCTCAACAAGCTGGCGAACCACAACTGTCCCATCTACCAGCAACTCTTTAAGAAAAGCGGTCATATGCCACCGATGACCTAAAAATTCATCCTCGACAACCAGCAAACCGTCATAAACACCATCATGGACAACTACATCCTGTCTTGTGCTGGCTACTGTGCGATCACTTATTTCTTCGGGTTGGGTGATCGTCATCTCGAGAATCTCCTCATCAACAACTGCGGACAAATCTTCCATATCGATTTTGGATTCATCTTGGGAAAGGACCCTAAGCCATACCCACCACCCATCAAACTTAGCAAGTAAATGGCATAGGCGATGGGCGGCAGGGATAGCGAAAACTTCACTCGTTTTAAGTTCAAGTGCATCGAGGCCTACCTGTACCTGCGACGATACAGCAAGTTGATAACCAATCTCTTCGAGCTGATGATGCACAGCGGCATCAAGGACCTCAACGACGACACAATGAACGGCTTATACGAGAAGTTTTGTCTTGACATGAACGACAAACGAGCAGAATAACATTTCCTACTGATTCTCGAGGAGTCGCTATCGGCAGTGTTTCCAGGTATCAACGACAAGATTCACAAGTGGGCCAGTTACTGGCGCTGACACACTCGTTGTAATATGCACTCCGACAGATAATTTGCAGATGAACTCAAAGAGCTCAGCGATGCTGAGGAGTTTGAGCGCATGCTCAAGAGAACATACCGAAGACGAGAGCCCGTACCTCCCGAACATTGGGACCTGTGTGAGTGGAATCCACGAGAAAGTTCCGTGAGGATCGCCAAACGACCCGTCAAAAAACAACCGAGAATTCATGAACTCCCGAAACTGGTACTACTGCAACCACCGAACAGCCCACCACCGTTACATGTAGAACATCGCAAGCGACGCTCGATAAGCAATCTTGTGCCTGATACTAAAAGCCCCAAACAGCTCCCAGAGAACCCAAAGAAGCGAGAACCCTCTGCAACGAATATCAAAGCCAGCATGTCAATGTAACGGCATGTGAAGCTACACCCAATTCTTATAAAGCTTTCGACAGATGAGGAAACACAGCAACATCGGGTGCCTGCTTCCAATTACCGGTCAATCAATGTCAGCGATCCCAACTAGATGCTTAGCAGAATAAAATCTAAGGTGCAGAACCTCTCCAAGCTAAAACGGTTGCAGGAAGAGTACAGCGACGAACGAATAATTGCTGCGACTCCGACCAACAACGATCAGTCCTTCATCAACCGACTGTTTCGAACGAAAAGAGCCAGACCAGATCCTTCTTTTGGAGCACAAAATGCATCCGAGGAGCCAAGCATCCTGTTCAGCTATAAGTCTTAGCAACGCTATGCGTGACTATAAAATCACCCTCATCACTTTTTCTTCTTACCTTGAAAGGTGGAGTTCATACTGCGGCTGCCAGAAGGAGTCTTCTTAGATTTCTCTTCGCAGAAGGGGATATGTCGTTAGGCTGCGTTCTTGTTAAATCGTCGACCGCAGAAGTTGCACAGTGTTAGCAGCTTCGTTAACCTATATCGTACGTTCTTTTATTGGTTCTACACCTCCATCTACTCTTTCGATAGGGGACGGTTCGCTGCTCGTTTGATACCGGCTCTGAATGCAGCACTCTGTAGCTTCCACTTCGGAATATCTCCTTGAGGTTATGGCGCTTTCTGGGGTTGTTTTGAGGGTGCCTGTACAGCTGGTGTCTTCGATTGCTGCTTTTTCATCGGTTTTTATGAATACTGAGGAATTTCGCCTTCGGCTTCGACCTTCCGGTGATTTGCAGAATCAAACACCTTCCGCTTTTATTGGAATACCTTTCTACAGATCTTCTCGTGCTTCTCCAAGACGTCTTCCTTGAACTTTCTGCCGCAGCCTTCCGAGCATTGCACAAGCTCACCAGTGTCATCATCGTACTCTCTTGGTTGCTGGTATTTCTGAATAGGCTTGCTTGCTCCTTTCATCTCTCTCCGCAGTTGCTACTCTATCATCCGTTCGAAGTCAACGTTCTTTGGCTGGATTCTTATCTACTCGTTTGGATTTATGTATTCCTAGACTGGCGGTGGAGGAGGCTGCTGTTTTTGAAGAGGTGGCTTTGGCTTATCTGATGGTGGTTTCCGCAATGCTTTTTGGCTCGGGACTTCAGGCTGATCGTCCTACTATCTCGAGCTCTTTCTTCCAGGTGGCGGAAAGTTGTTCTTCGGTTTAATCTCCTCACGTTCAGGCTGTTCAGTCTGATCGTTCTCTCGTCCTCTGCTCATGCCTCGTTGACTCATTTTCTTCTTCAGCAATTGCAGCCCATTTCTCGCCTCCATAATCTTGCTTTGAGTCATCAAATCCTCCTCCCTAACCTACATCACAGCTATCCTACCTTCTGCTTAGGTGGCAGCGGAACTGGTGGCGCATTCTTATCATAAGAATCCTTTTTGATCAGATTCTGCTAAGACTTATTGATGGACGATTGACGTTGATTGCGCAATGCATCACTTTGCTGCTGCTGCGTTAATTTGGACGTCTTAGCGGTGGCTTGTGGGTCTACCTGCTCCTTAAACTTGTCTACATGAAGGTGGGTGTACCTCTGGAGTGGGAACCGTTGTTCCTCATCGTCGAAGTTTAAACAACCTATAATCATGGGCTTCGTATTTTCAAAGCTGTTCGGCCGGCTCGTCGGCAAGAAGGAAATCAAGATCCTAATTCTGGGCCTGGATAATTCGGGCAAGACCACCATACTAAGTAGGCGCCGCCAGCGAACGTAGATAAGCTGCATCTGAACGATGTGATTCAATCGGTGCCGAGTACCCTCCACACGCTAACCTAGCCATCGGATTCAATATGGAGACCGTCAAGTATAAGAACCTTTCATTCCAGGTGTGGGATCTCGGTGGGCAGAAGTCTATCAGGTAGGCAACACGTAAGCCAATGTAGAAAATACTGGGAGATGTACTACCCCAACACTAACGCAATCATCTACGTCATCGATAGTGTCGACCGTTAGCGGTTCGGGACTGCCAATGAATAGTTGAGGAACATCTTGGAGGTAGCGTCATAAACTACTCAGCATGACATGCTCAAGAACGTGCCGATCATGCTTCTGGCTAACAAACAAGATCTCAAGGAGGCTGCCAGCGAAACGGAGATCAGCTAGCTGCTCAACCTAGTCTCAATCAAGGACCGCGAATGGGTCATTTTTAAGTGTTCAGCCTATTCAGGGGCAGGCCTTAATGAAGGCATGGACTGGCTGGTCAACAAGCTCGCCAAGTGATTAGTTGTGCGGGTGCTTTATCAAGATAGCAGCTGGTCCTTTGTGAGGATGTTGTAGTCGGTCTTCAGACGATGGCGTAATTGTTACTGCCCATCGGTATATTCCCGTACAAGGTCGCTAAATTCCTGATAGCTCGCCAACGGTTGGTAGCGAATAAGCCTGCGTAATAGGACTCCCTCTGGTGCTACTTGTGGTCGGCGGAGGTATGTCGATGGGTTAGTCTCTAAACAACGAGGGGCCTATATAACTAAGTGAAGTTACCTCGGGAAGTGGATCCAGAGGCTTAGTAAACTTTTCGGTGTGCAAATGCGGTTTCGCTGTTGTTTTTCGCGAATATTGGAGATATGTGGATTATGCATCCACTGGTTCTTGGAGCAGTTAGTAACAGTCTTCCTTCGCTCGTTCCAAAAAATTGCTCACCTGTTCCTATGAGAGCAACTGCACGCCACTCCCATCTCTTTTCAGCACAAACAGACGCGGTTCCACGAAATTTTTCGGTGTTGGCAGGAAGAAATTTTCGCTGATAACATGGTAGCCATTACCAAACGAAGGTTCTTCCTTTCCAGCCGAATCATTGATGTTCAGGGACACTGCAATCTTAGTCTCGCTTGGCCTGTCGAGATACAGTTTGAAGTGGTTACCCTATGAATCTTGAGTCTGCATACTCCCCTCTTATAAGTCAATATGGTACACTCCTTCCTTCCAGTTTTAGCGAGTGGTGAACAGCTGTAGCCAAGACTCAACTGAGTCGAGCTTGTCCAGCCGCTGCCGATCTTCATTTGCAATGTAAATAAGTTCCTGTGGGCATATTTTGAGGATACTGCCTTCCTACAAGCATACCAATCGAACCGGACTGGTAGTGTACACTCCATCCCTCTCGACCTTTTCGTGATAAAGGTAGTAGTTGAGCTCTTGGCAAAACACCTCGTAGATATATCCGTCACAGCTCCTCTCGAATAGATTGTCATGACCAAGCAGCGCATATGCTGAACCATATCCAATAACGTTTTCATCGATGAATTTGTGGGGTTCCAAGCGAACCCTCACAGTAGGATACCCGCTCTTTGTGGTAGTAGTGGTGTGCCGTTTGGAGTCAGTTGCAATCGTGGTACCATCCTTAAAGGTTACGTAGGTGATACTGCCATCGACGATCGTTACAGTTTAATCCGAGCGGATAAAAATTCGTTTCTCTCCTTGCTGAATCGACTAAATTTTGAGCTATTCAGGTGAGAATCCTTTCCTCAGTTTTCTGTTGTTGATAGTTCGAATCCAGTTGCCTCCCCGATACCAGGCCGTATTGCCATTAGAATAACCAATCCACACTGATTTGTCTCTGAAGTAACGGATAACTTCGCCCTTTGACCCGATAGTACGCTTTACTTACGAAGACTCGTGATCAGTGCTGAAGAAGGTTGCATATGGCCAAAATTTAAGTATTATCTGCTTGGATCGCAGCCAAAGTGTCTGCTCTGTGTGCGACTTTAGAACCTCAGGTTCTTTCGCCTCCTCGCCTTCAGCGGCTGGAACATCATTTTCCTTTTCCACCTCCTTTTCTATTTGCGACTCCACCTCCAACACAGTTTCCTTCATTACCGAAATGTTCAGTAAATCGTTGACTAACACCCAAAACTCAGCCTCATTTGCACTCTTTCGAATTCCAAACCTGCAGGTTTCCTTGAGTATTTGATGCCTTCTGATCTTCTTGCTCCCAACGTTCTAAACTATCTCTTTTATAGGCGCGTTATCGCTCGGCATCATTATCTTCTATTGAGTGCCCACGTTGCCAACGGTATCCTCCGAGTAGTCGAAGAATTTTTTACACTCCATGTTACTCTGGTTACCCTTGAAGTATCGGATCCAACTGTCGAGGCTTGGAAGTGCCCTCCATTGCTGCATCTCATTATGGTACAGAATACGACCAGGAGGGTTCTACTGGAGCAGAACAACCAACTTCAGACCATCCTGTGAAAGGTCGCATGAGATAATTTGCGGGTCACTCTCCAGTTCCTTGTTAATGGTTCTTACTAAACTTTGTTGATCGTATTATTCGAGGTAGCATCGGTTCAGGAAATTCCAGTCACGGTATGGCTTCTTTTGTCGGAGGAGACTCTCGAATTTTGTAAGGACGTAGTATCGCAACAAACGGTTCGATGGTAACTTTCTCATACACTCTAACGACGATATTTTCGGACCATCGACCTTCTAGTCGTAAGGCACTCCATTACTCAACTCGAAAGATCGATACTGAAGGGACTGATCCCAACTCTGACTAAGTTTGCACTCGAAGAGCTCCTTGGAAGACGAACTGCTGAGCTGTTTGGGTTGCTTTAATAGCTCTTTCTGCTATCTGAATATCTCTTCGATGTCAGGCTCCTCAATGTGCGAGATTGTACTATGCTCGCTCTTGCCCTTGGTATCCCTCTCCAATGCCTCCAAAACATTCTCAAGCAGTTCTCCAACACTGTGAGGAGAGCGTATATGATTAACTGTTTTCAATTGCTTCAGGTCTGACTTGATATTCTCGGGTTGGTCTTCATACCGAAGTTATCTTATCTTCTCCACGAACTCAGGCTGCTTCTATTATTTCTTCCCCTCCTTTTTACCGTCCTTCTTGGCTTTGGGATCCTCAGGTTTCTCCTCCACAGCTACTTTCTCCACAATTTGTATCGGTTTGATCATTGGAGCAACGCTTGTAGCCTTAATCCACTCCTCGTAACCAGTTCTATCGAAACTGAACTCGGCAGCCAAGCTGAACATTTTGTCAACGAAAATAGGAGTGGATTCTTCTGGCTTATAGGGGTTATATTCGAACCTCACTTACCTTGTGCAGATTTTTCGAAGGGAACTGCCAACTACAGAAATATTTCGCTTCTGTAAAATCTGGTTGAAAAGATCTTTGCCTCGCTTGACTGCTGCAGCATCCTCAACAGATGGTGGTTTGTTTCGAGCAGCCTCACTTGACACCGTTCTTGTGGGCGATTCCATTAGCCTTTTGAGTTACTCGACATCCTTTGGTTGCTGCGATAGCAGATTCAGGTCAGGCTATTTCCAGTCCCACATAGTCTTCTATTCTATTAGCAGCACGATATCCGCTGGGAGTCCATCATTGGTTTCGATGATTTTATCAATGTCTTCGACAGTGCGTGGTACGTCCAGCAACATAACAAACCCGTCACCGTCCATTTTGTACGACTTTTCCACAACCTTGGGTTCTTCCGGTGGTGGCTCTTCAACTTTCGATTCCTTCTTTCCGTCTTTCTTGCCCTACTCTAACTAAATCTTTTTGTACTCTTCGCTTCCTTTTTCGGGGGTGCGGTGTCCTTACCTTCCAGCTTGTCCTTCTTCTACCGTCGTGCCTGTACAACCAGCTCCGCATGAATTGTTGCGTAGTTCTTGGCGATAATCTCGACACCGACTTCCTTGATCAGCCGTTCAACCTACACGCTTCGATCTGCTGCTGGAACGCTCTCTGCTGCTTTGACTGCATTATAGACTGATTTACCATCTTTAGGGTCTTTCTTGGCTTCTGTATAGAGCCCTTTTTCCTTGAGTATCTCCACCGCTCGCTACACACTCAAATTCTTTTGAATAGACAGCTTCTTGTTGACTAGCCAATTTGTAAGTTCCTCTGCGCGCTTAACCGGCAGCGCAAGCACTGGAAGTATTGTTATAGCCTTGAATGGCGGTAGCGTTTGCAAATCATCTTCGTTCTTCTTGGGCGGCATTCCCAGTAAGTTTCAATATAATCTATATCGTCCAATAGTTCGGTCAATGAAGGTGCTAATCGTTAATGCACATCCCGACAACCAGACCGGTCGGTCAAAGTTCGAGTAGTTCCACTGCCGGTTGAAGGATGTGCTCAAAGAAACACTGTTCTATGGCAACGACCATGAGGAGCATATTAGAAGGCGTTAACAACTGCAAGATCTTCTGTACGAGGAGGACTCTGACTTTATTGACCAGAAGAATCTGGACAGGTTCAGATTGTACACTCATGTGGTGGTCGACGGGGAAGCCAACATTCGCCCTTGGAACCCTGCTATGAAGGATGTACTGCTGCTCATTCGAATGTGTGTACGCGAAAGAACGAGGTTCATCGGCTGTGGGTTCGGCTGTCTTGCACTGTATTTTACGCTGGCGACGACAAGCTAGCAAGCGAATAGTGTTGGGAGGGAAGAAACAGGAATGCACGTAAACCCTGCTACCGGTGACCTGTTCCAGTCGGGAATCAAAGTGGGCAACTGCGGACTTCATAATAACCGC
>Ga0075152_10001759_pt1 | contig 15652 bp, 14 predicted proteins | sample JI61114C2DNA_FD_70964 | JGI IMG/M metagenome (GOLD analysis project Ga0075152, IMG submission 70964) | Wastewater effluent complex algal communities from Wisconsin, to seasonally profile nutrient transformation and Carbon sequestration -... | ecosystem: Engineered > WWTP > Effluent > Algae...
AGAGCCTTCATCAACCCAATCTCACGCGTTCGCTCGAGAACCGAAATGTACTGAGTGTTGATAATACCAAATACACTGGCGATCAGTGCCAAAACGCCAAAGCCTGCCACGATACCCTGCAAGATATTGACGATCGTAAACAAAAAGCCCTGTAGATCTTTGGCCGTTTTGACAACGATGCCATTTTTTTGCAACTCATCTTTGACAGCTGAGGGATCTTTGCCGTCTTTGACAAGAGCGGCAGCCGAGATATATTTTTGATACTGGTCAGAGCCACTGGTCAGGTAGTCAGACAGCTCTTTGGCTTTTTCTTCATTGATAAAAAGGCCGTTACTAGCAGCAAAAGACGTGCTAGATTTGGCACTGATAGCAACGATCTTCAGACTGACATCGCGCGTTTCGGGCGCAAAAGCGGCTTCGAGACCACCTTGTCCTTGACTAGCCAAAATCTGCTGAACTTGCTCATCAGTAGGCTGCTTGCCCGCCTTGGCTAAATGCAGAGTAACGGTTTTTCCGATCATACTACTAGCATTTGGCTTACCATCAAAGTTGTCCAAAAATGACTCTGGCATGATCACGCCGTCAGTAGGAATTTGCTTGCCTAGCTCTGGCAGGCTTCCAGCCGCTGTTTCGCTGCGAACACTGCTATCGTACATCGTTACATCTGTTACAAACTTCTTTTTCTGGCCTTCTACCATGAAATACTGAGCTTGAACTAGATAAGTTGGCGTCGCTTTTTCGATATTTGGGTTGTCTTTTATTTTTTGGATGTCTTCGGCGTTTAAAGCCTTAAAAGTAGCACCGCCATAAGCCGTTGAGTCAGATGAATATTCGCGCAGTCCGCCGCTCATACCACCGGAACCGCCAAATAGAGATTCGTCTTTTGCAATAAAAAGCGATTGCGGGTCGACATTGGTGCTAATCAGCTTATCGGCGTATTGTCTGGCGCCTGTACCAGCTGCAATGCTCATCGTTAAGGTAAATGAGCCAACGCCAATCGCCATAGCCGTCAAAATCGTTCTTGCTTTGGCATTTTTGAGGCTGCGTCCAGCTCGTCTGACGCTATCAAGATATTTCATGATTTTGTTCCATTCTTTGCGCTATCGGCAACGATTTTGCCATCACGAATCATAATTTGCCGATCACATCGCGCTGCTAAGTCTTCGTCGTGCGTCACCACAATTAGTGTAGCTGAAGATTTTTTGTTCAAAGAAAATAGCAGATCTTCAACTTGAGTACCTGTCTGACTATCGAGATTACCGGTCGGTTCATCTGCAAAAATAATTTTTGGTCGATTGACAATAGCTCGCGCTACCGCCAGACGTTGTTTTTGACCACCAGATAGATTTTTGGCTTTTTGATTGATCTTATCGTCAAGGCCAACCGTTTTTAGAGCCTCTTCGATGCGCTTTTTACGCTCGCTAGGTCGAATACCGACAATTTCGAGTGGTAGTGCGACATTTTGTTCGCAAGTCTCATTTGCTTGCACAAAAAATGACTGAAAAATAAAGCCAATCTTTTGCGCTCGAAACTCATCAACTTGCTTTTGGCCCATCTCGCCGATCGATGCGCCATCGACGCTGACAGTACCTTTGGTTGGCCGATCAAGACCGCTTATGCAGTGCATCAGAGTCGACTTGCCCGAACCAGATTTACCAACAATCGCAACACTACTTCCCTCTCTGATAGCAAAAGAAACGTCGTTCAAAGCGTGAAAATCGTCGCCTTTTTTGTCTGCTGATTTATATATTTTACTGAGATTTTCGACAACAATCACCAGAGTCCTCCATTTATTTTAGTATCGTCTTATTATAACACTTAATCTAAACAGCACTGATGGTATTGGTCAAAAGCAAGACAGCAATTACCGCCGCCAATGCCAAACGATACCAGATGAAATATCGAAAATCATGAGATGAAATATACTTGATCAACCAAGCGATAGAGATATAGCCAGCAATAAAAGCTGCAATGATAGCAGCAATCATTTGCGGCCAGCCGACACCATGCGTTGCGATGTCATCAAACTTTGTCACCGCCTGGAGTAGTCCTGCAGCGATCAAAACTGGTATGCCCAAAAAAAAGCTAAATCTGGTAGCGCTAACTCGGTCGTAGCCAAGCAGTAATCCAGCCGAAATTGTCGAGCCAGACCTTGATACGCCTGGAATCAAGGCGAAAGCCTGTGCCAACCCAATCGCTATCGAATGTCGCCAATTTAGGTCTTGCTCTTTTAGTCGATTGCTGACGCGACTATCGGCTATCCATAAGACAAAGCTCCACACGGCCAAACCTGCAACTACCCACCACAAACTGCGTAAACTAGTTTCGATCATGTGCTTTGCAAGTAGACCGATTATGATCGTTGGTATGACACCGATCACGATTGCCCAGCCGAGACGATAATCAGGCTTGCTGCGAAGATCAGATTCCATAAGACCGCCAACCCAAGCTTTTAGCACGCGCAAAATATCGCTGCGAAAATAAATCACGGCTGCCGAGATTGCACCAATTTGCACCACTGCCGTAAAAGCGGTGATAGCTGGATCTTCGAGCGAATAACCAAGCAATTTTTCGGTAATCGTTAGATGTCCGGTACTTGAGATTGGTAAAAACTCAGTAATTCCTTCGATTAGCCCCAATAGTATAGCGTCAAACCACTGCATCACCCTCTAGTATACACTAGCGAGTTACAGATGGAAGAATATTCCAAGCTTCAGCGACAGTAGCTGGATCGGTGACAGTGGCTTTTGTCGTACGGCTATCGAGAGCAAACAAGAATGATTCGCGGCAGTAAACCTCAGGTTGGCTTGTCCAGCGATCTTGCCAGTTAGCGCTTGAGCAGTCCCATGCAAAGTTGTCGCCCATCTTGCCATACTTGCCTTCAACAAGTCGGTAGAATTGAACAACTCCCCATTCGTTATCTTTTGGACTCATCACTTTTGATAGTACCACTGGTGATGTTGAGCGACGATCATTCTTGATTGGCATATTGTAGCATGGCAAAGTTTTGTTGTTGCAGCGTCCACCATTGACCGAGTTGGTGCTCATAATGTACGGTGATTGTGAAGCTACGGTTCGAGTGTTTGTACCAGGACCGTATTTACGTCCAAAGGCAAAGTATTGATTAACGATCGCTTGCGCGGCAGCATCTTGCTTGTTGTTTGCGTAGTTAAATGCGCCCCATGCACGGTCATGACCATGTGCGGCAAGAATCGGCAAAGTTGCACCACTTTCGTTGTAGCGGTCGGCATCGTTTGTCATTAGCGTCATATCTGCATAATTCATACCCTGAGAAATAAATTTCCAGCCGTAATTATCGCGTAGATTATTTAGGTCAGCCCATGATGGTTGGGTTGTGTAATTGTTGAAACATGTTCGATCGGTCTCAAGAGTACGGTTGACTACGACGCCACCGACACCAAACAATCCGCGGTCTTTAAGATCTTGAGCATTTTGTTCTAGGGTGCGCGCGTTGCTAACAGCTGTACAGTTTGGCGACATAGTTGCCTGCCAGTTGGTGCGGCCCCACATGATTGTGACAAAACCAGTCGAAGCAGTTGGTGGATCGGCACCAATTGTAAAGTTGACAGTTGTGCGCGGGCCTTTTGCGACTACTTGATCGATGGCATAAACCGCTGTCTGGTACTTACCTTTTGCGAGATTTTTAAATTCGAGCGAGTAATTACCACTGCGCGAGTCACCTGTCGTTAAACTAGCTTGGACTGAACGCCAATTGGTAGAAACTGTCCCATCGACATCTTGTATGTAGGTAGTACATCGGTTTGAGTTATTTAACAAACATGTTACTATCTGTACAGATTTGATATCTGTATCTGATTTGAAACTACCTTCGACTTTATATGGAAATGCCGATACCGTACTGCCGCCAACTGGACTGGTGATTGTAACTGTTGGATCGGCGGCGCGTAGCACATTGGCACCAACCAAAGTGCTAGTGACTATTGCAGCCAGAGTGAAGATTTTTAAAGACTTTATTGAAAAACGCATAGAATTCCTATCATAATTATTAGCATTTAGATTTAATAATGTTTGTTACCTCTACTATAGCATGTTATCAACAATAATTCAAGCGTTTTGGTAAGTTTTGTCTAATAGATCTGATGTTGGTTGCAGACAAACGGCCGAGATCAAACTCCGCCGCCGCCTCCGCCACCTCCGCCGCCGCCTGACGAACCGCCGCCGCCCGAGCCGCCCGAACTAGAACTCGATGATGAAGTATAACTAGCCGCTTGCGAAAAACCGCTCATACTGACGCTAAACATTGTGGCATTAAATACGCCCTGGCTGGTGTACCAATCTGGCTGGGTCGATGACTGTTCGTAATACTGTCCGAGCTGTTTGCTCCATTCCTTTTCTTTGCCGAGCAAAACGGCGTATGGCAAGACTTTTTCATATAGATTTACTAGCTGGCGTGGCTCGGTATTGCCATTTGTAATCAGACTAACTTTTTGCGCGCCATCTGGACTTTGCAGCATTTTGAGACGATCGACTTCTGCTACCTCGATGTACATTTTGAGACCTTCTATGTAGCGTCGCAGCGCCAAACCTTTGTCTGTTAGCCGATAAGCAGCAAACGATAGACCAAAAGCAACGGCGCTCAAAATAACTACGGCTGGCGATAGGCTAATAATTCCGATGGCCAAAGCAATCAATGACAGGCGGCGCAGCCAAGATTTAGTCGATTTATCTTCGGTGCGTAAGTCGTAGGTTTGCCGAACTAGGTTGCTGATACTTTTATCATCATCGGCTGTCCGCGAATAGTACTGTATATTATTACGCAAAGTTTTGAGATTTAGACGCTCGCCCACCAGCGGCGAATGGCCAAACATATCCCGCAAAAACTCTTGCTCTTCGGCTAAAAGCGGCTTTATATCTTGAATGATTTCGATTTCATAGTCGCTTGACTTATACCACTTTTTTTCAGATTGCTCGTACAGTCGAATATAGCGCCTTATGGCCAGATCGAGCAGTTGAGCCGTCATAATCGAGCCTTTTACAGTTTTGGAGATCTTGGCTGCCACAATCATACTGACATTTTGCGGCGGCAGATACTCTGGCACGATCGGCTGAAGCTCACGACTACGATTGATCGTATGATTAAACCGTTTAGCAATTAGCCCAGCAACACCAAGTACACCGGCCATCAGAGCCGCCTGCAATATTCCCCAAATAACGATCAGTTCTTCAAAGAGCGTTTTTTGGTAAGCTGCAAAAGTGTTAGCGTTAAAACCAAGTGCTAACGTCACATTTTCACCGACAGCTAAGTTTTGCTGGCTAACCTCGTAGCTATCGCCAGCTGTCTTTAGATCACATTTTGTTGTTGAGCCTGATTTACCAACATAGCAAGCACTCGACTTTACTGCTGCCGCTAGCGATCGGTCGATGGTTAGTTTAATGTGCAAGTTGTTGATCGGTACCCGCCAGTCAACGCCATTTGTATCCCAATAAAATTCGTCCGAGTTGGTGTCAGCAAAAAATCGCGTCACGTCTTTTTGTGTATAGGTTAGCTTGTATGTCTGAGTGCCGTGGACATAGAGGCTCATGTCGGCAATGCGCACAACTAAATTACCGTTTTCGTCCTGACGCGTGTCGTAGTGGCGGACCTTACCATTTTGGTCTGTGACCGACTTAAGCTGCAAATTTGTACCATGACCATCATATTTTTGCGGAATCGCTCGCTCGATACCATGATTTTGGTCAATGCTCGGAAACTCCGCCGTAATTGTCTCGGTCGTTTTCAGCAACGAATGCCCCTCAACGTCTTTTGACAATTGATATTCAATTTCAAAATTTGTAATCGCAAAATCATTAACACCAGCATAAGCACTAGCAGGCAACAATAATGGCAAAAAGCTTGCAGTGAGAGCTATATAAAGCCACCTCTTGACCATTAGAGTTATTGCCCCATTAAGCCAATGATCAAAGCCATCACCAAAACAGTGACCAGTTCGTGGGCTGAGTTCAAAACTGTTAGAGCGCGCGGACGATTCTCGAAGACATCATGCGTGAAGATGCGACAAGCCGTAAAGCCCAACCAAAGCCAGAAGCCAGTCGAAAGCGCATCCTGCAAGAAACTGTTATGAAAAAAGTTATTGCTAAGTGCTATGACGTGTGCAAGAACATAGGCCGAAATTAATGAAGCCAAGAACACACCGCCGTACATTACTGCCATTTGGCTCGAACTAATGTTGTCGCGATCGACTTTTACTTTTGCTAACTTCATCCAACGATTGCCAAATACTTTTGGTGTATACCAAGTCGCACCAACTATCATCGTACTAATTGCCGCTAGTAAAACCGCTAGATAATTTACATTGACTTCCATAAACCCCCTTTTATAGATATTGAGCTTAGTATACTCTAGGGCGCGTTAGTGGTAAATATAAAAGCCTAAAGTTGAATCTCTCGATAGATGGCTTTAGTGGTTGCATCGATCTCGTTGCGTAGTTGCGGAAAAGGTACGCCCTCGCGCGCCGAAACAGCTTCGAGACTCCAAAAAATTCGTTCGCTAAAGCCAAGACCGCAAGCTGGCGGCATGCCGTATTCTAGCGCTTCAACAAAATCGATATCAAGCATTTGAGCTTCGTCATCGCCAGCGTCGCGCATCGCCTGCTGCTCAACCAGTCTTTCGAGTTGATCAACTGGATCATTGAGCTCACTAAAGGCTTTACACATTTCGCTACCGCCAAATACTAGATTGAATTGTTCTGTCAGACGTCGGTCGTTTTCATTAACTTTTGCAAGCGGCTGCATAAAAACTGGAATATCGATTAAGTAAGCTGGTCCTGCGAGCGTAACGCGGTATTTTTTCCAGAGCTTGTCTAAGCTGCGTATACGATTATCGACTTTTTCAACTTCTAGTCCATGTTCGCGCAGTTTGGCTTGAATATCTTCGATCGGCGACTCAAAAACATCGATATCGTATTTGGTGCGCAAAATTTCGACAAAACTAATACGCGGAAAATGTTCTCCGTCTTTGCCAAAATCGACTTGTTTGCCATCTGCAAGTGTAAATTGGCGTGTGCCCCAAGTCTGATCACAAATGTAGCGAATCATGCGCTCGGTCATTTCCATTCCCAATTCCCAATCTGCATACGCCCAGTACCACTCCATAGCGTTGTGTTCTGGCAAGTGTTCGTCTGTGTAATTTTCGTTACGAAAACGAGCGCCGATATCGAAGACTTTTTCAAAACCAGCGACCAATAAACGCTTGAGCGGCAGTTCGTGCGAAATTCGCAAATAAAAATCTTGGTCAAGCGCTTCCATATGAGTCACAAAAGGATTGGCATCGCCGCCGCCCGCTGTCGATTCTAGCACTGCGTTGTTGATCTCGATAAAACCCTCTTTTTCCAAAAAATGACGGGTTGCTTGCCAAAACCGACTCCGTCGCTCAAATCTAGCGCGTACATCGAGGTTAACATTCATATCAACGTAGCGTCGTCGGAAACGCTCTTCTTTGTTAGTTAACGATTCGGGCATTGGTCGCAAGCTTTTCGTCAGTAAGCGTAGCTCACGCACACCAACCGACTTTTCGCCTGTCTGCGTCGTGACCATCTCGCCAGTTGCCTGAATGAAGTCGCCGCTATCTAGTAGCTTTAGTTGTTTCATGCCCAAGATCCCTGTAGCTGGATCGCCCTCAGCTACAACATCTTTTTGTAAATAAAGTTGCACATCGCCCGACATGTCGCGTAATTTGAGAAACGCCAATTTACCAAAACTGCGAATTGAAACCAGTCGACCAACCACCGTAACAGTTGCACCTTCTAGATCATCATAATTATCGATTACAAACTTGGCGCTGTGAGTCCGCCGAGTTTTCGCAGGGTATGGATCAAATCCCTGCTCTTTTAAAGTAGCTAGTTTTTTAAGTCGTTCGTCTCGGTAATCTTGTAGTGTCGCCATAATTGATTCTATTATAGCAGAAGTTATAGAGGTCGAAAATTAATTTGCTAGGCAACTGTCTCGATCTTGTAGGAAATATCACCCTTTGGTGTTGTAATCACGACGTTTTCACCTTCTTTTTTGCCAACTAGAGCCATGCCAATTGGTGATTCGTTGGAGATCTTGCCATCAATCGGGTTGGCTTCAACTGGGCCGACAAGGGTATAGACGACTTGTTTGCTGTCGCTTTTTAGAGTCACTGTGTTGCCAAGACCAACAACACCATTCGACTTCTTTGATTTTAGTTCTTCGGCGTTCATCAAAATATCTTCAATCTCGGCAATCCTTGTTTCGACGATTCCCTGCTCTTCGCGGGCGGCATCGTATTCTGCATTTTCACTCAAATCGCCATAGTCGCGCGCTGCAGCAATCTTGTTGGCAATTTCACTGCGGCGGCTCTTTAGCTGTTCAAGCTCCACCTCAAGATCTTTACGACCTTGCGAAGTAATTTGGTAAGTTTTTTTCATATTTTCATCTCCAATCTGGCATCCTTGGCCATCTCTATAAAAAGTTTCCCCGTTTTAGCATTCTTCCCCAGAAATCTGCAATTACCTAAGCTTAGCAATTAGCTCATCGACTGTCAAGCTAACTGTTTCACCAGATGAGCGATCTGTCAATTCATATGCACCAGCTGCAACACCGCGATCGCTCACAGTGATACGGTACGGCAGGCCAATCAGTTCGCTATCGGCAAACTTCACGCCTGGTCTCTCGTCGCGATCATCATAAAGCGCCGTTAAATTTTGACTGCGCAAATCTTCATAAAGCTTATCGGCCATGTTTGCACCCTTCTCGCCGATCGAAACGATATGAACATCATAAGGCGCAATCTGACGCGGCCAAACAAGACCTTTATCGTCCGAGAAGTACTCTGCAATCACACCCATTAGACGGCTAATCCCGATTCCATAACAACCCATTACAATCGACTGCTGTTGGCTATTTTCGTCCAGGTAGTACTGATCTAGCGCATCGGTATACTTGCTCTCAAGTGGAAAAATATTTCCAACTTCTACAGCCGAAAATACCTCATAAACAAGACCAGACTCAGGATGTATATCACCATCTCGAGCCAACTTAACATCATGAAACTCTTGAGGTTTCTGCAAATCACGTTCCCAGTTGACATTGATCAGGTGGTAGTCGGTTTTATTGGCACCGAGCTCGAAATTGACCAAGTTTTCGATCGAATCATCAGCCACAATCTGCACTTCAGCGGGAAGGTCGATCAAGCCAGCATAGCCAATTTCGGCGCCAGTCAACTTTTTGATCGTCGCTTCATCGGCCAAAACAAGTGAATCTGCCCCTAGTAGCTTGCGTAGTTTTATTTCATTAACTTCATAGTCGCCTCTTAGCGCCACGGCTACTACCTTATCATTTGCCATGTATAGCATGGTTTTGACTGTATGGTCGACAGGTACTTTGAGAATTTTTGCAAGCTGCTCGACACCAGTTACTCCTGGTGTATGCATGTTTTCTAGCGATAGTTGCGTAGTCGACTGTTCGACATTTGGTGCTTTTGACGGTGCAACTTCTTCGTTGTAGTAAAGATCGGTTCCTGGAACATGATAAATCGTATCTTCTCCGATTGGACTTCGAGTCTGAAATTCGTCGCTATATTTTGATGTAAAAATACCGCCATCAGCCTTGACGCGATATGTTATATCGCCAATTCCAAGTCGCTGGTAGACCTTGTGATAAGCTTTGGCAATGCCTTCATAGACCTGACTGTGTTGCTCTTGGTCGCGCGCAAAAGTGTAGAGGTCTTTCATGATAAATTCACGACCGCGCAAAATCCCCGACTTGGCGCGTTTTTCGTTACGAAATTTTGTACCAATCTGGTAAACGCTTCTCGGCAAGTCCTTGTACGACGTAATATAGCCACGAGCAGCATCAACAATTGGTTCTTCGTGCGTCAAGCCAACGCCGAGTTCGACGCCGCTAATTAGTTTTGTTTTAAACCAGTTGTCGACCACGGCATCATCCCAACGATTGGTTTTTTGCCAAATTTCTTTTGGTTGCAAAGCCGTCATTAGTAATTCTTGGCCGCCAGCTGCGTCCATTTCTTCGCGGACAATCTGTTTGATTTTATCAATTACTTTAAGACCGAGCGGCAAAAAAGCATAAACTCCAGCCATTTCTTTATGGACAAAGCCAGCTCGAACCAGCAGCTTTGCATTCTTGGCGACTTCGTCAGCCGGTGCATCTTTGAGGGTCTTGGTAAATAATTGAGACATTCGCATATCTGCTATTGTACTTCTTTTTGCTGGTGGTTACTAGAGTTGAACGACAAAAAGCGCATAAACAGCAATAGCATTTTTGAGCATGTGCATGACAATACCTGGCCAAATAGTGCCGCTGTATTCACGCGCCCAACACATCACTAGACTCATTACAAAGACGTTGATGCCAACATTCCACTGCATATGAGCTGCTCCAAAAAGTACGCTGACGATAATGGCCGTTAGCCAAAATGGCATAGACTTACGTATGTGGTGAAAAAGAAAGCCGCGAAAAATCACTTCTTCGACAATTGGCGCTACAACCGCAAACAGCAAAAAGACCAAAATCAATTCGCCGTTACTTGGATCGACAATACCTACTTCTTGTTTTTGAGCTAAGTCAACCCAGGGCAGAAATTTTGCTAGATTCATGACAACCATTGCTAGCGCAAAATATATCACCAAACCGCCAGCTGCTAGCAAGTAGTCGCGCCAGAAGATTAGTCGTCCAAGTCCCAAATCTTTGAGTGTCGTTCGACGATGCATCATAACTAGCGGCAAGCCAATCAACATCGCCAGCATGACTAGGTAAATAATCGCACCGATCGTGACATCACCGATATTGCTAATAACAAACTTTGAAGACAGTAACTTTAACTCTAGAAGCCCCTGCAAAATTGTCACCACAAAAAACTGCGAACCAAAGAAACAAACAATCGCCCACAAACAAATGGCAATCACATAAGCGAGGCGCCGACTATTTGATGACTTTGCCAACATCTGCAATCGTAATCAGAACTATTAGACCCATCAAAAATAGCATGCCCATACCGACAATTCGTTCTTCGGTTTCTTTCTTGAGCGGCTTATTGAGCGCGCGAAATAGAGCTATCAAAAACCAACGTCCGCCATCGAGGCCAGGAATCGGCAAAGTATTCAAAACCGCCAAAGATAACGAGATAACGGCTGTGATCAAAATCATATACTGCGCGCCCTGGCTAATTAAACTTGGCAAAATCACACCAAGCAACCCAACAGGACCAGCCACATTATCGCCTGCTTTAGCAATTTTTTCATCGGCTGCTTTTTGAGCCGTCTGATCAGGATTTAGCTTTTGAGCTAGACCGCCAAAGAAATTTGTTGCCATGTCGCCTACACCCTGTAGTGTCAGCCAACTTAATTGACCAGTCAGACCGATGCCAACGATTGGCGCCGACCAAGTCGCCCGGTAGCTTGCACGTTGAAAAACACTGGCACCCAAGTAGCCTTTTTGGTCGCTATTGTCATCTCTTAAAGTAACTTCAGCTGTTTTGCTGGTACCATCACGCTCATAGTCGATGACGATTTTTTTGCCCTTGTTTGCACTAGTTAGCTGCGAAAGTTGTTCAGCAAACTCGAGCGGCTTGCCTGCTACGCGTGATACTTTGTCACCTGTTTTTAGTCCAGATTTATCGGCTGGCGATCCCGATTCAATATAGTTCAAAACTGGCGTTTCGCGACTAGTAATATTATCGCTCGCCACCGCAAACTGATTGTCGACGATCTTCGGTACACCAAAAAGCGCCAGCACAGTCAAAAGTACTGCCGCCGTCAGCCAGTTGATCAAAACTCCCGCTAACAAAATTTTTGTCTTAACCCAAAAACTAGCTGCTCCAAAATCGCCCTTTTTGCCGTCGTCTTGGTCGTGCTCACCTTGCAGTTTTACAAAACCACCTAGAGGTAGCCAATTGACACTATAAACAACGTCTTTACCCAAAAAACTATTCTTGACTTTCTTGCCCCAAGCTTTTGGCGGAAAACCAATGCCAAACTCTTCGACCGTGACACCATTGCGTTTGGCAACAATTGCATGTCCCAATTCGTGCAGCACCACGAGTACAGTCAATATAATAATACCAGCAAAAATACCTAGTATAAGTTCCATCTACCCTCCAAATCTTCGGCTTCTATTTTCGTATTCTTTTAGTATAGCTTTAACGTCTTGTTTTGTCATCATTGGCCATGGCTTGTCGATAAAAAGCAACTCGCTGTAAGCGGCGCGCCACAGCATAAAATTACTCAAGCGCTGCTCGCCGCTAGTCCGCACAATCAGATCGCAATCAGGTAACTCTGGCGCATAAATATGCTGAGTCAGCAATTTTTCATCAATCATTTGACTAGTCGCGCCTGAGTCGACAATTTTTTTAACAGCCGAAACAAGCTCATGACGACCGCTATAATTTATACAAATTCCCAAAACAGCGCGATCGTTATTGGCCGTCTGCTGTTCAGCGCGATCGATTGCTGTTTGCACATCGTCAGGTAAACCGTCGCGTTCGCCAATGAGCAAAATTTTTATGCGGTTTTTGTCAAAGTCATAGAGATACTCGTTGATTGCGTCCGTAATTTGTTTCATCAAAAAATCAACCTCAAGACGAGAACGCTTCCAATTTTCGACCGAAAAAGCATACAGGCTAACATACTTTACCCCTGCTGCAAATGTAGCTTCAACAATTTCGCGTACAACTTTCTTGCCAGTCTCATGACCTTTTGTGACTGCAAAACCTTGCTGTTTTGCCCATCGACGATTGCCGTCTAAAATGTAGCCGACATGTTGCGGTATTGCACTCATGCGCTAGTCTCGTTTATCTTGCACTGCATCAACAAATCTTGCAAATAATTTGTCAGCTCCTGACCCCAAAAGCCTGAGCCCTCATCGGCTGCAACCAATGCTTGCTCTAAGTAATTGTTTAGCGTCATAGCTACCCGTTTTTTGGTGCCAGCTTCTATCATAGATTGACGCACTAGTTGAATTTGCTCATCATTCGCCTGCGGATTACCAATAATTGCGTTTAGCTCCTGACGCTTTTGAGCATTGCTGTGAGTCATCAAGTCGTGAACTAACAGAGTATAGACACCGTCTCTTATATCATCAGCCTTCGCCTTGCCATAGTGTTTATCATCAAATAGCTCAATATAATCGTTGTGTAGCTGGAAAACCACACCAGCCGCCAGGCCAAATTTTTCAGCCTGTTTTGTTGACTTGTCATCATCTTTTCCGCTAGCAATTAGGCCGCAAATTATTGGATTTACAAAAGTATAATAACCGCTTTTTTGCTGATACTTACGAATTATGTCACTCTCGTGTTTTGGCGGACGCGAAGTTCGCTGCACGATATCATCAAATTGACCAAAGCCAGTTGTAGCGATCAGTCTATGAAAAACCTGATTAATTTTTGTCATCCGATTTTCTGGCAGCTCAATCCTCGCCATGTACCACATCGCCAAATGCTGCAAAATCAGTCCAGCATCGATTGCTAGCATCTCGCTCTCGAACGAATCATATTGCCCAGAAAGACGTAGCCCTTCATGAATGGTTGCTTGACCACGCCGTGTAGTTGACCGATCCATCACATCATCGACAATTAGCAAATAATTGTGCGTTAGCTCCATCACAACCCCTAGACGAATCGCAGTCTTTTGCTCCACGCCGTTCTGATCAGCGGCTATAGCAGCGATCGAACCTCTGACGCGCTTACCGCCAGTCGCCTGACAATAAATCTTGACCTGCTCGACCACTGCTTGGGACGGTGGCGACAAGTCTGGCATTGCTTCTAAAAACTGCTCGAAAGCCAAATCTACTTCGCGTATTATCTGTTTTTGATAGTCCGCTATTTTCATCGACTCGAACACTATACGGTTAAAATATCTTTTTCTTTGTCAGCGAATAGACGGTCGATTTTTTCTTGGTATTTCTTCATCAAATCATCAAAAGTTTTAACAACCATTCGTTCGTCGTCTTCCGAAATTTCTTTAGCGTCTTTCATGCGTTTGGCATCTTTCAAAGCATCTTGGCGAACATTACGTAAGGCTATTCGACAATCTTCGACTTTTTCAGAAGCCGTCTTGACCATGTCGCGTCGTCGCTCTTCGGTCAATGCTGGCACTGGTACGCGCACCACTCGTCCATCATCCGATGGGTTAAAGCCTAGCGAGTGATTGTCGCGTATGGCAGTTGAAATCGCTGTCACGTGGCTTGGATCAAAAGGCGTCACTAGCAACATCTGTGCTTCTGGCGCGGTGACATTTGCTACTTGGTTAAGTGGCATTTTAGCGCCATAAGCTTCGACCATTACACCGTCAAGCATTCCCGCATGTGCTCGACCAGTCCGCACTTTTCTAAGCTCCGCTTCAAAATGCTCCAAAGCGCCGTCCATTTTCTGCTCATAATCTTTAGTGTCAAACATCAAATAATCCTCACTTTCTCGTGAGGATTATTATAGCAGAGATTTTAGTCAATGATTAGGGCTGCATGGGCGCGCCAAATCCGCGGATAATCTCATCTAGAGAAACATTCGCCCCTTTATCATTAGGCATGTTGGCGACAAAATCTTTAACAGTTATACCCTCACCGTCTAGAGATTCTGTGAATTCTCCCACTGGATTTATACCCTTGCGAATAATAGGCTTTTGCTCAGATGAAATAGTAATCATCGCCATATAGTGCTCATCGTGATTTTTACCATCACTAAAATCGTCGAACTTTGAGATAATAATCTCCGATCCATTGTTCTTTTGTTTATGCACTGAATGAATCATTATTCTTGAGCTACTACTTACGGTGCTACCATTTGAAGCTGGCCGTGATGTCTCCTCAGAACTAATATACATAATACCCATTCCATCAACAACCACGTCACCGTTACCTTTTTCGTTCGTACTTTTATAAAAATCCCCTACACGATCTATAGCCTCTCTTGCAGCTTTTTCAAGCTCTTCCTTGCTGTATCCATCAGTAGGCATCTCAATTTTTGGCACAACGGTATTTGCAGCTGCAACAGATGAATTAGACGTTTCTTGGTCGGAGCTACCAAGTAAGCCATTGTGATAAGCGCCGATAAATCCTGTAGTAGTCAATAATGACCCCACTAAGAGCTTGCCTACCTTACGGCTCAAGTGGCTTGGCCTGCCTCTATCATAACCTGAATCAGGTATAACAATTCTTTGTTCTGGATTAAATTGATCGCTCAAGGTATTATTCTCTTTTGGTTGATAGTTATAATTACACTATACTCTATAATGTATAATTTGTCAAGCATTTTTAACATCTGTTATACTATCAACAATATACTTTATAGGGGGCGTTACACGAAGTATGCAGTCAAATTATAATCCAAATTCTGATCCTAATCTGGCACAGCAGGCTTTTACACCGAATGATAACAGCTACGCGCCTGACCAAGCACCCGAGACTGCCTATGTGCCGCCACAGTCTCAGTCGCCTGTTTATCCAAGTTTGCCTGTGCAGCCAGTCGCGTATACACAAGAGCCCGAGTCTAGCTATCTGCCTCAGTCGCCAACCTATCTGCCTCAGTCGCCAACCTATCTGCCGCCTGAAAACGCCCTTCAAGCTACCCAGACACCAGGTCAATGGCAGCCTCAGCCGACTTCGCCAACTCCGCAAAGTCTAACTAGTTATCCTCAGCAAG
>Ga0075152_10001760_pt1 | contig 15648 bp, 16 predicted proteins | sample JI61114C2DNA_FD_70964 | JGI IMG/M metagenome (GOLD analysis project Ga0075152, IMG submission 70964) | Wastewater effluent complex algal communities from Wisconsin, to seasonally profile nutrient transformation and Carbon sequestration -... | ecosystem: Engineered > WWTP > Effluent > Algae...
GCGGCGTCCAGACCAACCAGGTCGGGGTCTGCAACACCTTCGTGGTGCCTGCGTCCCAGGTGCGCTGAGCCCTAGAAGCGGTAGACCAGGGCCGTCGCGATCGCGGCGACGCCCTCGCCGCGTCCGGTCAGGCCGAGCCCGTCGGTCGTCGTGGCCGACACGGTGACGGGCGCGCCGACGGCGTCCGACATGGCCCGCTCGGCCTCGGCGCGGCGCGCGGCCAGCCGCGGACGGTTGCCGATGATCTGGACGGCCACGTTGCCGATCCCCCAGCCGGACGCCGCCAGTCGCCTCGCCGTCTCGGCCAGGAAGGCCGCCCCGGACGCCCCCGCCCACTGCGGCTCGGACGTGCCGTAGTTGCTGCCCAGGTCACCGAGCCCGGACGCCGACAGCAGGGCGTCGCAGGCCGCGTGGGCGGCGACGTCGCCGTCGGAGTGGCCGGCGAGCCCGCGCGGCTCGTCGGGGAAGTGCAGACAGGCGACGTGCATCGCGACGCCGTCGGCCAGTTGGTGGACGTCGGTGCCGACGCCGACGCGGACCTGGGGATCAGCCATGGGCGATCGCCTCGGCGAAGGCCAGGTCGAGCGGCTCGGTGACCTTCAGCGACTCGCGGGCGCCCTCGACGAGCGTCACGTCGTGGCCGGCGTATTCGCAGGCGGCCGCGTCGTCGGTGACCTCGACGCCGCGCTCGGCGATGAGGGCGTGGGCGTCGGTGAGCGTCTGCCGGTCGAAGCCCTGCGGGGTCTGGACCGCGCGCAGGACGCTGCGGTCGACCACGTGCGAGCCGGCGTCCGTCACCTGGCGGATGGTGTCGATCACCGGCACGACCGGGATCACGGCTTTGGCGCCCGCACGGACGGCCGCGATGACGCGGCTCACGACGGACGCCGGCACGAGCGCGCGGGCCGCGTCGTGCACCAGGACGACCCGGCAGCCGGCCAGCGCGGGATCGGCGGCGACGGTGTCCAGGCCGTGGCGGACGGAGTCCTGCCGGACGGCGCCGCCGAGGACGAACCGGCACGGGATCCGGGCGGCGGCGAGGGCGTCCGCGAAGAGGTCCTGGACGCCGTCGGCGACGACCACGACGGCGTGGGTGCAGCCGCCGGACGCGAGCTGCTCGACGGACCGGGTGACGAGGGGGCGTCCGGCGACCTCGCGGAGCGCCTTGGGGACGTCGCCCCCCAACCGGACGCCAGAACCGGCCGCCACCACAACGGCGACGACCGGTTCGATCGGTTCAAGCATGGGCGAACTTTACGACGCGAGGACCTCGTCGAGCAGGGCCTCCGCGCGATCCTCGGCGACCTTCTCGGCCAGGGCGAGCTCGGAGACCAGGATCTGCCGGGCCTTGGCCAGCATGCGCTTCTCGCCGGCGGACAGCCCGCGCTCGCGCTCGCGACGCCAGAGGTCACGAACGACCTCGGCGACCTTCATGACGTTGCCCGAATGCAGCTTCTCGAGGTTGGCCTTGTACCGACGGGACCAGTTCGTGGGCTCCTCGGTGTGGGGTGCGCGCAGAACGCCGAAAACGCGTTCCAGGCCGGCGGCGTCCACGACATCGCGGACACCGACGAGGTCGAGGTTGCACGCGGGAACGCGCACCACAAGATCGTTCTGCCCGACGATGCGCAGCACCAGATAGAGTTTTTCCTCGCCCTTGATCATCCGGGTCTCGAGGTTTTCGATGACTGCCGCGCCATGATTGGGGTAGACGACGGTCTCACCAACGGTAAAAGTCATATTGAGTTGACCCCTTCCTGGGTGACCAGTCTAGCACGCCCATTGGCCGGACCAAAACCATAACCGGTAGCCAGAGGCACTTTAGGGGGTTGACAAGGGAATCGGCATGTGTTGGGGTGCCGCGGAGGGCAGGTAAGCCTAACCTCGATCGTGGGTTCACAAGCGCGTTCACGATTCCCGGGGTGTCGGGCGACCGTCGCCGGCGGCGTCCCGCAGCACGGGGTTCGGGGCTGACGGACCGGGTCGCGGTGGATATCCTGCTCGCGTCCGGACGCCCACCAGGAGACGCCATGCCACGCACCAGCCTGCCCCGTAACCTGCGAACTGTGGGGGCCGTCGCCGCCCTGGCGGCGTCCCTCACGCTGACCGGCTGCGGCTTCGACGCCCAGACGCTGCAAACCTACCCGCCCGCCCACGGCATCAACGTGGACGTGGCCGGCGGCCCGAAGGTGCGCAACCTGCTGGTGATCGCGAACGCCGCCGGAAAGGGCCAGCTGTCGGCGTCCATCGTGGCGGGCGCCACGGGTGATCGACTCACCGCCGTCGCCGCGACCCCGATCAAGGCGGACTCCACCGCCGGCGCGGCCCTCACGGTGTCGGCCGCCAACGTCATGCTCCCCGCCGGGACCCTGGTCGTGCTCACCGACCCGGCAGTCGCCCCGATCGTGATCACGGGCGCGGACCTCAAGCCGGGCCTGACCGCCAAGGTCGGGCTGACGTTCGCCTCCGGGGCGTCTCAGGAGGTCGTCGTCCCCGTGATGGACGCCGCCAACCCCGTCTACACCACCGCCGCGCCGGCCCTCCGCTGACGCGACCGACAGGACTCGACGCGCAAGACGGAACGTCGCGGGCCGGGGACCGCAGGACCGCAACGTCGCGGAACCCGGGGACCGCAGGAACGCAACGTCGCGGCAAAGTCGACCGGCAGGGACCCGAACGCTCAAAGCTGCGGGGTGGGACGCCGTCCGGGGTGTGGCGGGCGTAAAGACGCCGGCGACGAAGGAGCCCGCGTCCCGGGCGCGGACGGCGTCCCACACCGGAGCGGCAACAAACCGCACCAAGACCCGGCACACAACGAGACCGTAACCGAACCCCGGCAGACAACGGACGTGCTAGTCGCCGTAGGTGTCCTCGGGGGAGAACAGTCCGCTGATGGACTCGCCGGAATGGATGCGCCGGATCGCCTCGGCGAACAGCGGCGCCACGGAGATCACGGTGAGCCGCTCGACATTCGCGTTGGCCGGGACGGTGTTCGTCGCGACGACCTCGGCGATGTCGCCGCAGGCGTTGAGGCGCTGGGCGGCGTTGCCGGTGAACAGGCCGTGCGTGCAGGCCACGCGGATGCTGTTGACGTCGTACTCCTTGATCTTCTCGATCAGGGTGACGATCGAGCCGCCGGTGGCGATCTCGTCGTCGAGGACGATGACGTCCCGGCCCTCGACGTCGCCGACGATGGCGTCGATGACCACCGAGTCGTCGGCCTGGCGGCGCTTGGAGCCGGCGGCCATGCCGATGCCGAGGCGGCGCGCGAAGTGGCCGGCCTGCTTGGCGTTGCCGAAGTCGGGCGAGACGACGACGGCGTTGGACAGGTCCATGGTCGCGCGGAAGTGCGACGCCAGCACCGGCAGCGCCGAGAGGTGGTCGACGGGCACGGAGAAGAACCCGTGCACCTGCTCGGCGTGCAGCGCCATGGTGACGACGCGGGTGGCGCCGGCGGTGGCGATGAGGTCGGCGACGAGGCGTCCGCCGATGGAGATGCGAGGGGCGTCCTTCTTGTCGGAGCGCGCGTAGGCGTAGTGCGGCATCACGACGTTGATGGCGCCGGCGGAGGCGCCGCGGGCGGCGTCCACCATCATCAGGAGCTCCATGAGGTTCTCCTGGGTGGGCGGCACGAGCGGCTGGACGACGTACACGTCCGTCTGCCGGCAGTTGGCGCGCAACTGCACCTGCATGCAGTCGTTGCTGAAGCGGGTCGTGCGCGACGGCGAGAGCGGGACCTCCAGCAGCGAGCAGACCTCCTCGGCGAACGCGCGATGGGCATGCCCTGAGAAGACGGTGATGCGGTCGGCCACGGGGTCAGGGTAGTGGCGTGAACCGGACGCCGCAGGTGCGAACCGGTTTGTGGTCCGGCTTGCGCACGGACGCGTCCGACCGGCCGATTTCCGCACCTCTGACTGCGGTCGCCTTGCGGTCGGGGGCGGTCGTGCGCAACGGCGTCCGGGTGACAGCGATCTGGGTGGTGGGTGATCCGCTCAAGCAGACCACCAACCACCCAGATGCGCAGTGTGCGGAGCCCCGTGCGTGCAGAGCCCCCGTGCGTCTTACTTCTTGCCCTGGTTCTTCACGGCCTCGATGGACGCGGCGGCGGCCTCGGGGTCGAGGTAGCGGCCGCCCGTGGTGAGCGGGGCGAAGTCGTCGTCCAGTTCGTAGAGCAGCGGGATGCCGGTGGGGATGTTCAGGCCGGCGATGTCGGCGTCCGAGATGCCGTCGAGGTGCTTGACGAGGGCGCGGAGGCTGTTGCCGTGGGCGGTGACCAGGACGGTCTTGCCGGCGACGAGGTCGGGCTTGATGTCGCTCTCCCAGTAGGGGAGCATGCGGGCGACGACGTCCTTGAGGCACTCGGTCTGCGGGCGGTCGGCCTCTCCGATGTCGGCGTAGCGCGCGTCGTTCCACTGTGAGAACTCGTTGTCCTTCTCGAGCACGGGCGGCGGGGTGTCGTAGCTGCGGCGCCACAGCATGAACTGCTCCTCGCCGTACTTGGCCAGGGTCTCGGCCTTGTTCAGGCCCTGCAGCCCGCCGTAGTGGCGCTCGTTGAGGCGCCACGTGCGCTGGACGGGGATCCAGTGCCGATCGCAGCCGTCGAGCGCGAGGTAGGCGGTGTGGATCGCGCGACGCAGCAGCGAGGTGTGCAGCTTGTCGGGCAGGAGGCCCTCGGCGGCGAGCAGTTCGGCGCCGCGCTTGGCCTCGGCGACACCCTTGTCGTTGATGTCGACATCCACCCAGCCGGTGAACAGGTTCTTGGCGTTCCATTCGCTCTCGCCGTGGCGGAGCAAGATCAGCTTGTACGTCATGGGCCCGAGCCTATCGGCGCGACCCGCCCGGCCTGACAGAATCGGGACCATGAGTAACGGGGTAAATACCGACGGCCGATCGGCGACACGCCGCGAAGAGCGCGCCAGGATCGAAGCCGGCGCCGGATTCCTCCCGCCCGGAGGCGTGGCGGGCGACGTCCGTGGGGTGGCGCTCGTCACCGGGGCCAGCAGCGGCATCGGGGCCGCGACGGCGCGCCGCCTGGCCGCCGAGGGCTACCGGGTGATCTGCGCGGCGCGCCGGTTCGACCGCGTCCACGAACTGGCCGCCGACATCGACGGCGTCGCGGTCGAGTGCGACGTGACGGACGCCGACGACGTGGCGATCCTGGCCACCTACGTCGGCGCACGCCTCGACCTCCTGGTGAACAACGCGGGCGGCGCGGTGGGATCGGAGCCGCTGGCGTCCGCCGACTTCGACGCCTGGACGACGATGTACGCGACCAACGTCCTCGGCGCCGGACGCGTCACCTCCGCCCTCCTCCCGGCCCTGCGTGCCGCCGAGGGCACCGTCATCTTCATCACCTCGACCGCCGCCGAGGCGGCCTACGAGGGCGGGGCCGGCTACAACGCGGCCAAGGCGGGCGAGCGCATGCTGGCCGGGGCGCTGCGCCTGGAGCTGTGCGGGGAGCGGGTCCGGGTCTGCGAGATCGCGCCGGGCATGGTGCACACCGACGAGTTCTCGCTGGTGCGCTTCCACGGCGATCAGGCCAAGGCGGACGCCGTGTACGCCGGCGTCCCGGACCCGCTCGTCGCCGACGACATCGCGGACGCCGTCGCCTGGGTCGCGACCCGGCCGGCCCACGTGAACATCGACCGGCTCGTGGTGCGCCCCGTCGCGCAGGCCGCGAACCACAAGGTGCACCGCGCGACCTGACCCGATCCCGACGTTAACAGCACGTTCACATGGGTATATGCCCGTGTGAACGTGCTGTTGACGCGCCTGGGGAGGACCGGGGTCGCAGGTGCCGCCGACCTGGGGCCGATGGGACGCGCCGCACCGGCTCCTAGGCTCGCTCCATGCCCACCCCACCATGGAGCGAGCCCGCCCGCATCGCCCGCATCGCGCTCTCCCCCCGCGCTCGGCGGGCACCTCGCCGGGGCGGCCTGCTCCGCGCGGCGGCGTCCGTCGCGTGCCTGCTGAGCCTCACCCTCGCCGCCCGCATCGGCGGAGTCGCCGCCGCCCCGGAGTCCGATCGTGTCCGGATCGACTCCCAGTTGACGTTCCTGACGCACGCCGTGGACGGGGGCGCCGACGCCGACATGCAGGCGTTCTTCCCCGAGGGCGAGTTCTTCACCGACATCCTGACGGGCCTGGCCGCGGCGCAGTCCGGCCGACCCGCCGAGGCCGAGCGCATGCTGGACGCCGCCACCCGGCCGCACGTGGCGGACCGCTTCGGGACGATCCCCGCCCTGGAGCACGGCACCTTCTACCGCGGCTGGACGCTGCTGCTGCGCGCCGAACTCGCACACGTCGCCGGGCGGGCGGCGGACGACACCCTCCAGACCGAGGCGGACGCCGTCGCCGCGGCGCTGGTGGCGGACGCCGACGGCGTCCCCGAGTCGTACCGCGACGGACGGTGGCCGTGCGACGCCGTCGTCGCGATGGCGGCCGTCGTACGGGCGCATGCCCTCGCCGGACGCCCCACGCCCGGCCTGGACGCCTGGCTCGCCAAGCTCGATAAGCTGCGCGATCCCGCGACGGGCCTGCTCCCCCACCGCCTCAGCACCCGGGCCGACCCGACCTCGGACGGGCCCCGCGGTACGTCGCAGGCGATCATCCAGGCGTTCTGGCCTGCGGTGGCGCCCGCGGACGCCGCACGCTCCTGGGCCGCGTTCCGCGAGACCTTCGTGACGCGCGAGTGGGGGCTGGTGGGCGTCCGGGAGTTCCGGCGCGGAAGCGAGGGCCCGGCCGACGTCGACACCGGCCCCCTGATCCTGGGGGTGTCGGCGTCGGCGTCCGCCGTGACGCTGGGCGCCGCCCGCGCCAACGGCGACGCCGCCCTCGCCCTCGACCTCGACCGCGAGGCCGAGTTGCTGGGTCTGCCGGTGTCCCTCCCCGACGGCCGCCGGTTCGCCTTCGGGCTGCTGCCCGTCGGGGACGCCTGGGTCGCCTGGGCGCGCAGCGTCGCCATGCCTGCGCAGACCGACGCCAACACGACCGACGACCCCGCCGTGCAGAGGATCATCGACGAGCGCCGACCCCGCGCGCTGCTCTGGCCCTGGACGCTGCCCCCGCTGCTCGCCGCGGCGGCGTTCGGGTGGGCCGCGGTCGGGCGGCCAGCTCGTCTGTTGACAAGGTTGGGGGGCTGAAGGGGCGCTGAGCAGACGTCAGCCCCCGGGCCGACAGACGACCCGGGGGCTGACGAGTTGCTTGGCTTCGGGTTCAGCCGAGCTCGATGAGCGCCTCGCCGCCGGCGACGGTGGTGCCCTTCTCGACGAGGATCCGGTTGACCTTGCCGTCGTGCGGCGCGGTGATCTCGGTCTCCATCTTCATGGCCTCCAGGACGACCAGCACCTGGCCCTCCTTGATCTCGTCACCCTCCTCGACGAGGATCTTCGAGACCGAGCCGGACAGGGGCGCGACGACCGCGTTGGCCGAGGTGGCCCGCATGGACGCCGTGGTGGTGACCTGGCTGGACATGGTGCCACCGCCGCCGCCGATGACGACGATGGGAGCGACCTGCTCCTCCTCCTCGACCTCGACCTCGATGTCGTAGGGGATCCCGTTGACGGTTACTTTGAGCTTCATTCTTCGTCTCCTTCTACGACTACCGCAGGTGCAGCGGGGCGTGGGACAGCTGGCTACGACGCGTGGTCGCCTGCCAGGTCCGGCTGGTGGTGAAATGCCCCGCGCGCCGCTTGGCCCGGAAGCCCATGTAGGCGGACACCGCGGCCGCGATGGCGACCATGGTCTCCTCGGGGACGTTCTGCGCGTTCAGCAGCTTGATGCTCTTGATCTCGCTCTCCAGGGTGTTCACCCTGTCGGAGAGCGACTTCACGAGCGCCAGCAGCTCGGCGTTCTGATCTTCGGACATCGATCGCTCCTACGCCGGCCCGAGGCCGTGCTTCTTGGCCGGCCGCAGTTCGCGCTTGTTGATCAGCATCTCGAGAGCCATCGCCACGTAGCGCCGCGTGTCGGCCGGGTCGATCACGTCGTCGACCAGGCCACGGGACGCCGCCATGAACGGCGTCGAGTAGACGTTGCGGTACTCGGCGATCAGCTCGTCGCGGCGGGCTGCCGGATCCTCGGCGGCGTCGATCTCCTTCTTGAAGACGACGGACGCCGCACCCTCGGCCCCCATGACGGCGATCTCGGCGGTCGGCCAGGCGAACACCGAGTCGGCGCCGAGGTCCTTGCAGCACATCGCCAGGTAGGCGCCGCCGTAGGCCTTGCGCAGCACCACCGTGATCTTCGGGACGGTGGCCGCGGCGTAGGCGTACAGGATCTTGGCGCCGTGGCGGATGATGCCGCCGGCCTCCTGGGCGACGCCCGGCAGGAAGCCGGGGACGTCCACGAGCGTGAGCAGCGGGATGTTGAACGCGTTGCAGAACCGGACGAAGCGGCTGGCCTTGTCGGACGCGTTGATGTCCAGGACGCCGGCGATCACCTGCGGCTGGTTGCCGACCACGCCGATCGTGCGGCCGTTGATGCGCGCGAAGCCGACGACGATGTTCATCGCATAGCCGGCCTGGACCTCGAGGAAGTCGGCGTGGTCCACGAGCTTGCGGATCACGTCGCGGATGTCGTAGCCCTTGTTGCCGTCGACCGGCACGACGTCGCAGATCGACGGGTCGTGCTCGATGTAGGGGTCGGGGTCGACGATCGGGGCGTCCTCGGTGTTGTTCGAGGGCAGGAAGCTCAGCAGCTTCTTCGCGATCAGGATGGCCTGCTCGTCGTCGTCGGCCACGAAGTGGTTCACGCCGGAGATGGCCATGTGGGTGTCGGCGCCGCCGAGGGCGTCCTGCGTGGTCTCCTCGCCGGTCACCTGCTTGATGACGTTCGGGCCCGTGATGAACATGTGGGCCTTGCGCGTCTGGATGATGAAGTCGGTGAGCGCCGGGCTGTACGCCGCACCACCGGCGCAGGGGCCGGCGATGATGGAGATCTGCGGCACCGAGCCCGAGAGCCGGACGTTGCTGTAGAACACCGCGCCGTAGCCGTGGAGGGAGTCGATGCCCTCCTGGATGCGCGCGCCGCCCGAGTCGTTGATGAAGACGAAGGGCGTGCCGCACTTCAGCGCGGACTCCATCATCTGGACGACCTTGAGGCTGTGCGTCTCGCCGGCGGAGCCGCCCACGACGGTGAAGTCCTGGCTGGCGATGTGCACCGGGCGCCCGAACACCGAACCGGTGCCGGTGACGACCCCGTCGGCGGGCATGTCGGCGGCGTCCATGCCGAAGGCCGTCGTCCGGTTGCGCCGGAACAGGCCGATCTCCTGGAACGAGTTCTCGTCCACCAGGGCCGCGAGGCGCTCGCGGGCCGTCATCTTGCCGCCGTCGCGCTGCTTCTGCAGGCGCTTCTCGCCACCGCCGAGGCGCGTGGCGACGCGCGCCACGTTCAGTGCCTCGACCTGCTTGGCCATGGACGCAGGCTTCTTTGCTGCCATGAAGATCACGCCCTTTCGACGGACACGGTGTGCTCGCGGCCACCCATGGTGACCTTGTACTTGATGGGGCCCTTCACCGCACCCGCGACGTCCTTGGCGGACGTCTTCTCGGCCTCGAGCTGCTCGGCGGTCTTGCCGACGTTCTTCGGGCCCTCGGCGCGGGTCTTGAAGAACCCGGGCGCCACGGCCGGGAACATGGCGTACGTCAGCACGTCCTCGTCGGAGCCGTTGTTGCCCTCGAGGGCGTTGGTCTCGGTGACGAGGCGGTCCCACTCCGGGGCGATCAGGTCGGCGGGACGGACCGTGATCGGCTCCTTCTTGGCCTGCGCCTGGGCGATCGCGACGACCTCGGGGTTCCGCACGCCCATGCACTCGCCGTAGTAGCCGAGCATGAGGTCGGCGAACTCGCCCGTCATGACCTTGTACTTGCCCATCAGGACGTTGAACACGGCCTGGGTGCCGACGATCTGCGACGACGGGGTGACCAGCGGCGGGTGGCCGGCGTCCGCCTTGACCAGCGGCACCTCCGCCATGACCTCCTTGATGCGGTCGCCCGCGCCCTGGGCCTTCAGCTGGCTCTCCATGTTGCTCAACATGCCGCCGGGGATCTGGCTGGAGAAGATGTCGGTGTCGACCAGGGTCGCCGACTCGAACGCCGAGTACTTCGGGCGCACCTTCGCGAAGTGGTCGCGGATCCGCATCAGGCGGTCATGGTCGAGGTTCGTCGTGTACGGCGTCCCCTCGAGCATGGCGACCAGCGACTCGGTGGGGTTGTGGCCCGGGCCGAGCGACATGGACGAGATGGCGGTGTCGACGACGTCGGCGCCGGCCTCGATCGCCTTCATCAGCGTCACCAACGTGACGCCCGTGGTGGCGTGCGTGTGGACGTTGATCTGGATGTCGCCGTAGGTGTCCTTGATGCCCTTGATGATGTCGTAGGCGGGCTGCGGCTGGAGCAGCGCGGCCATGTCCTTCAGCGCGAGCGACTCGGCGCCCATGTCGATGAGCTGACCGGCGAGCTTCACGAAGCCCTCGACGGTGTGCAGCGGCGAGATGGTGTAGCAGATCGTGCCCTGGGCGTGCTTGCCCGTGGCCTTGACCGCGTTCATGGCGCGTTCCATGTTGCGCGGATCGTTCAAAGCGTCGAACACCCGGAAGACGTCCATGCCGTTCTCGGCCGACTTCTCCACGAACTTCTCGACGACCATGTCCTCGTAGTGGCGGTAGCCGAGGAGGTTCTGGCCGCGCAGCAGCATTTGCAGCTTGCTGTTGGGCATCAACTCGCGGAACGTCCGCAGGCGCACCCACGGGTCTTCATTCAGGAAGCGGATGCAGGCGTCGTAGGTGGCTCCGCCCCAACACTCGACGCTCCAGTACCCCGCCTGGTCGATGTCCGCGCACGCGTCCACCATGTCCTCCATCGCCATTCGGATGGCGATCAGGCTTTGGTGTGCGTCGCGAAGGGCAACTTCGGTGACCCCGATGGTTCGCTGACTCATGGGGGCCATCCTTCCATCGGTCCGGACGCCGCGCTGGCCGCACCACAAGGGACGCAGAATTTGGACACGCCAATCTCGGATCCTGGCCCGCGCGCGGGCGTCCGCCCTGGTCGCCTAGCGTTGGGCCGGGTGTTCGCCCACTGCCCGGGACGCCTCCCGCGTCCGTTCGGCGTAGACTCGCGCCGCCCACCACGGAGGTCCGACGGGATGACATCTACGCTGCGACGGCTGGTGATCATGCCCGCCTGGAACGAGGAGGCCGTCGTCGGTGCGACGGTCACCGAGCTCCTGCGCACCGTCGCGGACGCCGACCTCCTCGTCGTGGACGACGGCTCGACGGACGCGACGGCGTCCGTCGCCCGGGACGCCGGGGCCCGCGTGCTCGTCCTCCCCTTCAACCTCGGCGTCGGCGGCGCGCTGCGCGCCGGCTTCGTCTACGCCTGGGAACACGGCTACGACCAGGCCATCCAGGTGGACGCCGACGGCCAGCACGACCCGGCCGAGGTCGAGGCCGTGTTCGCGGGGCTGGAACGCGCCGACATCTCGATCGGGGCCCGCTTCGCCGGGGCCGGCGACTACCAGGTCCGGGGGCCGCGGGCCTGGGCGATGAAGCTGCTGTCCGCCGTGTTCACGCGCGCCGCCGGCGTCCGGCTCACCGACGTGACGTCGGGGTTCCGGGCCGCCAACCGGCGCGCGATCCTGCAGTACACGCGGCACTACCCGGCCGAGTACCTCGGCGACACGGTCGACTCGCTGCTGACCGCGATCCGGGCGGGGCTGACGGTCGTCCAGGTGCCGGTCGCGATGCGGCCCCGGCAGGGCGGCGAGCCGTCGCACGCGCCCTGGAAGGCGGCCGTCTACCTGCTGCGCTCGGCGTTCGCCCTGCTCATCGCCATGACCCGCGAGCGGACGCCCGCGCGCGAGCTGCCCCGGACGGGGGCGGCCGCATGACCTCCCAGCTGGTCTTCGGCGTGGTGGCGGTCGTCGTCGCCTTCGTGCTGTTCCGGCTGCTGCGCGCCGGACGCATCCGCGAGAAGTACGCCGCCCTCTGGATCCTGATCGGGGTCGGCATCATCGCGCTCGCCGCGTGGCCGGGGCTGATGGTCGAGCTGTCGCACCTGTTCGGCGTGGCGGTGCCGTCCAACCTGCTGTTCTTCGCCGCGATCCTGCTCCTGCTGGGCGTCGCCCTGCACCTGTCGCTCGAGGCGTCCAAGCTGGAGGACGAGGTGCGGACGCTCGCCGAGCACGTGGCCATCATCCGCGCCGACCTGGACGCCGCCCGCGGGGCCGGACCGGCGGCGTCCGACGACGAGACCGACCCCGAGCCGCGGGGCTGAGAGGCGAGCAATGCTGGACATCTTCATCCCCTACTGGGGCGAGCCCGCGCTGATGCGCGAGACCATCGACAGCGTCCTGGCGCAGGACTGCGACGACTGGCGGCTGACGATCGTGGACGACGCCTACCCCACCGACGAGGTCCAGCGCTGGGTTGCGACGCTGAACAACCCGCGGATCACCTACGTCCGCAAGGACGCCAACGAGGGCATCACGGCCAACTACCGCACGTGCGTGGCGCTGGCGTCCGAGCCGCTGATGATGATGCTCGGCTGCGACGACCGGCTACTGCCCGGGTACGTGCGCGAGGTGCTGGCCGCGCACGCGCGGTTCGGCGTCCCGGCGATCATCACGCCGAGGGTCGAGGTGATCGACGAGACCGGCGAGGTCGTGAAGACGCTGGTCGACGGGGTCAAGCAGCGGATCGTCCAGCCGCACGGCGGCGGCTACCAGTTGCTGGGCGGCGAGGCGCTCGCGGCCAACCTGCTGCACGGCGACTGGCTCTACTGGCCGGCGTTGACTTTCCGTACCGACCGGATCAAGGCCTACGACTTCCGCGAGGGCTACCCGATCATCCAGGACCTCGCGCTCGTCATGGACATGGTCTTCGCCGGCGAGCAGCTGCTCGTGGCGCCGGTCACGGCGTTCCAGTACCGGCGGCACTCGGCGTCGGCGTCCAGCACGAAGCTCGTCGACGGGTCGCGGTTCGCCGGGGAGCGCGACTACTTCAAGCTGGCGGCGTCCCAGGCGCGAGCGCTGGGCTGGCGCGCGGCCGAGCGGGCTGCGCGGCTGCGGCTCACGTCGCGGGCGCACGCGGGCGTCCTGCTGCCCGGGGCCGTGCTTCGACGGGACGCCGGGGCGTCCCGGGCGCTGGCCCGCCACCTCTTCGGTTTCTGACAAGGAGAAATGTATGGCTGAGTTCGGCACGGTGTTGGTGACGGGGGGCGCCGGCTTCATCGGCTGCGCGCTGTCGGAGGGGCTGACCCGCACATTCGGCCGGGTCGTGGCGCTCGACAACCTGCACCCGCAGATCCACGCGAGCAGGACGCGTCCTGCGGCGCTGGCGTCCGGGGTCGAACTCGTCGTCGGCGACGTGACGGACGCCGCCGCGTGGGACGCGCTGCTGCCGGAGCTGAAGCCCGACGTGGTCATCCACCTGGCCGCCGAGACCGGGACGGGGCAGTCGCTCGCCGAGTCGACGCGGCACGGCTCGGTCAACGTCGTCGGGACCACCCAGCTCATGGACGCCCTCAACCGCCACGGCCTGCCGCGGCGCATCGTGCTGTCGTCCTCGCGGGCGGTCTACGGCGAGGGGGCGTGGCGGCGTCCGGACGGTTCGCTGTTCTACCCGCCGCAGCGCACCGCCGCGATGGTCGCCGGCGGCGCCTGGGACTTCGCCGGCGGCGAGCCCGTCGCGATGGACGCGCGCGTCGTGCAGCCGGCGCCGGTGTCGGTCTACGCCGCGACGAAGCTGGCCCAGGAGCACCTGCTGCGGGTGTGGGGCAACGCGCTCGGCGTGGAGGTGGCGGTCGTGCGGCTGCAGAACGTCTACGGGCCGGGGCAGTCGCTGTCGAACCCCTATACCGGGATCCTGTCGCTTTTCGCCCGCATGGCGCGCGGCGGCAAGTCGATCCCGCTGTACGAGGACGGGGCCGTCCGGCGCGACTTCGTCCTGATCGACGACGTGGCGTCCGCGATCCTGGCCGCCGCCACATCTGACGCGGTGTCGGCCGACGCGATCGACATCGGCTCGGGCGAGTTCCAGACCATCGGGACGGCGGCGTCCGCGATCGCTTCCTACTACGGGGCGCCCGATCCGCACGTGACGGGGCAGTTCCGCGAGGGCGACGTCCGGCACGCCTGGGCCGACGTCACCGCCGCGCGCGAGGTGCTCGGGTGGACGCCGCGCTACGACCTCGCCCAGGGCGTTCGGATGCTCTGCGACTGGATCGAGCAGCAGCCCGACGTGCCGCCGGCGTAGCCGAACACGACGAGAGCCCGCTCAAGCGCGAATTCCGGCCCGAAACGGCCGATTTCGGTGCTTGGGCGGGCTCTGCTCGTGTTGGGGCCTCAACTGAGCCGCGGCGCCTCACCCTTGCCGGGCACAGGCGGCGCCGGGGACGCGTGCTCGACGGCCAGCGAGGCCCGGACGCGGTTGATGATCGGGCTCTCCAGCCAGAACCAGGACGCCGCCGCCAGCACCGCGGTGCCCGCGAGCGCCCACAGGGTCAGCCCCCAGAAGCCGACGCCCGGGAAGAACGTCATGATGAGTTGCTGGGTCGGGAAGCCGTAGATGTACATGCCGTAGCTGACGTCGTGGACGCGCACCCACTCCGGCGACGGCAGCGCGTGGCCGAGGTAGAGCAGGACGTAGGCCAGGAACAGGCTGCCGAGCTGCCCGCCCCAGGTGTGGTTGATCAGCAACAGGCCGACGAACGCCGCCGCGCAGCCGGCCGCGAGCCCGCCGTGCATGCCGATGCGCTTCTTGAGCGTGTGCAGGACGCCGCCCGCGAAGAAGTAGGGCACGAGCTTGGTCAGGTAGTCCATGTCGAAGCCCACGCCGAGCACCGGGGCCAGCGCGCCGTAGCCGATGCGCAGCGCGACCCCGGCCGCCCAGAAGCCGACGATGGGCCACGGCGTCCGGCGGGCGACGGCGAACAGGCCGAGGACGCCGACGAGCAGGTAACAGGCGAACTCGTAGTACAGCGACCAGAGCGCCCCGTCCCAGGCGCCGTGGTAGGGGACGCCGAGCGGCGTCCCGGCGACGTCGTAGTGGAGCATCTTCAGGCCGAGGTTGGAGAAGACGTAGTTGAACGGGGTGGTGTTGGTCCACAGGAAGGCGTCGAGATTGCCGGTCGCGTGCAGGTAGTTGATCGGCGCGAACACCGCGGCCGTCACGATGAGGCAGACCACGAACGCCGGGTAGATGCGGGCGATGCGCAGGGTGAGGTAGTCGCCGAACGACTTGCTCCACCGCGAGCCCGTGATCAGGTAGCCCGACAGCGCGAAGAACCCGACCACCGCCCAGCCGCCCAGCCGGTCGCCGAGGTACTCCGGCCCGTAGTCGGCCGGGTTCGTCAGCGGGTAGGAGTGGTGCAGGATCACGCTGGACGCCAGGATCAGCCGCAGCAGGTTGAGGCTGTTGCGGCGGCTGTTGAGCGGGACGCCGATGAGCACGGGCATCAGGGTAGTCGTGTTGTGGGACGCCGCCGGTGCGGTCTGGTGCCTGGTCGGGGTTCTGGGTGCGGTCTGGTTTGTGGTCCGGCTTCGGGTGCGGTTTGTTGCCGCTCCGGTGTGGGACGCCGTCCGCGCCCGGGACGCGGGCTCCTTCGTCGCCGGCGTCTTTACGCCCGCCACACCCCGGACGGCGTCCCA
>Ga0075152_10001761_pt1 | contig 15639 bp, 9 predicted proteins | sample JI61114C2DNA_FD_70964 | JGI IMG/M metagenome (GOLD analysis project Ga0075152, IMG submission 70964) | Wastewater effluent complex algal communities from Wisconsin, to seasonally profile nutrient transformation and Carbon sequestration -... | ecosystem: Engineered > WWTP > Effluent > Algae...
CCATCGCCATCCACATCTAGATCGATTTTTCCATCGCAGTCCGCATCCAGATTTTCAAGTGGAGCTGCGGCTGGATGAACATCGTTGCGACTGTCGTTGCAGTCTCCGTCCATTGCCACAAATCCAGCAGGTGGCGTGCACGCCTCAATGGCGCCCACCGCAGTACCATAGCCATCGCCGTCACTATCTGGAAAAGCGCGGCCTGCGCTACTGCAGTTCTGCGCTGTAGGCTGCGAGCAAGCGCAAGCTAGGGACGCCGCAAGAATGAAACCAAGTGCAGCGGAAGCAGAGCTGTGTGATTGAGATTTCATGTGTATGTGCTCCAGAATGGAGCGATCTGGACCGACGGTGAAGGAGAAAATCCGTCGGTCCAGAAAGCCGAAGGATACTAACAACTTTGGAGGTTCATTTTTGGTTTAGCGATACACCCCATCAATGATTCCGTAACCACCGGGAATGAAGAAGTCTTTGCCTGGCTGTAGTCCGAACGCGCCCAGCACTGTGGCAGCAAAGTCCTGTGCGTTCAGGGTTCGCGTAGCGCGTTCCCCACTTTCTTCAGTCACGTTGACAGGAATGCCCATGGGCGAAACGTTCATCGTCTCGTCATAGCCGCCGATCATCTGGTTTCCGACAATGTTGTTTCCTGCCAGCATCATGCAAGTGGCCGGGTGATGATCGGAGCCGAACTTTGGAAACGTTCGCCCAAACTCGCTAAAGACCCAGACGACGGTGTCATCCAACATCGTGCGACCGCCGCCGCTAGTACTCGGGGTTAGCGATAGCTCAACGATGGTGCGACCGATCTGCTCCATCGCGATGCGCAGGTGGTTTGAGTGGTCCCGTACTCCCGTGGCAGTATGGGTATCAAATGAGAAGTTCTTGATGCTGGTTGCACGCAGTGTCACTGAAGTCACCAGATCGGATTTGAGCAGCCGAACCGCGAAGTCAAAGTCCCCCATTGTACTAGGACCACCACAACTGTCGGCGTAGCCAATACACGTGGTGTAGTCACGCGGATAGGCGCTATCTGCTGCGGCTAGTTTCTCGAACCCTGGCGTAGCCTCTATCTTGGTCAGAATGTCGCGCGCGATAGTGCGGCTGAAATTTTTGTAGTTGTCGTAAAGCTGCTCGATCATTGCGTCTGTTCCGGTGCTGCTACGCTGACGGTCGGCACGGATGGCATCTAGGAGGTTCTTCTCAACCAAAGTAGCAGGATAAGTGTTCCCGCTGGCCGCGCCAGTGAACGAAACGTCAGCAGTACTGGTGCGTGTGCGCAGCCCCTGCCAAGCCGGGTTGTCACGATCTGACATCATGGGTTGCACACTCGCGGCGCCACTTAGCATCAGCGGTGCAGCAGCGGATGGTAAGTTGAAAGACCTAGGGAGTGGTCCTCCCAAGCTGACATTGGGTAGTGGGCGATCAGGAAAACTGGAAGCCATCGCGTTGGCGAGGACAGCTTGGACTGCTGGTGCGCGAAACGAAGCACCAGCAACGCCGCACAGACTCGCTACTCTTCCACTTTCATGCGCAGCAGTTCCCTGATCTGCCCCGACTAGCAGCGCGAGCTTGTCGTATAGTTTGTACGAAGGATTCGCGAAAATGTAGCCGCTCGGACGGTAGAGTTGGGTGCCTCCAGAAGCTGGATTCAAGCCTGCAGCATCCGTTGGCATTGCCCAGTTCCACGAGATCGGTCCGCGCAACTTCCGTACTGGTCCCGGTGCGGCCAGATCGGCAGCGGTACGGTCAAAGTTCTCTACCTGACTGGCCTTGTAGCCCCAGGGCACCGAGCCACCGGTCGGAGCCGGAATAAACTTGGCGATACCTGCGCTGGTCAGTGGTGAAAAAAACGTTTCCCAGTGCAGTCCGCCGTCAACATAGATAGCGAGCAGCTTGCTTGGGCAACTGAGGTTGCGCGCCCGTGGACGACCTGCAAAACGGGAAAGCAGAGCGACTTGTGCCGCCCCAAAGGCCGCAGTGAATAGCTGTCTTCGTGACAATTTCATGACGCTCTCCTAGTAAAAAGTCCAGTGGGGGTGGCGAATGAAATAGGAGCAGGTGCCTACGTAGGCGGGCTCAATTGAGCCCGCTTCTTTCTGCAGTGGCGCAAAAAGATTCGTGTACAGCGACTCGACATCGGCGTCTGCTGCTTGCTCGGAAAGGAAGTGTAGATTCCAGCGCTTTATGGTCGCCTTGATCTGCACCGGGTCGGCTGATAGGGAGCCTCCCTGCGGGAACAGAACACCATTATTTTTTCCGTTCTTGGCGATGGCCATGCGGCACCAGCGCTGCGAAAGCTGCGACAGTGCTTGCACAAACGCTGGCATTACCGTCGGGTCTGGGCGGCTTTGCAAAATGACAGAGCCACCGCCAAGCGCAATGAAGCGAGCCTGTGGCTTCAAGTTGCTGACAAAGGGGGCCGGGATCATTTCCGGGGCCTGCAGCGCGTAGCCATCATCGCCCGCAATTGAGTTGGCGGTTATGATGTCGTAGTTGAGCGCATCGCTGAAAAAGTCGCTGTATCCAAGTCCCAACTGTTCATACAGCGTACGCTGCACTTGCGCAGCGCTCACACGGGTGATTCGAGGTGCATCGGCCGCTGGGCTAGGGCTTCGCTGCTGTGCAGACAGCTCAGAGATCCAGGCTTTGATGTCCTCAACTGAGAGCTTGGCGGCGCCAGCTGTTACCAGTTGACTGTAATTTGGCCCACCGGTGGGCATCTGCTTGAAGGTTCCGCTACCTTGTCCTGAGAGTAGGCGTACAAGCTCACTCCCCTCAGGATCACCTGGCACAACCAAGCGCGGATCTGACACCAAGAGCTGCTGAAATGCATCAACGGATGCGAAGAAACCATGACTACCGTTGAGGTGGCAGCCTTCGCAAGTAGGACGCAAGCCCTCCATGATCCGCTGTGTCTCACTTGACACAGGTGTGCCCGCGCACCCGATGGCTGCTTCTTCCGGACCTGGGTCCGCTGGGCTATCCTTGCAACTGCTAAAAGAGACCGGAAGCCCCAGGACTGCGACACAAAAAGTAAGTATACGCAGTGAGCTAGTACCAACGATTCTATTTGTGAGTTTGCGCATCTAGATCCCCCTCCTAAATAGCTCGGACTTGGTAAGCGCTTTGACAAATGGCCGCACTTTGCGGCCCCCACCCACAAAGCTGGCGGTAAGTGTGTCTAGGTAGCCGACTTCTTTTGTAGGATCGATGTCGCGACCCATGACTCGGGTGTGGAGCTTTCGGACTACACAGCGGTCAAATGCGCCTGCTGCCACAATCAGCTTGGCAAAGCCGAGCGGCCCCACAGTGCCGTCGCTTCTTTGACCCATTAGGCTTTTGTCTGGGTCGAGAAAATCGATAAACGCGGCTTCGGGCCTTTGATCTATCAGCGCTTGCGGTACTGGCGTCAGCCCTGTGTCAGCAACGTACCAGCGATTCCACTGACTCCATGGCTCCCGATCGAAGGGATAGGCTCCTGTGCGCCACGCCTTTGGCCACTTCCAGACACCAGCAGTACCTATGTCGGGCATTAGGAAGTGTGCGCCATAGCCTTCCTGGGCAGCACCAGTGCGGCCCCAGCGCTTGAAGTGAATTGCTGCTGGGTCGATTCGCTTGTGGCAGTGCTGGCACGGACCTTCGTTGTATGGGTCTCGCACATAGGGGTTAAAAGTCACGCCAGACGGTGGCGCGAAGATCTCACAGGCCAGGTTCTCCATGGCACGGGCAGCACGAAGTCGCTCGCGCGGCAGTCCGTTCAGAAAGCCTGGCGTTGTAAGCATTCCCGCTGCAGGAATACCCCGCATTGGCGTTGTCTCTGTACGCGGGTCATAGTGATAGCTTCGATCGGCAATCAAAAACGGGTTTCGATCTGCAACTTGAAACTCGCGCCAGGCGTTGGCATCTCCTGCGGTGTGCTCGGGGTCGACCGCTGCGCTCATGTACTTGGCGGGCTGCCACCAGCTGTCATCGTTGACCAGAGAGACCGCTCCTCCCTCGATTCCTTGCATCACGTAGGCTGCCTGCACATTGGTAGTGCCGACAGAGTAGGAAGCGGTGATCAAGTCCGTAGCAGGGCGATCGTACCAAGCTAAGTGCGCAAAGAGTCGCGCAGGTTCCTCCGAGAGTTGACGGCGCTGCCCCGTCTCGTTCCAGTAGGCATAGTCCTGCCAACCCCTGTAAGTGCCATAGTCTGCATGACAACGCACGGCCCCTGGGCCACAGCCGCAGTCTCCCTCTGGCCGACCGTTGCACTGGATCGTGACGTGAGCTCCATTCGCGGCGTACTTCCCTGTGGTGCTAGTGTTTGCGGCCTGACCGACAAGCGTGACCATCGTGCCCGGGGCCCACCATGGTTCCAGAGTGCGAGTGGCGACCGGCGCTCCTGTTGCGGTCACACCGCTGCAGGCATCTTCCGGGGCCTCAACCATGTAGATGTTCGCAAAGTCGCGACCATAGTGCCATGCGCCAGCTTTCGGCGTACCGCTGGGGCAGCGCTGAAGAGACCGCTGTTGCTGCGGACCGTACTCTGGCTCATCAGCACTGTTCGCGATCATTGGCACATTCAGCCAGTCGCGTCCAAGCTCAAACATCGTGCGATAGAACTTTGGGTGCTGCAGGAGCTTGTCAACATAGCTCTCTACGTATGCGCTCTGGGCTGTGGCATCCCCTGCAGCCAGAAGCTCTGCCATCTCTGCATCGGTAGGGGCTGTTCCTCGAAGCGACAGCGAAGCGCGCCGCAGTAAACGCAGCGGCGATAGTACATCAGTGCCAGGATCAGCTGGACTCGTAGAAGTTGCGCCTGAACTGGGTGCTAAACACGGGGACTCTGTACTGCTGCAACCCATTGCAAACGCGGCGGCTAGTAGTCCCGTGTAACTTAGTAGCGCAGTCGAAACTCGTGCATGGGTAGAACGTAACATATGCTGTTTCATAGACTCCTTCTCCTGTTCTCCAGAGAGGCTTGTTTCTGGAATACTCGCTAACTACGAGCATCCACGTCGTTTGGGCTCAGCAGCTGTCCGCCACGTTCGTGCGTGCAGTCGCTAGTCCCATATCAAGGCGCGTAGTGTCGCTTGTACTTAGCGACACTACGCGCAGACCAAAGAAAGTCTGCAGACTACTTGTACGAGCGCCGTAACCTGCTTTCGGGTTCCCGCCGATCCCTCACCGGGCTCCCGCTGCGCTCGTAATGGACTCCACTTCTGAGTCCACATTGAACATGGTAACCGAGCCATGCTGCGCAATTCCAGCGGGAATCGCTTGGTGCCTGGTTTCACATTGGATTTCTTCGCACAAGCGGTTTGCTATTCCCTTCGCCCTGCTGCCAACTGCGTGCTGCCAATCAACACCGCAGCAAAATCGGTAGGAAGTTTCAGCGTGCATCAGCGTCTGCAATCACGAGCATTACTGACATTGATTCCAAAGCACCGCGCTAGATTTTGTGGTGCTCGCTGGGCTATAACAAGATGAGACAAATGGACACCGCATCACCCTTAATCACCAGGTACGACGAGCCACTGTTGCCCAAAGAGATGATCTGGATTTCGTGTGGGCTGCCCGTTGCGATTTCTTTTCTGGTCGTCGAAGGACTGACGCAGATGTCGCTACCCGCCATCGCCCGATCGATTCTGTCGGTCTACATCCCCACTCTGTCGCAAGTGGGGTTCGCCTACCTTGCCTATGCCCATGTGGTGCCACGCATTTTCCAGCGCGTTCAGGGTCGCTTGGAGCGTGCCCTGATCCATATGCTCTTTGTGCTGTTTGGCTCGTTGCTGGTGGCACTGCTTGTTCACCCGCTTCACAACTTGGCTTGTGGCCGGCAGGTTCCGGTTGTCATCTTTGTGTCGCAGTCAGTGGTTATTTCGGCAGCAGCATTTTTTCCTGCGCTTGCCGTGCAGGCATGGCGGGTGAAGGCACGCCGCACCGAGCTCGCCGCGTTGCATGAGCGACGTGCTGCCATTGAAGCCCAGCTGTCAGCGCTGCAAGCACGCACCAATCCGCACTTCTTCTTCAACTCGCTAAATACCGTTGCCAGTCTAATTCCTGTGAATCCAAATCTGGCCGAGCGAACGCTGGAGCGCATCGCAGATCTACTGCGCTACACGCTCGCATCATCCTCTGCTCGCACGGTGCCGCTGCAGCGTGAGCTTGACATCGTGCAGGACTATCTTGCAATTCAGAAGGCGCGCTTTGGTGAGCGCCTAAAGGTCATTGTCGAAGTGGATACCGACGTGTTCACTCAGTCGGTCCCGCCGCTGTGTCTGCAGCCTTTGGTGGAAAATGCCATCTTGCATGGGCTGCATGACCGCCCAACTGGTAGCATCAGCATCCGCGCATATCGCAGCGAGTCTGCACTGGTGTTGGAGGTTGAAGATGACGGGCCGGGGCCCAGTGGTTCTGCGCATGAGGGATCGCGCACCAGTGTCCGCGAGTTAGATCAACGCCTAAAGCTAGTATTTGGCGATAGAGCAAGCTGCGGTCTAACTACTGCCGCAGAGGGTGGCTGCTTAGCCCGCATCCAAATTCCTTTGTCATGAAGCCGACTCGCGTACTCGTAGTGGATGATGAGGCGCTCGCGCGATCCAGGCTGATCCGATTGCTGCAAGATATTCCGGACATCGAAGTCGTTGGGGAAGCAGAGGATGGCAGAAGTGCGCTAGCTGCAATTGATAGGCTTGCGCCTGATGTTGTTTTTTTGGACATCTGCATGCCGGGTTTGGACGGAATGGCGCTTGCGCAGAGTTGGATGCTCCTGCCTCCGATTGTTTTTTGCACGGGGTACGATGAACACGCGGTGGCTGCGTTTGAAGTGAACGCCGTGGATTTTCTGCTAAAGCCAGTGCGCCCACATCGGCTTGCAGTTGCAGTGGAGCGGGTGCGAAGTCGCTGCGCAGGTAGTGGCGCTGCGGCTCTCCGCGCGGTCTCCGAAACAGTATCTCCCCGTATCGTGAGTAACACCCGTGGCGAAATTCGCTTTTTTGATGCCAGAGAAGTGACCAGGTTTTGGGCAGCAGAGAAGTACACCCTGTTTAGATGCGATGGTGCAGAGCAGCTGACCGAAGAGTCTCTGACTTCGCTAGAGCAGAGGCTGGAATCGTTTGGATTTTTGCGCATTCATCGGGGTGAGCTGATACGTATCTCTGCTGTGCGTACTTTCCGCGAGCTTGATGGCTACGCAGAGGTGTTGCTCAGCGATGACCAGCGCGCTCGCGTTAGCCGTCGCTCAATCTCTGTGGTAAAGGCGCGGCTAGCGCGAGGTTAAGCACAGCTGCCGCAGGCAAGGTGAATATGACGGTAGCTGCTGTCCATCGGCGGCTGCTGCCTCCTGGCTACGCCGCTTGTCGGCTCGCTCGCTCCGTTCGTCGGCCTCTCCTAGCATGCGGGGCGCAGGTCCTCTATCACTATTGCACAGACCAGTGAAGGAGGACCGTTTCTCTGTCCCTGTTGGCACGCCTGCAGTCCACCGATCCCGTTTACTGCAGGCTTGATCGTCAGCGTGAAATCATTCCAGCCGCATGCAGCCAGTGCAGCACCAGGCACCTAGGCGGCCCGGCTTCGCGTCGCAGATACGCTGCAGCACCCTATTCACAGAAAGGAGCATTTTCCGATGGCCACGTTGAATCACAGTATCGTCCGCAGCCATCGCTTCGAGCCCTTGCACATCGAAGGCAAACTCCCAGCAGAGCTCTGCGGAACTATGTACCGAACAGGCCCAGGGCTACTGGAGCGATTCGGAAAACCTGTTGCCCACCCGTTTGATGCGGACGGCGCAGTCACAGCAATTCGCATCGCAGGGGGTAGTGCATGGGGTGCCTGCCGAATAGTAGAGTCTCCCGAGTATCGGGAAGAGGAGCAGGCAGGTCGCTTTCTGTATAGCCACTCAGCCTCATGGCCCAGGCGAATTTTTAACCAACTCCAGGGCAAAGAAAAAAGCACTGGCAATACCAACATCCTTGCGTGGCAGGGTCACTTGCTGGCGCTGATGGAGGGCTCACGCCCCGTAGAGCTTGACCCAGAGCATCTGGATACGAAAGCTGCGACAGATCTGGGAGTAATCCGCGGGCGATTCTCCGCGCATCCGCATCGGGTCGAGTCCCTCAAGACGACGTTCAACTTTGGACTGACCGGGAATGGCATCGACCTCTACGCGCTGCCAGATGAAGGGCAAGCTCGCTGCATTGGCTCGTTCTCGTTGCCTTGGCTGAGTATGATCCACGACTTCATCGCTACCGACCGACACCTTGTATTCGTGATTGGACCGGCGAAGCTGGTGATGTGGCGCGCGCTGCTGGCACTAGGAGACTTGTCCAAGTACTTCAAGTGGGACCCCAGTGCAGGCACCCAAGTCATCGTCGTGCCTCTCCATGCTCCCAATCGTGTTACCAGATTCTCAGTGGGGGCGTTCTGGGTCTGGCACTTTGTAAATGCGTTTGAGGATGGGGAGCACATCGTGGTCGATCTGTGTCGGCATGATGACTTCTCTGCGTTTGCTGCCCCAAGTAGCCCTGGGCCAGATCAAGGTCAGCCAGCGCTGTATCGCTACAAGATTCATCCGTTGCGTCGAACCATGAGTGGTGACTGTCTATGGAACAGTCCCATCGAGTTTCCCTCCGTCCATCCAGCTAAAGCGGGCGCGCGTCAACGCTATACATGGCTACAGACTTTTCCGACCCCTGACCAACATCCGGGTGTGGCTCGCTTCGACTGTGAGACCGGAACAATCCAGGCATGGTCGGCTCCTCATGAGCACTTGGGCTGTGAGCCCATGTTTGTAGCTCGCAGTGATCGTGAAGAAGCAGGCTGGGTGCTGCAGCTCTTCCAGGATCCAGCGGAAAAGCGGAGCTATCTGGCCATTCTTGATGCAGAGCGACTGTCTGCAGGACCCGTAGCAAAGGTCTGGTTTCAGCAGCCCATTCCCATGACCTTTCACGGCACTTTCGTAGGAAGTGCTCCCAGTACGCCTGCCGCTTAACCAAGCCCAAAAGACCAGCACTCAATAGGAGCGGTGATGTTGCTTCATCTTTATCGTTGGAAGTTGTTGTTTCGATATCGAGCAGTACTGATGCTTGGCCTGCTGCTCGTCTCACTTTTGAGCAGCGCCTGTGGAGACGTAGGCGTCTCTGGACTGTCACCTGATGCCGGGCCGGTGCAGCTGATGCTCTCACCCTCCAATCCGCAGATTGCCCAAGGCACATATCAGCGCTTTCTTCTGCGAGGAGAACTTGCTGGGGGAGGAACCGCCGACTTTTCGAGTAGAGGTCGATTCGTGGTCACCAATGATGCTGGCCAGGTGGCCTTGAGTACCCAAGGTGGTTTACTCGAAGTGCCACGACCAGGCCGCTATCTGGTGACAGCAGAACTTAGTGGCTTGCGCATTTCAACACCGATGACCGTGACTGCAGCGACGGTAAAATCGCTAGCGCTAACCCCCACTGATGCACGGGTCGCCAAAGGGTTGACACAGCAGCTCAAGGCTACTGCGACCATGACTGACGACACTACGCAGGAGGTTACTGAGCTTTCTAGCTGGTCGGTTCGCGATGTCACAGGTACTGGAATTGCGACTGTAAGCACGCTGGGCATGATAACCGCGCGAGTAGCAGGAACAGCCACAGTCACAGCAAAGTTTAAGGGCCAAGCGGCCACCGCCACAGTCACAGTCACACCGGCCACCATGGTTGCACTGAATGTAACGCCCAGCAGCCCAAGCGTTCCTAAGGCAACATCGCAGCGCTTCTTGGCCATAGCTAAGCTCTCTGATGGCACTACGCAGGATGTATCAGGCACTGCGACTTGGCGAATCCAAGATGTCATGGGCACTGGTGTCGCAACCATCGACGGAAGCGGCCTAGTTTTGGGAAGCGAGGTTGGACGCGCAAAAGTGATTGCTGAGCAGCTGGGCTTTTCTGCAGAAGCAACCTTGACCGTAACGCCAGCAGCCCCGGTTAGCTTAACTCTGACACCAACAGCAAGTTCCGTAGTGAAGGGACTTTCGCAGCGCTTTGTAGCCAAAGTGAGCCTGACCGATGGCAGTACTGCGGACTTTTCGACACAAGTTGCCTGGACCGCCACCGATGTAACTGGAGTCGCGGTTGCTTCGATCGACGCCACGGGACTGGCCACAGGACAGTCGCCGGGAATCGCGCGCATCTCGTGCCGCATAGGTCTGTTGTCAGCGCAGGCCACACTAACTGTCACGCCAGTTCTGCTGGAGCGGCTGAGTATCACTCCTACTACCGTCTTGGTCCCACAAGGAGCGATGCAGACGTTTAAGGTGATGGGGGCGTTTAACAACGGCACGAGTTCGGACCTAACCGCAGCCGCTACGTGGACTGCTCGCTCCGTGGTGGGAGCAGACGTTGCGTTGGTAACTGCGCCAGGTGTAGTGCAGGCCAAGAGCATTGGTCAGGCTGAGGTCAAAGCCGTGCACAGTGGCTTGAGTGCGACAGCAGTGATGAACGTGACTATGCCAAAAGTTGTCGCGATGTACTTATCCCCGATCGACGCGGGGGCAAAAATAGGGGAGCGACTGAACTATCGCGCCATCGGTGTGCTAAGCAGCGGGGCTGAACAGCCCATCACTGAACCTGTCAGTTACTCCGTCAGCGACATTGCTCCGGCTGTGGGAGTGGCGACCATCTCAGCCAGTGGTGAGCTAGTGGCAACCGCACAAGGCAAGGCCACGATTACTGCCAGCTACGACGGCATGACTGCGCAGGCGTTTGCCTCGATTTCCCTGCCGACCGACCACTGTCTGAGCGGCTTCTGCTGGCAGAATCCAACTCCGCAGGGCAACACACTGCATGATGTCTGGGGTACTGATGCCTCAAACATGTGGGCCGTTGGCAATAACGGAGTGATCCTCAAGCGCTCCATGACGGGCTGGGTACCGATGAAGTCGGCACCTGGCTACAGCCTCTACTCAGTTTGGGGCGCCGACGCCAGTAATGTTTGGGTTGCAGGCGATGCTGGCGGGGTCGGATACCTGACGCACTGGGATGGTTCGAAGTGGCAGTCGAACTGGGATGCAGGGGACTTCCCACTGAACGGGCTGTGGGGAAGCGACGCAAACAACATCTGGGTAGTTGGCAATCAAGGAATCGTTCGCAAGTGGGACGGCTCCACCTGGACCTTCCAAAATAGTGGCGTTAACGCTGCGCTGCAGAGCGCCTGGGGAACTAGTGCAAGCAGCGTCTGGGCAGTCGGGCAAAGCGGTGTGATCGTCAAGTGGGATGGTACCAGTTGGACTCGACAGACCAGTGGTACCACCAACTTCCTAACCGGAGTTTGGGGGACTGATGACAAGAACGTTTGGGCCGTGGGTGAAAAGGGCACAATTCTGAAGTGGGATGGCACCACCTGGACTGCGCAGGCATCCGGCACTAGTGCATCCTTACAGCATGTGCAGGGAACCAGCGCCAACAATGTCTGGGCGTCGGGCACCCAGGGAACGGTCGTCAGATGGAATGGTACAGCCTGGAAAGCGGAACCCACTGGCAGCAGTGCAACCATTACGTCTGCTTTTAACCTAGATTCGAGTAATGCTTGGCTGGTTGGTAGCTTTGGATCGATCCTGAACTGGAACGGAACTCGCTACCAAGCTGAGTCCTCCGGAACTACTGAGCCTCTCTCATCGATCTGGTCTCTAAGCACAAATAGCGCATGGGCAGTGGGTTCCTGGGGAAATATATATCGTTGGAACGGTAGCACCTGGGTCTTTTCCTTCGCTACTTCTGCTAAAGGTACGGCGAAGCTATGGGGCACCGACAGCAGCAACATCTGGATGGTTGGAGCCGCAGGCACAATCTTCAAGTGGAACGGAATGACCTGGAGCGCTCAGGCCAGCGGCACCACGCAAAACCTGCTGAGCATTCATGGAAGCGATAGTCGCAACGTCTGGGTAGTGGGCGGAGCCGGCGGCATCTTGAAATGGAATGGCACGACCTGGAGTACGCAGAGTAGTGGTGTCACGACTCCACTTAATGCGGTCTGGGCCAGCGACCCTGCAAATGTCTGGGTTGCTGGGGACAACGGGAAAACACTGAAGTGGGATGGCAGTTCATGGAGCAATGTAGCGACAGGAATTACGTACTCGCTACGCTCGATGTGGGGCGTTGACTCGCGCAACATCTGGGCAGTGGGGGCAAGTGGCAACATCCTACGTTGGGAGGGTCGCGCATGGCGCAACGTACGTAGCGGCGGGCCCACTCTAAATGGAATCTGGGGCACCAGTGATAAAAGCATCTGGGCTGTTGGTCAGGCTGGAGTGCTCCTTAAGTGGAATGGATATACTTGGACTGCTCGTAAGACTCCAGCCAGCGGCAACCTGTCCAGCACACACGGCGTCAGCGCCGTCGACGTCTGGGTCGTTGGTGATGGTGGTATTGTCTTAAAATGGTGACGAAAAGCACAGCGAGCAGTAACGGTACCAGCTCTCCATAAGCTCAAGCACCCGCTAGTAGATGTCGATCCGCGCGCACAGTTGCTACCAAAAAGTCGAGGAGCGCGCGCACGCGCGGGGTCTTGCGGAGGTCGCGATGCACCGCCAGCCATAGCGGCTCACTTGGTTCATCAGGAATCCTGATGTATGTCAGTCCTGGTAAGGAGTCCCCCAGATACCTAGGGAGTACTGCCAGCCCGGCGTCAGCGCACGCAGCCTCCGCAAGCACTATCGACAAATCGCTTACGATGGCGGGCTTGGTATCGGGCGCAAACTGTCGCAGCCAAGCGAGTTCGATACCGCTGGCGGGCAGCAATAGTCGATGCTGGCCGATTTGCCTTGCCTCAGAAAACGGGTGCCGTGCCAGGTAGGCGGCTGATGCATATAGTCCGTAAGTCACCAGACCCAAGCGTCGCACTATCAGCGAGTCGTGCTTGGTTCGCACGAAGCGCACCGCCAGTTCTGCTTCGCTGCGATTTAGATCTAACATGGCACCAGAGGGCAATAGCTCAATACAAAGCGATGGATGCTGGCGCCCAAAGCTAGCCAGTCGGGTGGCGAGATAGGCGATTCCGAATGTCTCCGGAGAAGTCACGCGAACAGTTCCGGTCAAGGTGTTGGACTGTGGCTTCGTGTTGCGTTCTAACGCCAGCACTGCCTCTTCAACTTGCCGAAGCGGCGCGATTAGCTGTTCTCCGTCACGCGTAAGTAGATAGCCAGTTGCCGACCGAGTAAAGAGGCGCAGCCCTAGCGCTCTCTCGGCAGAATCGATGCGTCTGCCAACTGTTGTATGGTCTACTGAAAGCGCGGTAGCTGTTTTCGCAAGCGTACCTGCGCGTGCCAGTGCTGCGACAAAGCGCAAATCGTCCCAATTCATCGTCTGTAGTAACCATGATTTTCGGCGCGCATCGGCTGTGCATTTTTGCACGAGGGTAGTGCATCTATGAATAGAGAAATTCCTGAACCTGAATGCTAGCTATGTCTGCTCATTCTTATTTGGAGATCCTCATGCGTGTCCTGCTCTCGCTTTTGTCCGCTGTTCTACTGCTAGCTTGTGGAACCCCTGCTGATAACTCAAAGGAGGATGACTCCGCCAATCCAGGGCAGTCATATAGGCTCATGCTGCCAGCACAGTACGCAACGACTCAGGAGCCTACCCTTTACGCAACTCTGACGGGAAATGCGGCTACCGCGCTGACAGAGTTAGTTTATGGACTTTCCGCCGGGTACCCGACTCTGGTGAGCGTGACTCCGAAGGGAGGATACCTGCGGGGTCAACAGTGCTCGACTCAGGAAGGTGCGGTCATCTGGAACTCAATCGTGGCGCAAGATGGCACCGCTGCAAAGGTTAGCTTGGACCACGGCAAGCTACTAGTCACGCTGGTTGATGAAGGAACTGTCACGCTGCTGCTAGATGGACAGATTGAAGGGCAAGACTGCAAACTTGGAGACAGCGGTGCCAGTGTTGCGACGCTTCCACTACAGCACAAAGTCGTCCTTCGGATACACCGCGCTGTGGGCTATGTGGTGGAGCAGTTTAATCAGCGCCTATTTGGTTGCACTAACTCTTTGGTTCTTCTTTCAAATGTTGGCTTCCGCTTTCCCACAGCCCAGCCAGTAAATGCTGCAGGGCAGCACTTTGACCCAGCAAACGCGCCCACGCCAGTATCGATCACACTGCACTCCAGCGGCGCGCTTTCACTGGATAGCGCTAGTCTGCAAGTGAGCGCAGCAGCAGGCCAAGCTGTCGTGCACGTGGACACTGATCTGCCAGTGGACGGTCTTCACTCGTTCGATGTAGTGGGCCTTGATTCGCTGACGGCTGTACATGCGACGTTGTACCTGAATAAGGCAACGAACAAGGGGCGATATCTGGAGCTAATCAAGGAAGAAGTTCCGCTCCGCATCTTTATGCCCGAAAAGCTCAACACTGTTGATGTTCGCTGCGACGCGGCCTCAACTACTCTGGGCACTCTCTGTGCACAAGTGCCCGGTTCAGCATTCGCAGCCTCCTCGTCCACGCCGGAGTACTGTTCTGCTCCGGGAAGTTGGGTTGACTCACTGGGCAGCTCCTTTCCAATTGCCACAATCAAGGCGATTGGCGAGTGTGAGTTAGCAGTAACTCTCCCGGGCACGAGCTTTCTACGCCCAATCAAGTTCCGTACTTCGCTCTGAGCTGCGAAGGAGCGCATTCAAGAGCGGGCGATAAGACAAGGTGTGCCGCTCAATTCAAGCTTCGTACTAGAGTTTGGGCGCTCCTATCATCCCTGTTGATCACCAAGCGAGCGTCGGTGTTGGGACGAAAGGGAGTGCGCTGCGGGGGCTCTGCGGGCGGTACTAGTTTCCAAACAAGGACCGACAGGAACCCTCGATGCGCAGTGTCAGTATGTTCCTTGACGCGCTCGGTTGCGAGCGGGCGCTGGTGTAGTTTCACCTTTGCATCAACGGGGGAGGAATCTCACCTGCACAAAGCCTAACTGCCCCATGCTCTCATCTCATTCTTGAACCAGCCGAGCAAATTACAGCCGCAATCAAAGCTGGTGAGCGTGCCACAAATGCTGCCAAGGGAGCCGTCGAAACGCTACGCGACTCAGCAAAAGCCAAAGAGGCTACGCGAAGTGCCTGGCATACTGCAGTGGACAGCGCCGAAGGCTCCCTGCATGCTGCACAAGGCTGGTGGCACTCGCCGCGAGAAAAGAAGCTCGACGACGCTACAGAGGCAGGTGGCGGTGGGCTTGTGGATCTGTCGGTGAACGTGGCGACGGGCGCAGCAATCGGCGCTGTTGTGCGAGCTTGCGAGGCGCGGTTGGAACTCGCTGGAGATTTTCGCAAGGTCGAGCGGACAGCGATCAAAGGAAAGAAGGCGGCACAGCTTGCGGAGGAAATTGAGCAGGGCGCATCAGCCTCGGCGAAAGGGGGCACCTACGTTCTACAAGACCCGGACACCGGTCAGGTCATGAGAACCGGGAGAACCGGGAGAACCAAGGACCACAAGCGGCGCGAGCAGGAACATAGACAGCACCCAGCGACAGAAGAACTAGAGTATCGGCCTGAGACGAAGACGGATGATTACTCCGTCCAGCGAGGGCACGAGCAGTTGCTGCACGACATACACAAGCCGCCGCTAGACAAGATTCGGCCCATTAGTCCGCAGAACCCGCGACGGGATCAGTACCTAAAAGCAGCACAACAGTTTACTC
>Ga0075152_10001762_pt1 | contig 15635 bp, 23 predicted proteins | sample JI61114C2DNA_FD_70964 | JGI IMG/M metagenome (GOLD analysis project Ga0075152, IMG submission 70964) | Wastewater effluent complex algal communities from Wisconsin, to seasonally profile nutrient transformation and Carbon sequestration -... | ecosystem: Engineered > WWTP > Effluent > Algae...
AACTTCATCAAGCAACTGGATCTGCCCGAAGACCGCAAGGAGATGATCTTGTGGAAGAACGCTGCGGAGTTGTTCAAGATCGATGCGGGGGCGTTGTAGGATCCGTTTCCCGGAGCTGCAATTGCCAGTTACAACCCCCTGAGCCAACTGAACAGAATGATCCAGAACAATGTTCCCAGTATCAAAGCGGCCAAACGTTGCCGGTACTTTTTCTTGTAGTTCCTTCGGTCAAGATGAGAAAGTCCGAGTTTGTAGTTCAATTCGTTCCGGATTCCACTGATGTATTTAATCGCGATCATGAACGGAGCACCCAAAAAGACGAGCAGCAGTTTCCAGAACGGATAGCTCTCTTTTGCATGCCGTTCACGCAGTTCCTCAAGAGCGAAAGATGCCTTCGAGAAGGACTTTTCCTGCACCTTTATCGCTTCCGGCTCCACGCCTCGCTTTACCAATTCCATCCGGGCCAAGGCACGCGCTTCGGGCTGCCAAGACGCGGCATCCGAAGTCATCTTCAGTAACTCCTGCGTGCTCCGTTCGGAGATTGGCGGATGGAAATCCATCGTAGCCCGATCAAGCCTTCACCATGCGTGCTTGGCTATGGACCATGTACACGATTTCCGCAGCAGCAAAAGCATCCCGTTTCTTGAACATGAAGTGGCTCTCTTCCACCAAGGCTTCACAATCCGGTCCATACACTTGCCACCACCATGAATTGCGTTCCATTTGCTCCACGCGTAGCATGTAGCCGTCCTCGGTTTTTGCCATGAAGTCGTCGTCACCAGCCACCGTTTTAGAAGCACCTGCGGTGGTGAGCCAAGTGACTTGGGCGTATGCGTTGGGGCGGATCGGCATGTGGCAAAGATCACAGCATCTCCGCAAGTGCGATCAAATGGTCTCGCTCGCTTTCGCTGATGTTTTCTTTTTCGGATTTGTCATACATGGTCAACAGCACAACAACCTTCTTCACAATGCGCACATACGTGATCACCCTTGCTCCGCCCGACTTGCCTTTACCTTTTGAGGTGATCGCCAAGCGTACTTTGTAACATCCCTTACCGATAGGAGTACCGATCGGTGCGTCACTTGCAAGTTGTTCGCCGAGCTGATCCACATCATCCTTCAAGGACCGGTACTTCTTCGAAAGCCGCTTCAGTTCCCGAACGAAAACCGGTGAAGGAATGACCTTATAGGTCATCCAAAACTTCCCTCAAGGTCGGCAGTTTTTTCTTCCCGGAAAAGTGGTCCTCAACGGATTTGAAAGCTTCCGTTAGATCCTTCATGAAGCGTTTTTCAGCAGCCGTTAACGGCGCTTTGGGCTTCGGTTTGGGGTTGCGCTTGGCAGCGGCTTTGCGCACGACCTTCTTCGGGTCGCGCTCCACTTCGATGCCTTCCACGCTTTCGAGAAGAGCTTCTACCTTCTTCTCACTCCGTGGGTCGTTGATATGGATGATGAGCCGTGTCATGGTTCTTCAAAGTTACGGCTTTGGTCGATCTTGGCTACAAGGTGCCATGGCAGTTGGCAGGACTGAACCATGGGCATCTATCTTTACAACCCATGGCAAAGCAAAAAACCACCGATTGGCAATTAGCCCCGGCTCCCGAAAGCAAGGACCACTTCAAACTGAAGGAGCAGTACGAACTCTTCATCGGCGGCAAGTGGGTGAAGCCCAAGAGCGGTAAATACTTCGACACCATCAACCCGGCCAACGAGCAGAAACTCGCGCGCATCGCCGAGGCCAACGCCGCCGATGTGGACGCCGCCGTGAAGGCCGCCCGCAAAGCCTTCGAAGGGCCGTGGGGCAAAATGCCCGCCAGCGAACGCGCCAAATACATCTTCCGCATCGCGCGGCTGATGCAGGAAAAGGCCCGCGAGCTCGCCGTCATCGAGACCATGGACGGCGGCAAGGCCATCCGCGAAAGCCGCGACATCGATATCCCGCTCGCCGCCGCGCACTTCTTCTACTACGCCGGCTGGGCCGACAAAATTCCTTACGCCTTCCCCGGAAAACAGACCAGTCCGCTCGGTGTGGCCGGCCAAGTGATCCCGTGGAACTTCCCGCTCCTCATGGCCTCGTGGAAACTCGCGCCAGCGTTGGCCTGCGGCAACACCGTAGTGCTGAAGCCCGCCGAGACCACACCGCTCACCGCGCTCACGCTCGCCGAGATCATCCAGGAAGCCGATCTCCCCGAAGGCGTCGTCAACATCGTAACCGGCGCGGGGGCCACGGGCGCCGCGGTGGTCAACCATCCCGATGTCAACAAGGTCGCCTTCACCGGCAGCACCAACGTGGGCAAACTCATCCAGCGCAGCACGGCCGGCAGCGGCAAAAAGCTCACCCTCGAGCTCGGCGGAAAAGCGGCCAACATCATCTTCGCCGACGCCACCATCGACCAGGCCGTGGAAGGCATCGTCAACGGCATCTACTTCAACCAAGGCCACGTGTGCTGCGCCGGCAGCCGCCTCTACGTGGAAGAAGCCGTGTACGACGAAGTGGTGCGCAAGCTCAAGCACCGCATGAAAAGCCTCGTCGTGGGCGACCCGCTCGACAAGAACACCGACATCGGCGCCATCAACAGCAAAGAGCAGCTCGGCACCATCAACAAGTACATCAAGATCGGCCAAGAAGAAGGCAGCGACATGTACCAGCCCACCTGCGACCTGCCCGGCAAAGGCTTCTGGTGCCGCCCCACGCTCTTCACCAACGTAGCCCAAAGCGCGCGCATCGCACAAGAAGAGATCTTCGGCCCCGTCCTCGCCGTGCAAACCTTCCGCACCATGGACGAAGTGCTGCAAAAAGCCAACAACACCCCCTACGGCCTCAGCGCCGGCGTGTGGACGGACAAAGGCAGCAAGATCTTCAACATGACCACCAAGCTCCGCGCCGGCGTCATCTGGGCCAACACCTTCAACAAGTTCGATCCGACTTCACCGTTTGGTGGGTATAAGGAAAGCGGGTATGGACGGGAAGGTGGTGTGCATGGATTGGGTGCGTATTTGAATTTGAATTGAGTTTGGGCGTGCCGGCGCCAAATGCGCGCCGTCGGGCTATCCGCAGTAGTCCTCGCTTCGCTGCGGGCTACTTGCTCCTATCCCTCACGCTAGTTACGAAGGCTTAGATCCATCAACAAGTGATGGCATGTGAATCCCACAGGACGTGCATCTCCTAAGGGCCACACGCGCTCATGACTCGAGGTACGATGCGCTCGATGAATAAAGGTGTTCTCCGCATTGAGGGTAACACCAAGTTTGGTGGATAGATGACCAAAGCATTTATCCGTTGTTCCTGTAATGAGATAGCCGAGCATGGCTGCGCTTGATGTGAAGGGCGCATACTTTCCGGTCAAGAATCGCTGGTTGATGGCCTTTACATATTCAGCCAAGGTGCCATCGGTTTGGAGGACTTTGGCTTCCATGGGCCATGCAATGCGCGGCTGTGCAATAAGCTGAAAGGCTATGTCATATTCAGGTGATCGGGCTGGGGGCGCTTGCCTCGATTCAAATTCTACAAAGCTTGGTACCACGCGGAAGGGCGAGTAGTCCGACAGTCGGATGTATGGCCAAAAAGCCTGCGTTAAGCTCCGTTCGACCTCGTTGGGGGTCAAAGTCAGGTCGACACTCGACCATCCGTCCGCGCGGAACGCATCATATGCAGTCCACACGGTACTCAATAAGATTTCAATAGCAGCGTCGTTCGCTGCGGAAGCAGCAGAGGCCCAGAGATTGTCACTAGGCCACCGTTGTTCTCCTGGAGTAAGCCCACGTTCAGCCATGGAGCGGAATCGGCAGTTTATTCGTCCGTGGCGCCGTGCCGGGAGAGACCAGTCCGGCGGCAATCAGGCTGTCCGCGTCACGAAGAGCAACACTGCGACACCAAAAGCGTTGTTGGTCGGGCTTTAGAATGTAGACTGTCGGGTACTCTTGACCATCAATGACATGACGGTCATAAATAATGGCGGACTGCCCGCTCCGACTGGTGCTGCGCACGCGCTGACCTAGTTCCGAAAGCGGCAGGAACTCAGTGTGAACCTTCATGTGCTCTTGCACCGGGCAGTTCAAGTGCAAAGCGATGATGCGCATGGACCATGCACGATGGCCGCCTTGTTCATTAAACACGGTAGCGGATATGGGGAGTTTTGAGCCGAAAGCCGCGTTGAACACGTTCACGGCCGTCTGCGCGAAGCTCTCTTGCATTGCACCATCACGTGGGGTTGACTGACGACCCAGAGCATCGCTTTTCCGCAACACTTCGGGCAATCCATAAGTGACAGCATCCTGCACAAGAATGCGCTCAACTGCTGTTAAGCCATAACGCTGAAATGCGAGTTCGTCCAGTTGGTCAATCGTATCAACGTCATCCGAAACAGACTCATGTACAAGTGGAAATGGCATCGCGTAGAACTCGCTCGCCAGAACTTCGGGGATGTAACCCATACGACTGCTCGTAGCGGCTAAGAAGAAAGTGCCGACTTGACTATTGCTGGCTATACAAAGCGCGTCCAGGACGTCTGAGTCGCCTTGGGCAGTTCGAAGACTGACATAGCTCTGAGTGCAAACCACGCCTTTGCCTTCGTCGCTTTTTATCATAACGGCGTGGAATCGACCGCGGTCCTGGGTGAATGTTTGTTTGAACAGGAGCTGTGGGGGGGCAAAGATCTCTGGCGTCGTATTCCACCGCACTGGTAAGCGATGGACCAGTGGAAGGTTCTTCGCATCCAGTGTCAATTCAGTACCTGTTGGTAAGGTATCGGTCAGCAACACCCGTCTATCAAAAAAGACAGCATCCGGATCTTCCTTGTCGTACAGTTGTACACCCTCTTGAGCAAGAATCCGAAACAGTCCATCCTTCAGTTTACTCGCGTTATTCACCTTCAGTTTAGCAACACTCGGAAACGTTTGAACAAGTCGTTTCATCAAGCCCAGTTCGCGATTCCCGCCCATCATTAATGTGGTCCATACGAATGGGTCATGCATCGCTTCGACTACTTGCACGGTGCTCACATCCATTGCATCAATCCTTATCCTATACTCATCCTCAGAAGTGTGCAGAAGTTTGGGGCAGATGTATCTGATTGGCGAGTCACTTGGCGGTCCTGAGCGCAAGGTGATACTGCATGCGGCTGACGTGGCATTCGGAAATAGCTTAAAACGATGCGAACTGAAGTTCGCGACCTCTACAACATGCACACTACCAAAGAGCATTTTGCGAAATGCCATGGCCTTGCTCCAGCGTGCGAACAACAAGGTGGAAGCGGGTTGCACCATAGAGACAATCCCCCCCTCTTTCAGCAGCTTCAGCCCCTTCATGAGGAATATAGGGCCAATATCTCCGTTGCTGACTGGGACTTTGGGAACCTGTGTTTTAGCCCATTTTCCGGCTGTCGCGGTGATTGAATTCTTGCCCCAAGGTGCGTTCCCCACAATGAGATCAAAGGTGCCTGCGTCCCCTACCGAACTGAATAGGCTCTTATCCTCCTCGAAGAAGTCAGCATTGATTATCCGACGCCGACGCATAATGGGCAACCTAATTCGCGACCAGTATGAACGCGGATCCAAGGCATCGCACAAGGCTAGGTACACACTAAACGAGGCCACACGAGTAGCATGTGGATCTTTGTCAACCCCAACAAGATTGTTCTCCAGAAGTCCGACGAGTATAGCAGGAGCGGGCTCTTGGCCGGGATGTGCAAGCCTCCAACGGTGTACTAGTCGTTGGAAGGATTTTACCAAGAAAATGCCGGAGCCACATGCTGGATCCAGAATGCGAATATTCCAATCAACATCGTTCCAAGGGAGTATGCCATCCAGGATGAAGTCGACCAAGTGTAGGGGGGTGTAGTGAGCACCCGTGGCTTCGCCATTTTTGTGGACGAACTCCTCATATACACTGCTGATGAACTCCAGCGGGATTGTGTCGAACGCATAGAGCCTCCATGCGCTGTATTGGCCACTGGTAAGGTCAGCCTCGCCTGAAACGAAACCTGCGAGGATATCGAGATGAATTGACTTTACGTGCTGCTGTTCGGCAGCCCACTCACGCTCACGCTCTTCCTCGGTCTCCGCCTTCCCAGGAAAGAGATCGCCGTTGAACCGACTGTTCAGGTATCGGAAGAGGCGGTATGTGTCATCATAGTTGCGCAGAACATCCGCAATGCTCGCGTACGTATTACCGATGTGCCCCGCCAAGTGCAATTCCTTCAGCTTCGCTTGTGTCAAAGCCGCTTGTCCATCCGAGTCTTTACGGTCCCAGAGGAATTGGACAAAGACTAGCCGCGCAATGAGGTCGTGCGCGATGTCATCGTCGAGTTGCGCATTCTTCAACAACTTACGCACAGCCTTCATTGCAGTCAGCAACTGCTGATCAGCGCGACCCCTGCTCGGGAAGTACTGTTCATTTTCGCGAAAGAACTGACCCGAGACCAGTTCAATCCACGTCAACGCGCGTTGTGCGGCCAAAGAAATAATTCCAGCGCCAATGCTACGTAGGTCTTTTAGTTCAGCATCCTCCACGACTACTTTGCCTGCGACCGAATCCCATTTCGGCTGGCGCATGCAACTCCACACACGGATGGTCGAGGGGTCGATGGTAATGAGTAGAGGTGCCCTGCAGAAATTCCAAGCAAGGCGATGGGCTTCTGCTACTAGATCATCGTCCATCGGACGTGCGAATTCGCAGACGATGGCGAAAGGGGAGGTGGTCTCTTTAGCGCTGGGGTCCTGGAGGAGAAGGCCAACGCTAACGCCACTTACACCCGCCTTTCGCCGCAACTCTGCTTCGATGCGTTCCTTTGCAAGACGCACCTGCACTGCTGCACCCGGACCCTCCGGGTCGAGTATCGCCTTTGGCTCTGGCCAATCCAGAGCAACACAAATGGAACTAAGTCGATTCAAAATGTAGGGGCCCTTCGAAGCGCGAAATTTAGCGACATGTTTCGTGACAAATTCGATAGCACGAAAGGCTTGCCAACCAACGCCGGTTTGTGAATCCACCTAAGGTGATGGGTAATGGCTCGGAAGTCTTGTGTCTGTGGGGATGGGGCGCCCTGTAATTGTCTTCGTCGGAGGACTGGATTACGACGTCCAGCGAGATGTGTTCGATAATCTTGAGGATTTTCATGGGTGTGTCCGTGTGCGTTGGTTTGCTGTTGTTGTGATCTGGTCAATGAATACCTCGAACTGTGTCTCTCCATTTTTGGCCTCGATACCCCAAGGCCGTTCGGTATCAATGATGCAACGAATGCGTCCATGCTCATCTGTCCAGTGTTCGACAATTTCACAAGCGACAACACCACGTTGCGGATAAACACTGGCCGCGTCCAAAAGTGCATTCGTGACAATTGGCACTTTCTCAATGAACGTCCACTCACGACTTGCGGCATCGCGCAACACGCACTCGACCCATCCGGGCTGATGTGAGTCCGTAAACCGGACAATTTGGACGCTGATGGTGTGCATGGGCAGCGGCGCAATTATTAGTAGGCAGTTCCAATATTACCCCAACGCGGGCGACTATGACGTTCGGCTGAACGAAAGTGCTCTACTTTGTTGAGCAACGGGAATTGTAATGCAGAACACCAAGATCTTTAAGTCGCCCTTCGCCAGCGTCTATCACCACTCTGGCGCGAGCGTCCGCGCTCGTGCCCTTTCCACCACTCAACCCTAACTTCGCTGAACATTTCACGCCATGTCCACCGAATCCCTCAAGCTCCAATTGATCGAGCGCTTGCTTCGCGCGCAGGATGAAGGTCTCTTGAAAAAGATCGCATCGCTGTTCAAGAAGGAAGCGGATTTGGAAGAGGACGGCCTCACCGACGAGCAGTACAACATCGTGCAGGAGCGCGAAGAAGCGTACAAGCGAGGAGATGAAAACTCCTACACGTGGGAAGAAGCGAGGGCCATGGTTCGCGCGGGCAAGGGCCACGATGCCTGAGCGGAAGTGTGGGTAAGGAGGACCGCCATGCAGAACACCAAGATTTTCAAAATGCCCTTCGCCAGCATCTACCCGCACTACGTCACCAAGGTGGAAAAGAAGGGCCACACGAAAGCCGAGCTGCACACCGTCATCCACTGGCTCACGGGCTACACGGAGAAGGGCCTCCAGCAAGTGATCGATAAAAAGCTCGACTTCGAGACCTTCTTTGCCAAGGCTCCCAAGATGAATCTGAACGTCTCCAAGATCACCGGCTTGATCTGCGGCTATCGCGTGGAAGACATCGAAGACCCGCTGATGCAGCAAATACGCTACCTGGACAAGTTGGTGGATGAGCTGGCCAGGGGAAAGAAGATGGAGTCGATCTTGAGGAAGTAGCACGACATAGAGCTACTGCCGACTGCCGACCGCCAACTTCCCACTACCTAACCCTTCGGCTCCCACAACTCCACCTTGTTCCCTTCCGGATCATACACCCACGCGAAGCGGCCGTAGTCCTCGTCCATGCGCTTGGGGTCGATGCGCACGCCGTCGGCCTCGAGTTTCTTGAGGAGGCCATCCATGTCCTGCACGCGTAGGTTCAGCATGAACTGCTGCTTGTCGTTTCCGAAATAGTCGGTATCCCGCTTGAAGGGCGAGAACACCGTGGGTCCGGCATCCTGTTGCCAGATCCAGCCGTTCGCTTCGTCGTTGATGCCGAAGTGTTTGTTGTACCAGGTGGCGAGTGCCTTGTGGTCGTCTGCGCGGAAGAAGAATCCGCCTATTCCGGTAACGTGTGGTGCCATGGTTTCTCGTTCGATCACGCCAAGATAAGCGGATAGCGATCATTTCGTGGCTACTGTCTGCATAATTCGTGAACCGCGCTCCAAAGGAACTGGCGGTGGACGGGCTTACTGTGAACTCCTAATGGCGTTAGCGTGATCGGAAGATCACCCTCAAGAAATTTCCAAATGGTATTACCCACCGCGCTGATGCTCGAGCCCGTTGTCCATCGTTCCGATAAGCATTGGCCCCGCGCGCGTACCCATGTGCAATCATCCGCCCGCAAATCTGCATCCATGTCCGGCAACGGACACACGCGCTTCTTGGATCGCCGGTGCTTTGTATCGAAAACCAACACAAACAAAAAATGAAAGCCAAGATCCAACAAGCGCTTCTCGCCGGCCTCGCCGGTACTGGAGCAATGACACTCGTAACCATGGTGGCCCCGATGATGGGCTTCCCGAAAATGAGCCCGCCCGCCATGCTTTCCATGATGATGGGCGTGCCCATTGTCGCAGGCTGGATGATGCACTTTATGATCGGGATCGTCTTCGCTATGGCCTATGCCCTGTTCTTCCAGAACCTGGTGAAAGGCATCGCCAGCCCGGTATTGCGCGGTGCTGTGTTCGGTATGGCCGTCTTCGTTTTTGCCCAAATTATGATGGCGGTGATGGGTGCAATGATGGGCGGTATGCCACCGATGGAAGGCAGCATGGTGATGATGATGGTGGGCGGCGTAATTGGCCACGTGGTGTTCGGCGTCGTGGTGGCCCTGCTGGTAAAGCCGGTCCTTCAACACTCCTTCAATTGAGGAACTGAACACAACAACACAGAACATGAGAACCCTGCTAATGATCTCGATCACTGCGCTCTGCCTCGGCAACGCCACTGCCCAGAACACATCCACAACGGAAATGAAGCCTGCCACGGAGCAAGCCCCGCTGAAAGCCCATGTGTGTACCGATGCCTGCAAGGACGGGAACCACGTGTATGCCCATGGCGAGAAAGGCCACGCTTGTTCCGCCGAATGCATGAAAGTGCATGAGGGCGACGCCATGCTGAAAGAACATGTTTGCACCGCCGCCTGCAAGAATGGTGAACACGTTTACGCGCACGGCGAGCAAGGCCATGTCTGCGATGCCACGTGCAAAGGGTCCATGGAAATGAAAGAGTGACCAGCGATGATCTCCATGAACAGGAAGGGTCCGATAAGGACTCTTTCTGTTTTGACGAACTTCACCGATCAACACACACACATGGCGGCCGCTGAAACCAAGCTCTGGTACCTGGAACAGATGAACATTCTTCAGGGCATGTCCATGGAGGAAATGCAACGCGTGATGGAACGGACGCGGATGTCCGGTGCCGTGAAGGACCAACAGATCTTCTTCGCCGATCAGCCCAGCAACGCGATCTATTTCCTGAAAAAGGGCCGCGTAAAAATCGCCACCACCAGCGAGGAAGGAAAGGAGATCGTGAAGGCGGTGCTGTTCCCCGGTGAGGTCTTCGGCGAGTTGGCGATCGCCGGCGAGGAAATGCGCCATGACCGCGCCGTTGCGTTGGACGATGATGTGATCATTTGCTCCATGGACCTGGCCGATGCGCAGTTGATGCTGGGCCGCGACCCACGCTTTCACATGGCCTTCACCCGCCTCATCGGCCAACGCATGATCGGTCTGGAAAGACGGTTGGAGAACCTGGTCTTCAAAGATTCACGCTCGCGCATCATCGCCTTGTTGCGCAACATGGCAATGGCGCACGGCCGCAAGGTCGGCCATGAGGTGCAACTCGACCATTCGCTTACCCACCAAGACATCGCGGACCTCACGGCCACGTCGCGTCAAACGGTGACCACCGTGCTCAGTGACCTGCAAAAACAGGACCTGGTACACATGGAGCGCGGAAGCATTTTGATCCGGAACCTTGAACAGTTGAAGTGAGAGGAGGTTTTTGAATGGTGAAAAATTAACCCCGTCGAATTCGACGGGATTAGAAGACAAAGCCACTTCCAACGGCGTGCGGCAGGGTTCGAAAGATTCCATCCTCAATTTTGGCGAATCTGCCACAATTAAGCACTTCCCTCCACTGCCGTAACTTCGCCTACGAATCCCATTTCCATGGCCAAGACAGCGACCAAGCCTTCCTCCACTTCAGCCAAGGCTGAAAAGCCTGCACTCAACGGCCACGCCACCAACGGCAGTGCCACCAAAACGGAGCGCTTGCCCGTTATGAAGACCTACAAGATCTTCATCGGTGGCAAGTTCCCACGCACCGAGAGCGGTCGCTACTACCAGCCCAAAGGTGCGGATGGCAAGCCGCTGGCGAACATCTGCCGGGGCAGCCGAAAGGACATCCGTGAAAGCGTTATCGCTGCGCGGAAAGCGGTAGGTGATTGGGCCAACCGGAGTGCGTTCAACCGCGGGCAGATCCTCTACCGCATCGGCGAAATGCTCGAAGGCCGCAGCGCGCAGTTCGTGCATGAACTGATGCTGCACGGTGCCACGAAGAAGCAGGCCGAAGCCGAAGTGAGCGCCGCCATCGATTGCTGGATCTACTACGCCGGCTGGTGCGATAAGTACCAAGCGATCTTCAGCAGCGTGAACCCCACCAACAGCTCGCACTTCAACTTCAGCGTGTACGAGCCCACCGGCGTGGTGGGCTTGATGGCGCCCGGAACCTCCGGCCTCATCGGCTTGGTGAGCACCGTGGCACCGATCATCGCAGGCGGTAACGCAGCCGTGGTGGTAGCCAGCGAGGAGCACCCGTTGCCCGCTGTCTCCTTCGCGGAAGTGCTTGCCACCAGCGACTTGCCCGGCGGCGTGGTGAACCTCATTACCGGCTTGCGCAGCGAATTGCTGAAGCCGCTCGTAACGCACATGGACATCAATGCCATCGTTTGCGACAAACCTTCCAAGGAAGAAAAGGTAATGCTGGATACGGAAGGTGCAACCAACATGAAGCGCATCGTGGTTCCGAAAGTAAAGGACTGGATGGAGGAAGAAAGCCGTACGCCATACATGATCCTCGACACGCAGGAGGTGAAGACCACTTGGCACCCGATCGAGCGCGGGCAAGGTGGGGGTGGTGGGTATTGAGACTTATATTTGAATCACCTCAGTCAGAATGACCACCATTGTCAAACGTTCCACTACGAAAAAGCAGCTTACGGCTTTGCTGAAGAGCAAGAAACGTGTGCGACGCAAGAAAGGGGTGGATGTAATGAGCTTCGCTGGAAAGTTGAAGCTCGAAGGTGATCCACTGACCATCCAGAAGAAGATGCGTGATGGATGGAAGTAGATTGTTGGTAGACACCAACATCATTCTCTATGCGCTGAAAGGGGATATGGCCTTGGCCTCTTTGATCGATGGTCAGGACCTCTACATTTCCTTCATCACCCGAATTGAGTTGCTGAGTTATCCAAAGATCGATGTTGCAAGTGTTGAGCTTATCGAACGTTTTTTGGAGCAGGTTCCCGTGGTCGAAAGCAATCCGGTAATCAATGCAGATGCCATCGACTTGCGGAGGAAGAGTAAACTTGAAGTGCCCGATGCGATCATTGCAGCGAGTGCACGTTTCCTTGGCGTTCGCTTGCTAACAGCGGATAAGGACTTCAAGAAAGTGGAAGGAGACTTGGATCTTCTATTGTATACCAAATAACAAAGCCTCGTTCAACTATGCGAAATGTGCAGAAGGGAAAGACCACCTGGCACCCGATCGAGCGCGGGCAGGGTGGAGGAGGTGGGTATTGAGGCCGATTGCCGGTGCCATGGCAATCAAGGAGTGCCATGGCGGATGTGTTTGTTGAACGATCAACTATTCCATTCAGGTTGTTCATGCGAATTGCTCACGAATTAGCGTTGTTCAATCTGGGATGAGTACGGTCAAGCATTCAACGAAGCAAAACCTCTTTTTCAAGATCAACCTGTTGCTGATCGCAGCAGGCTTGTTCGCTATTGCAGAAGCACGGCTGCCCGCTCGCGACGTCATCAGCCCGGTCCGCGTTGTGAAGGAGTACGGGTACACCCGGCAAGGAGGCGCCGAGCGTTCCTGGTCCGTTGTGATCATGGAGGATGGCAGCTACATCTGGACGCAGCGCACGACCGACCGTTTCGATCCCTTGGACAGTTTCGATCTGCACGTAACACCGATCATGGGTTCGGTGTTGAGCTACCGGAAACATGGTTCCTTGCAAAGTTGGATGGAAGTTGAAAGGGAGAACGATAGATACAGGCCATTCCCATACGTGGTGGTCTTGGTCGGGTTACTGTTGCTGCTGCCGTTTTGGTCAGCGGACAGCCGGTTGTTTCTACAAGGGCTGCTGCTGTTGGTGTCGGCCACCTGGGCTTTGACACAGTTCGCCACCGGTGGCTACGTGTTCAAATTGTTGGCTCAGATCGGTTGGTGAGGGAATTCGGTTCAGTTTTTTGTCTGCCCTTGACATTCAACCAAAAGGTTGAATATATTTGCCCCCTGAACGATCAACGAATGGGCCAGAAGGACTACATCAGCAGCTTTACGGTGAAGGCCACTCCGCTGGAGGTCTACGACGCGATAACACGTGTAACGGAATGGTGGACAGGGAACACCGAAGGGAAGTCGACGGCGGCTGGTGATGTTTTCACAGTCACCTTCGGGGACATCCACAGGACCACGCAACGCATTGCGGAAGCGAAACCAGGGAAGCGGGTCGTCTGGCACGTTACCAAATGCTATTTGAACTTTGTGAAAAACAACGCGGAATGGGAGGGAACGGATATCGTCTTCGAGATCGAACCTGCCAAGGCAGGCACCCGAATGACCATGACGCACGTAGGCCTCGCCGGATTGGAGTGCATGGATGGCTGCTCGAAGGGTTGGGACTTCTACATTGGTTCTAGCCTTAGGAAGTTCATCTCCACAGGGAAAGGCCAGCCGGATGCATCGAAGAGCAAGACAAGTACACAGAAATGATGGCGGCACCTCAAACACTCGACCAGACACTTCTTGCATTGGCCGACCCCACGCGCCGTGCCATCCTGCAACGCCTTTCCAGAGGGGAAGCGCGCGTTACGGAAGTGGCGCAGCCGTTCAAAATGTCGCTCAACGCGGTGAGCAAGCACATTCTTGTACTGGAGCGCGCCAAACTGGTGAAGCGGCGCAAAGTGGGGCGCGAACACTTCCTCAGCTACCGGGCGCAACCCTTGGACGCGGCCGCGAAATGGATGGACGACACGCGCACCTTCTGGGGATCGCGATTGGACGCCTTGGAGCGCTTGCTCCGCGAAGAAGACGAGAACACGAAATGATCAACGACCAAACAACACTCAAACACATGGACACCTACGGAAAGATCATCGCACCGAACACCATCCGCTTCGAACGGCTGCTGCCCGGCCCTATCGAACGCGTGTGGGCCTATCTGACGGAAGCGGAGAAGCGTGCCAAATGGTTGGCCAGCGGGAATATGGACCTGCGCGTCGGCGGGGAAGTGGACCTCTTCTGGTTGCACAGCACCTTGGATGCCGCCCCGAGCGAGACGCCGGAGAAGTACGCCAACGGCCACAAGATGCTGGCGAAGGTCACACGCTGCAACCCCCCGCATCTGCTTGGATTTTCCTGGGGTGCACGCGCTGAAGCACTTTCCGAAGTGGTCTTCGAACTTTCAGAAAAGGGGAAGGACGTGCTGCTTGTTCTCACGCACCACCGCTTACCGGATCACAAGGATCTGCTCGGAGTTTCCGGTGGTTGGCATTCGCACCTCGACATCCTCGTGGAGCATTTGAACGGACGCATTGCACCGGCATTCTGGGCAAAGCATGATGTGCTGAACGCGGAGTATGCCGTGCGGCTGAAGGGTGGGTGAGGTGTCTCAACCGCGCGGTCATGGTTCCGTTGAGCAAGCAACGAAGTACGTCTTTCCGCGGAACCACTTCACCCGGCAGGGCATTCCCGAACGTTCCAGTTCCCATGCGGCGTCCATGTCCGGGTCGCCGAGTACGGTATTTTCCAGCAGCCAGCGGATCGCGGGCATGGCGGGCTTGGTGAGCCAACGGAAACGTGGTGGCAAGCGCCCGTCCAGCACCACTAAAACTCCGTCCGGATCCAAGAGTTCGCGTGCCTTTTGGATCGCAGCTTGTGGATCACCGAAGCTGCTCAGTGAGAACTCGAAGTAGATCCGGTCGTACCGCGTTTCCGGATCAACATCGAACAAGTTGAGATGCTCCAATTTCACGTTCGCGATGTGATCCCTTTCCAAACGGGCATGCGCGCGTTGCAACATCCGTTTGGAAAGATCGATGCCGTGTACAACGCCTTCATGAGCGACAGCGCCGGCCAACTGCACCAAACTCCTGCCACTTCCGCAGCCTACGATTAACACGCGGTTGCCGGAAGCGAATCGGAGCGACTGTAACGCCTCTCGACGCGTAATACTTGGCACAAAGAAGAGCGGTTCGACCACACTGTACCACGGCGCGATGCGGTCGAAGCGTGCTTCAACCCAGCGCGGATCTTTACGCGGGTTCGTACGGGGTTTTAAGGCCGGCATGCTTTCATGCATGCCAAGGTAACGCGGCCTAGAATTTGGCGCAGGGCACCACGCGGCGGCGGGCCATGGAACGCTTCTTCCTGCTATCCGCAAGTTCAAAGATCGCGGTGATCTCGTGCGCTCCGCCGCTGTTCAAAGCGAGCTTCGAAATGGTGATGTCGTAACTGTAGCCGAAGCGCCAGTCGCCCACCATGAAGCCCACCACTGCGGCAATGGCATCGTTGTTGGCGTAACCGGGTGCATAGGATTTAATAGGAATACCGCGGTACCACAGCCCGGCAAAAATGGGCTTGCGTTCGAAGTTTGCACCGATGTCCAGTTGGTCGAATTTGCCTTGTGCGCGGTAGTTGAATGCAAATACGAGCGATTGTGCATCCTTCCGCACCATGCCCGGTGTGCGCATTTTGTAGCGGTAGCC